>Ga0247822_10000918_pt1 | contig 17100 bp, 13 predicted proteins | sample 13C_Cellulose_Da_FD_192423 | JGI IMG/M metagenome (GOLD analysis project Ga0247822, IMG submission 192423) | Soil microbial communities from agricultural site in Penn Yan, New York, United States - 13C_Cellulose_Day30 | ecosystem: Environmental > Terrestrial > Soil > Agricultural land | place...
GCAAGAGCTCGACAAACGCCCGCTCGCCTTAGCGGGGGACAGCGCGGCGGCGCTACGGGCAACAATGTCCGATATCACGGGTGCGCCCGGCCACGCTGTCATGGCTCGCTGGTTTCGCGTCGCTGCGATGGTCAAAGCGAATGAGCGAAGAGCGATCCTTCGGGAACTGCGCGACCGGATACTCGCCGCCGATTACACAGGCGACAGGTCTCCAATCATCACGGCGGGCGGAAAGCTGCTGCTCGACGTCGGTGATTTCGGAGCGCGCGCTGAGGATTCGATCCGGCATGTCGTGTTACCGCAGCTGTGGTCGGAAGAAGGGCTGAATCAGCTTCGCAAGCATGCCAGATTAGTCGGCGATTGGGTCGCCAGAGCCGAACAACCGCTACGGTACGAACTGGCGCATGCGCTTACCGCCGATCGCGACGACGGTGACGAAGAAGCGCGGATGCGTCGTTTCTCGCTCGCTAACGAATGGGGTCTGAAGGCCTAGACCGCCAGCAGTTTGGTCCGGAATGGATGTGAGCCTCATTTGCGATAGGAGGAAGGGGGGACTTGTGGTGGAATGCGCTCGAACGATCCGGATATAGCAGGACGGTTGGTCAGCCGTGATAGATAAATCGCCGGACGGTGAACGCAGGGGGACGGCAATGATTCAGATGAGCAAATCGGATTTTCTCGATTATCGGAACTGCGCCAAGGGATGGTGGTTGAAGCACCGCAAGCCCGACGCTGTAAGCTGGCCGGCGCCCAGCGCATTCGATCGGATGCTCATGGCGGACGGCTATGCGGTTGAAGCCGAGGCGAAAAGGCTCGTTGCGACATGGCCTCACCGCGACGCCTGCACTTTCCAGCGGGTCTTCGACTCGGGCTCACTCTATGCCCGCGCCGATCTCGTTCACGATCTCGGCGAAGGCGCGATTGACCTTTATGAGATCAAGGGTTCGACTTCCTTGAAGAGCAGCAGCGGTCAGGATCATGTCGACGACGCGTGCTTCCAAACGTTGGTTGCCGAGCGCGCAGGGGTTAGCGTGCGCTCGGTCTATATCATGCACGTAAATGGAGAATACGCGCGCGGCGGCGCGATCGACCCTGCGGCGCTGCTTGCGATCGTGGATGTCACGGCAGATGTGCGTGCGCGATCGGCGGCGATAGATGAAGAGATTGAAGCTGCGATTGCGCTAATCGGAACGGATGTTATCGACGAGCGGGGATGCACTTGCCGCCACGTCGGCAAGGCGAGCCACTGCGCGTCATTTGCTTATTTCAATCCCGATATACCGGAAAACTCTGCCTATCTGCTGCCGCGGATCTCGCGCAAGCGCCTCGAGACCCTCGACAGCGAGCAGCGGCTTGCCATCGAACATGTCACCGAAAAGGATGTAACCCCGGCTCAGCGGCCGATCTGGCTTGCGCTCGCGTCAGGGGCGCCGCTGATTGACCGCACAGCGATTGGCGCATTTCTTGAGCCGTTGCAGTGGCCGCTCCATTTTTACGACTATGAGACCTTTGCCGCCGCCGTTCCGATCGCCGACGGCCACCGGCCGCAGCAAGCGATGCCGGTTCAATTCTCGCTCCACCGCCTGGCGGCCGACGGTAGGCTGGATCACGCCGAATTTCTTGCTGACGGGCCGGGCCAGCAGGCTGAGCTGGTCGCAGCCCTGCGCGCGTCCTTCGCGGACGAGGGCAGCGCGATCGTCTGGAACAAGAGCTTTGAAAAGGGATGCAACGACCGCATGGCAGATCTGCTGCCCGACGCCGCAGTGTTTCTTACGGGGGTAAACGAGCGAACCGTCGACCTGATGGATCCCTTCAAGGCGCATTATGTCCACCCCGGGTTCGGCGGATCAACCTCGATCAAGAAAGTGCTGCCCATCCTTTGCCCGCATCTTCATTATGATCCCGGAGCGGTTCATGACGGGGCCGGGGCGATGGAGGCGTGGATCCACATGGTCCAGACGTCTGATCCGGCCGAGCGGACACGCCTCGCGACCGAGCTCAAGGATTATTGCAGGCTCGACAGCCTTGCTATGGTTGAAATCTTCCAAGTCTTGCGCGCGCTGTAGGATGCGCGAAGGCAGTCGAAGTTAATAGTACAGGGGCCTTGATGAACAGCACACACAATCCCGATCGGTTCATGGCTGACCTGCGGCAGATCCTCTCACAGGGACGCAAGCGCATCGGTTTTCTGGTTGGCGCGGGTGCGCCCATGTCGGTCCGGATCGACGAGAACCGCTTTGTCTCGGCGACCGGCAAGCCGCTGATCCCGGGTATCGATGAACTGACGACCTCGGCGTTAGGCGGTCTTTCGGAAGCTCAGACGGCGGCAATCGCGGCTATCAAAGAGCAACTTGGCGACAAGGCGACCATCGAGACGATACTATCGCAGCTGCGTTTGCTCGAGAAGGCCCTCGGCGCCCAGTCGATCGGCGGTCTCGACGGCCCGGCCTATGCCGAGTTGGCGCGCGCGATCTGCCGCAACATAGGAGCGATCGTCGGGCCTGAGCTCCCGGTCGATCGCTGCGGCTATAATGAATTGATCGGCTGGATAAGCGGTACCCAGCGGGCGAAACCTGTCGAGATTTTCACGACCAACTATGATCTGTTGTTCGAGGACGCCTTCGAGTTGATGCGCGCGCCCTATTTCGACGGCTTCAGCGGCGGGCATGCGCCTTTCTTCGACCCCGCGACCGTGGCCTGCGACGATTTACCTCCGCGGTGGAGCCGCCTCTGGAAACTGCACGGCTCGCTCGGCTGGGCGATCGAAGGAGGCTCGGTCGTTCGCGGCCGTGGCAGAAACGCTACCGAGCTCGTCTATCCCGACCATCTCAAATATGATCTCACTCAGAAGCAGCCCTATAGCGCGCTGTTCGAACGGCTGAAGCGCTTCCTCCTTACCCCTGATACGCTGCTGCTCGCGACGGGGTTTTCGTTTCGCGATTCTCATATCAATGCGGTGCTCGATGAGGCACTCGCGGGCAACGCGAACAGCGCGATCTTTGCCTTCCAATATCAGACACTTGCTCAGGAGGAGCCAGCCTGCAATCTCGCCTACGCCCGCCCCAACCTTTCGGTGTATGCTTCGGACGGCGCCGTAATCAACGGCGTGAAGGGCAGTTGGCGTCCGGGCGAGCTGCAGAAGAATTGGGGGGATATTCGCGCCAGCTTTTGGGGGCCGCGGTGGGAAGGACAGCCCGCGTCGCTCCTTCTCGGCGATTTCCAGCATCTTGCGCGCTTTTGCGCACTATCGCAGGCGACCGACATCATCCACCAACGCTCGAACGCCGAGGACTCGAGTCTGGCCGAGGCGCCAGCGGCGGGCGGCCCCGCGAATGACACTGAAGAAGGTTCAGAAGGGGCGGTGGTCTCGATCATATGAGCAGCGACGATCCGACCTTCATTGGCCGCGTGAGTACGGTATCGGGCGCCTCCGTTCGGGTGAAGTTGGCCGAATCGCTCGCCTCTGGGCTGTCGATCATCGCAGGGCATACCTATCGGGTGGGGCAGGTCGGCAGCTTCGTGCGCATTCCGCAAGGCTATCAGGATCTATACGGGGTCGTGTGCGAGGTCGGCGCGGCCGCCGCGCCGGCGACGGTCGATGCCGAGGAAATCGAAACGGGACGCTGGATGCGGGTCGAGCTCGCCGGGGAGGCGATCGGCACGCGTTTCGAGCGCGGGTTGAGCCAGCACCCCAACATCAACGACAATGTCCATCTCGTCACCGAGGCCGACCTCAAGCGCATCTATGGCGGTAAGGGCGACGATCAGGTCCGCATCGGGTCGCTGTCGAGCGCCGAGAATATCGATGTCCGCCTGTCGCTCGACGCTCTCGTCACGCGCCATTCGGCAATCCTCGGGTCGACCGGGTCGGGCAAGTCGACGACCGTAGCGAGTCTGCTCCGCTCTATCGTGCGGCCTGGCGCCGAAGCCGACGGCGCGCCGGGGGCTCGTATCCTGCTGATCGATATCCACGGCGAATACTCTGGCGCACTCGGCGACATGGCGCGCGTGTTCAGCGCGACGCCGCAGCCGGGGGAGCAACCGCTTTTCGTTCCCTATTGGGCGCTCGAGGCGGGCGAGCTGCTAGAATTCGTGGCAGGGGGGCTGACCGAGAATCAGGAAATCGCCTTCACTGACAAAATCCAGGAAATGAAGGCGGCGCGCCTCGCGATTGCTCAGCTCGCGGGTCTCGATCCGACCTCGCTGACCGTCGACAGTCCCGTGCCCTTCAGCCTCGCACAGCTCTGGTACGACCTTATCGATTTCGAGACGGCGACCTTCACCGGTACTCAGCGCGATCAGCGGGCGCTCGTCGCGCCCGGTGATGCGGCTACGCTCACGCCGCCGCACTTTCAGCCGCATGCGATGGGGACCCAAGGCCCGTTTCTCAACAATGCGGCGAAAGGCATCAGGCGACAGCTCAACCTTCTGCGCTCGCGCCTTCTCGACCGACGGTTCGATTTCATTCTCCATCCCGGACCTTGGGAGCCGCGCCTCGACGGCCAGACCGATGCCGATCTCGACCTCCTGCTTCAGGGCTGGCTCGGCCATGACAGGCCGCTGACTATCCTCGATCTATCCGGTGTTCCCAGTACGGTTCTCGTCCGGCTCGTGGGATCGATCCTCCGGATTATCTACGAAGCGCTCTACTGGAGCCGAGAAAAGACCGAAGGCGGCATCTTGCGGCCGCTACTCGTGGTGATGGAGGAAGCGCATCGCTATCTCGGGCCGGAGAGCGGTAACGTTGCCGCCGACATCGTCAAGCGGATCGCGAAGGAAGGCCGCAAATATGGCGTTGGCGCCATGGTCGTGTCCCAGCGTCCCGCCGAGGTCGACGAAACGATCCTGTCGCAGTGCGGAACGCTGATCGCGCTCAGGCTTTCGAACCCGACCGACCGCTCGCGGGTCGCGGGCTCTCTTCCCGACAATCTTGCCGGCCTTATGGACCTTCTGCCCGTGCTGCGCACGGGCGAGGCGATCGTGGCGGGCGAGGCGGCGCGCCTTCCTGTCCGGTGCCGCGTTACTCTTCCCGCCTCCGAACATCAGCCTCGCAGCACGGACCCAGAAGTCACCGACGCCTGGTCCCGGCGCCGCAAGGCGGAAGGCTATGACCGAGTGGTCGCCTCTTGGCGCGCCCAGCGCAGCACGGCGGTCGCGCGTGTCCTGACCATTGACCGCCAGCCGATTACCGACCCTGTTCCAGATCCGGAGGTTAAGGAATGAACCGCGATCCGATTGCATCGACCAATATTGCCTCGGCGGGATATGACGAGGCGGCCCAAACGCTTGAGGTCGAGTTCACGAGCGGTGCCGTCTATCAATATTACAATGTCGAGCCTGCGCTTGCGGAACAGTTTTTCGGTGCCCCTTCAAAGGGGCAGTTTCTGAATGTCTACATTAAGAACGCCTATCCCTACTCCCGGACAGGGTGAGGCCCGTCGTGTCGCGCTGCGTGGTCATGACCTCTCCCTCATTTCAGCGTGCTGAAAAAGGCGCCCGTGACCGGCTTGGATTTTGAGACGTGTAGGACTGATAGCGCGCGCTGCGCGCGCGCTGTTTCGAGAGGCTTCAGAGATATATGCGGTCATTCGATAATCAGACGCTTGGTGTCGATGAAATTGCCATTCGGCTCGAGACAAACCGGGCGGTCGATGTCGGCCGCTTCCTGCGCTTCTTCGAATGCCTCGCCGATCATAGCGGCGAGGACGAGTTGCTCCCTCCATACCGACTCCAGATCGTTGAATTCTCGAAGGGGAGCATTTTCGGGCGCTTTTTGATCGACTGGCGCAAGGAGATCGATGACGCGCGCCTCGCACGCATGGAGGCGGCGCTCGAAAAGCTACGGGCGCAGCAGCACCATACGTCGACGCGGTCAGCCGATGCCGCCGAGCGGCAGGCGAATGCCGCCGAAGTGCAGACTGGATTGCAGCACAAGGGTCTGGTTTGGACGCGTGTCGGCGTCGGCATCGCCGCGGTGACGCTCGTTTGTACCTTTGGAGGAGCGATCCGCGACGAGCAGCCCAATTCCTGTGCGACCGCAGTCGCAGACCTCATGGAACAGGATGGAGTGACCCGCGTGCAGATGTGGTCCCGCGATTGCACCGTAAATATCGAGAAGCGCGACGTCCCCGAAATGCAGCGGCGCGAGCAGGGTATCCGTGCGGCGACTGGGAGGAGTGAGGCGACAAGCCATACGCGCTTCAAGTCCGCCGAAATTCCCTTCCCCGACGCGGCGTTCGGTCCATCAAGCGTCGATGCCCCCCCTCGTAGGCCGGAAGATACGGCTGAGGGCGCCGTCCCCCGCCAAGCCGGCGACGGAGCCGCCAGTCTGGCAATCGGGACGGGCCGGAACTATAACGAAATCGGTGAGTTCCGGATCGTCGGCGATCTGATCTTTTTCTATCCCGACGGCGGATCGGGGCCAGCTAAGCCGGCCCTGTTTATCCCACCGAACGAATTTATGATTGGCGAAATGCAACGCTACCGGGTGTCGGGCCGACATTTCGTGATGCCTGGTGACTATGATGTGATCGCGGGCAACGACGCATTTCTGCTATGACGCGGCCGAACCCGCTGTTTGACCGTCGCTTTGGCCGAGGCTAGGCGCCGGCGCTTGCAACCAATTCCGGCTCAATCAAGTCGAGCCCGGCCTCGGTCCCGTACCACCATCAGATTCAGCCGGCCTGCGAGCCTTTCGGCATTCTGAAAGATCGACGACCAGTCGTCGTCGTTGCTCCGGCTGAGCTCGAGCAGATAGTCGAGCGCCTCCCGCGTTCCGATTGCGCCGATTATATATATGGCGCCGATCCGGGCGTTGGAGTCGCTCGTTTCTACAAGCCGGCGCAGCGCGTCGAGCGGCAGCGTGACACCGCGATCCTGCAACGCGCTCAGCGCGCTGCGGACCGGGTTGTTATAGGGTTTCGCATAGCCCCCCACGTTTTCCTCGGTGATGATCGTCAGCGTCAGGTCGCGCAGCGCAACCGTCGCGCCCTCCAGTCCGGCTTCGGTCGCGATCGTCTCCATGCAAAGCGCCTCTAGGCGCTTGAACTTCGTTGAAATCCGCCAACTATCGATGAGGCCGAGGATCGCATCGATGGCGGCATGCGGCTGACGACTTTCGAGCCCAGCGCTTCGCAGCCCATGGCGATCGAACTTGTATCTTGCGCCGAGCATGAGCGCGCGCGCGACGTCGATCTTCTCGCTCGGCTTGAAGCGCCTTTTCCCAAGCGCATCCACCAGTAGCAAGCCATGGTGGCGCGAGGGGTATTCCGATAGCGTCTCGGCCAGCACGGCAATATCTGAGCATCCTAGCGTTGCTACCTGCTCCACTAATACATCGAACAGCCCCTCATCGCCGATGATGGCGCCCCAAAGCGCTAGCTTGGTCCGCACCGCGACGCTCAGTTGCTCATTGGCGAGCGCGCCGTGGATGAAGGCTGTGCAGCGCTCTCCTTTACCGAAAATGGTCTGGATATGATCGACAATATTGTCGCGCGACGCGCGCAGCATGCTTGGATCGGACAGATAGCGCACGACCCGTTCTTCGCGGTCTGGTGCCGCGGCGAGCGCATCACGGGCGGCCCACCGCTGATAAAAGTTCCGCGACCGAAGCCCGCGCTCGATCATCTCCCAGAAATCTGCGGGATAGCCCTCATGAAGCAGTTCGCAAGCGGCAAGCCGAATGATGTCCGGCATCTGGAAGTCATTCGCGACTGCGCCAATCCGCTCAGCGCCGATCCGCCGTGCATCTAGGCGCCCGATCAACACGCCGATTGCCCAGAGCTGATCAATTTTGCGGCGATGCTTGTCGGCCGCTGCCAGATAATCCTCGAAAACAATTGCGGAGAGCGGCTTCACCAACGCCTGGATATCTCCAAGTTGAGGCTGAATTTTCCCCGCCAAATAGCCACGAACGACGCTTAGGGTCAGATTGTCGTCGGCAAGCCGCACGAGGATCGAACCGGCCCCGTCATGAAGAAGATACCGGTTGTGCAACGCCTTGTGCAGCTCCGGGAGCAATGGCTTGGTCCAGCGGTCGAGCAGCAAGTGGCCAATGCGTCGGCCCGTCCAGAAGCTGGCGCAAGGCCAAGCGGCCACGAGCCTCCGGCCTATTGTCAGCACAAGAATGGGATCGCAGCGCATTCCATTGTTGAGGCAGCGGCCGAGCAACCGCGCCACGCTGGCGAAGGCATCATCCTGTCGATCGAGCAGCGCCCGTACGATATCGCTCGCGTCGGGCATCTGCTCAAGCGCGAACTGGATGACTTGCGCCCAAGGCCGCTCAGCGGCGCGGGCTGCGCGCCCGCCAATCTCCTCGCTATGACGCTCGATCAGCTCCCGGGCGGCGAGATATTCTTGGACGATAGGAAAGGGGAAGGCTAGCCGTCCATGGCCTTGTCGGCGCAGCAAGCCACAGCGGATCGCATCGTCGTAGAGACGGTCGGCTGAAACCGACTCGCCAGCGTACTCGGCCATCACCTTGCGAACATCGCGCTCGCTAGCCCCGATCTCACCGCGCTCTAGCAGCGTGAATGACAGCGCTTGGGTTGCGGCACGGAGCCGTTCAGGGTCGGCCGAACGAATCATATCCTTATGCTCTTCGGGCCGGAACAGCGTCTTTAGATAAACCTCGATCAGTCCTGCGCGATCGTGCGGAAGGTCAGCCTCGCCGTCCCAAGTCGCGACCAGAAGCGATAGAAAGAGGGGAATGCGGATGAGGCTGGCGAGGTCCTGATGGGCATCGATACGCTCGACCAGCGCCTTCGCTCCTGCGCGGCCGAGACCGGGATTCCAGGCGAGGATGAACTCTTCGACCTCTTCGTCGCAGAGGGGCATGATTTCATAGTTCGGGGCATCGAACCCCGCCGGGATGACGGCAGGATCGCGTACGGTCATGATCCAGGCCATGTTCGGGTAGCGCGCGGTGAACAATTGGACCTGCCGAACGACACCAATTCTTTTGTCCGGGGCGACCTCATCTAGCCCGTCGAACAAGAGGGCGAGTGATCCATCCTCGGCGAGTTGTCTCCAATCCACCTGCACGCTGAACTCGGGATTTGTAACCGCGCCGAGATAGCCCAGTACATCATGGCCAGACGATGACAGCGAAGCGAGCGGGATCGTGACGGGGACGACTGACGTGTCCACAAGACGTGCCGACAGAGCGAGCAGCAAGGTTGATTTCCCGAAACCTGGCCCGGCGTGGACGATCAGTGCCTTGCGTTCGACGCTTGGGAACTGGCGCAGGTCGATCTGGTCCTTGTCGAAACTGCGACTGCGGGGACCAAACTCATCCTCGATCTGCGAGCGCTCTGCATCGCTCGAACAGATTCGCGGCCATAGGAAAAGCGTTTCGCAGTTTCCGCCAGCGGCGGTTCCGGGCACTGAAATCCTTGCTGTGGCGCGCACAGTATCGAGATAGGCCTCAAGCCCCCAAGCGCCAGGCGGTCGTGTATGGAGGCCATGGATGCGCTCGAGCATCTGGCGGAGGCGCGCGCCGGTGAAGATCCCGCGCACGCGGGCATCACCGCCGGCAAGGTCGCGCAGATAGGCGAGCAGTTGCGCGGATGTCGCCGAAACGGCCGGCAAGCGATGGGGGGCGAAATCGCGAGCAATGCGCTCGGCTTCGATGCGATCGACTCGCAGTCGCGCGAAGACCCGATGCGGATGCGGCAGAAATGGCGCGAGCTTGGTCACTAACGTGCGCTGATCGTCGGTGAGCCGGCTCAGCCATTCCTCCGAAGTGCCATGCTGCGCGCGCTCGGCGAGTTCAACCAATATGTTCGCTAACGGTGAGGGGGTCCCCAAGACGAGCACCAGCCTATCCTCAGCCCCGAACTGACCATCGTCGCGCTGGCTGGCAAAATTCGCCCAAAGCTTGTCCCAAGTCTTGCCGCGCGGCTCGATGTCGAGCTTGACCTGAATCCATTCGCGATGCCCGTCGGCATAGCGCACGACGATGTCATCGACGTCGGCCGGCGCTTCTTGCCGCACCTCGACGATCCGCTCCGCCATATGGACAATGTCCCAGCGGAGAAGATCTCCCAGATAGAGGGCCGCGACACTGTTCTGATAATGGATTCCAGCGTGCGCCGTAGGCCCCCCCCCGTTCTGCCATGGTCAACCCTCGATCGCGCGCAGAAGCGACAAATGCCTCGGGCGGTCTTGCTCGTCAAAATTGAGCATCAACTTCAAACATCCCTCAACGCAACGGTGGTTATGGATGCTATCATTCCAAGCACCACTGCGTGGCCAAAGCTTTGTTTCTCGCTAGCAGAGTTGGAAAGCGCAGGACAGTTGCGCAGACTGCTGACTGATGCACTACTGTTGCACAGAGAGTTGCAGGGGCGAAATCAGAGTCTCGATCAGAGGGCTCTGTTCGGGATCGAAGGAGCCGTTTGATGGGGTCACGATCAGCGCGTTTCGCTGCGGATATTGCCAAGGTCCGGCGAAATCAGTCCGTCTCGCTTGCATAGATGAAGTGCTGTCGGCAATCGGCTGGACCCAAGCGTTTCCCTTTGTGGCCATTTTGGCCGCAGGAGAACGATCATGGGAAGGTCCGAATTTGACTATTTGCCTCCACGGCCGGCATGGAACGCCGGTCGCAAGGTTGGTGCAAAGCGTCCGTTGAAGCCGCGGCAGATATGGGCAATTCGGTTTCATCTCGACCGGGAACATCGATTGCGAGACCGAGCGCTGTTCGATCTCGCTATCGACAGCAAGTTGCGAGGCTGCGATCTTGTGAAGATCAAGATCGGTGACCTCGTCACGGGCGGCGAGATGCGAACCCGGGCGATGGTTATCCAGCAGAAGACCAGTCGGCCAGTTCAATTTGAAATCATGTCGGACGCGCGTGCAAGCCTTCTCGCTTGGCTTGAGCGGCGCGGTGGATCGATCGAGGACTATGCATTCCCAAGCCGGATCGACCATTCTGCGCACATGAGCACGCGTCAATATGCGCGCCTCGTCGATGAGTGGGTGACGGCTGTGGGCCTCCGAAGCGAAGACTATGGGACGCATTCCTTACGCAGAACCAAGGCTTCGATTATCTACAAGGCGACCGGGAATTTGCGCGCAGTGCAAATCCTTCTCGGCCACACGAAGATTGAAAACACGGTTCGGTATCTCGGCGTTTATGTAGAAGATGCGCTGACTCTAGCGGAAGGCATCGAAGTCTAACTTTCAAATCTCGATATCCTAGAGAGCGAGCGCTCTGGCTCGGCTTGGAACGTCCGCTCTCTTTGTTTGGCGCCCGAAAGCGGACTGTCTCCAAACGGCCATTCGTGTTATGCTGCCTTGTATCGGAGGGCGTCGACGAGAAGGCGGAACGCCGGCGTCGGCTGCCGGCGACTTGGGTAATAGAGGTGATAGCCGTCGAACGGTGGGCACCAGTCCTCGAGTACGTACCTGAGCTGGCCGCTCTCGATGGCTTGGGGCACGTAATCGTCCATGAGGAACGCGATGCCGTGACCGGCGAGCGCGGCCTCCAGGATCAGATGCCCGCTGTTCAATGTCACCTGCCCTTCGACGCGCACATTGACGGCTTGGCCATCCTTCTCGAACTCCCACGCATAGAGCCCGCCCGAACTCGACATGCGCAGATTGATGCATTGGTGGTGCGTTAGGTCATGCGGCGTCCGGGGGATGCCGTTGGCTTCGAGATAGGCAGGGGCCGCGACCGCAACCATGCGTAGCGGCGGTCCGATTCTTACCGCGATCATGTCCTTGGCGAGCTGTTCGCCGAGCCGCACGCCGGCGTCGTAGCGCTCGGCGACGATATCGGTCAGGCCGGACTCGGCGTTGATCTCGATCTCGATGTCGGGATAGCGTTTGAGGAACGCATCGATCGCCGGCCAGAGCAGCGTGCGCGTAGCATGATCCGAGGCGGTGATCCTTATGCTCCCCGAGGGACGCTCCCGCAGATCGCTGAGGTCGGCAAGCTGCCGGTCGATCGTCTCGATGGCGGGGCGCAGCGCGTCGAGCAGCCGCTCGCCGGCTTCGGTGGTTGCGACGCGGCGCGTAGTCCGCGCGAGAAGCCGCAGCCCGAGACGTGCCTCGAGCTTGCGCATCCGGTGGCTCAGCGCCGACGGCGAGACCCCGAGGCGCGCCGCGGCGCGCGTGAAGCTGCCTTCCTCGGCGACGATAGCGAAAGCCTCGAGATCGGCGAGGTTATGGCGCCGCATGCGCATCTCCATTGCTGAACATTGTTCACAAGTTCATCTCATATTGCTCGGCTAATTGCACGATCTGCTTTGCGGTAGAAGGAGGCTCAACTTCCACTGAGGAGCGACCGATGAGCCCCCACACGCGATATTTCGCACCGCTTCTGGCCTGCTGGTCTTTCGCGGCGGTGCCCGGTGCGATCAGCCAGGCGGCGGCGGCCGATCCCCTGGTCATTGCCGAGCAAGGCAGCTTCGCGGTTGGCGGTGTCGTGACGGCCAAGCCCGGTACTTATGACAACAACAAGCCGACTGCTGCAGGGCAGAGTCTCCATGCCGATCATCTCTACGCCTTCTATCAGGTGCCGCAGAAGGCGAAGCCGCTGCCGATCGTCATGCTGCACGGCGCCTTCCAGTCGGCGCGGAGCTGGGAGACGACGCCCGACAGCCGCGAAGGATTCCAGACCCTCTTTCTGCGCCGCGGCTTTCCCGTCTATCTCGTCGACCAGCCGCGCCGCGGGCGTGCGGGCAACAGCAGCGTCGCGGCGACGATCGAGCCGGCGCCCAACGACCAGCTTTTCTTCGAACAGTTCCGGATCGGCAAATGGCCGGAATATTTCGAAGGCGTGCAGTTCGATCGCAGGCCCGAGGCGCTCGATCAGTTCTTCCGGTCGGTGACGCCGAACACCGGCCCCTATGATGCCGGTGTGATCGCCGGCGCAATGTCGGCGCTGTTCGATCGCGCCGGCCCCGGCATTCTCTTCACCCACTCGCAGGGCGGCGGCCCCGGCTGGCTGACAGCGATCCGGAATCCGAACGTCAAGGCGATCGTCGCATTCGAGCCGGGCAGCGGCTTCATCTTTCCCGAAGGCGAACTGCCCCCGGCGATGCCGAGCGCGGCCGGAACGCTGTCGCCCGAGGCGGTTTCGCTCGCCGACTTCGAGAAGCTCACCCGGATCCCGATCGTCATCTACTACGGCGACAATTTCCCGACCGAGCCGACGACCGAGCGCGGGCAGGACAATTGGCGGGTGCGGCTCGCGATGGCGCGGCTCTGGGTTGAGGCGATCAACAAACATGGCGGCGACGCGCGGCTCGTCCATCTCCCCGAGATCGGCATTCGCGGGAACACGCACTTCATGATGTCCGACCTCAACAACATCGCGATCGCTGACCAGGTTTCGGGATTCCTCGCGGAGAAGAAACTGGACTGAGCCGCCTGCTTAGCAGCCCGCCCGATCAAGGATTGGAAATCGAATGACCGACGAAGTCGTCAACGCGCAGCGACGCGCGTTCCTCGGAGCCTCCGCGCTCGCCCTTTCACTCGCCGCAACAGGAGTTCCCGCAATGGCTCAGGCAGTTCCAACCGACAGCAAGCTGACCCCGTTCGGCCTGGTTTATCGCGGCGCGATCACGAACAACGAACCCGGCAAGGTTCAGATCCATCCAGTCGCCTACAAGCTCCATGGCCTCGATATCGCTGCCAATGTCTACACGCCCGCAGGCTATGATCCGGCGAAGGCCTATCCCGCCATCGTCGTCGCGCACCCCAATGGCGGGGTGAAGGAACAGGTCGCGGGTCTTTATGCCCAGCGCCTCGCCGAACGGGGTTACATCGCCATCGCGATGGATGCAGCCTATCAGGGTGCGAGCGGCGGTGCACCGCGCAGCGTCGACAAGCCCGCCAACCGCATCGAGGACATCCACGGCGCGGCAGACTTCATCGCCCGCTTTCCCGGCGTCGATGCGACGCGGTTGGGGCTCTTCGGTATCTGCGGTGGCGGCGGATATTCGCTGGCCGCGGCAAAGACCGACAAGAGCTTCAGGTCGATCGCGACTTTGAGCATGTTCAATTCGGGCCGGGTTCGCCGCAACGGCTTCGCAGACTCGCAGCTTGCCACCGTTCGGGAGCGCCTGCGGCAGGCATCCGCAGCACGGGCGCAGGAAGCGGCGGGTGGGGCGGTGCTCTATTCGGGCGATGCTGACATGACCGATGCGCAGATCGCGGCGCTTCCGTTCGAAATGTATCGGCAGGGCTATGAATATTATTGGCGGACCCATTCGCATCCCAATTCGACCTTCAAATATACGACGAGCAGCTTGCTCGACCTGATGCGCTGGGATGCGGTCGACCAGATTGACCTGATCGATCAGCCGCTGCTGATGATAGCCGGGAGCAAGGCCGACAGCCTCTACATGACCGAGGAAGCTTTCGCGAAGGCCGCGGGAACGGAGGATAAAGAGATATTCCTGATCGACGGCGCGACGCACATCGAGACCTATTGGGTCCCCGAATATGTCGATGCCGCGATGGGCAAGCTCACGCCCTTCTTCGCGCGCACCCTCTTAGGAACAGCCGCATGACGATCATCCGAAATGCGTACATCGCGATGCTGCTTCTCGGCATCGCAGCCACGCCCGCACACGCCCTCGAGCAGGAGCCCCCGACAATGGAAGTCAATCAATCGCGCGCCCAGCAGCTCATGGGCGACGTCGCGCCCAAGCTCGCGGACCTCACCGACGATGTTCTCTTCGGCGACATATGGGAGCGCCCCGGCCTAGCGAAGCGCGACCGCAGCCTGATCACCGTGGCGGCGCTGATTGCGCTCAACCGCCCCGAACAGCTCCGGTCTCATATTCGGCTCGCGCGCCAGAATGGCGTGACTGAGACCGAGCTGGTCGAAACGATCACGCAGCTGGCGTTCTACTCGGGCTGGCCCAACGCGATATCCGCCGTGGGCGTGGCGCGCGAGGTCTTCGCCGAGAAGGATGCGCAGGCAGCGAAGCTTTCGGCACCAGCCGACAATGCCGTAATCGTGACCAAGGCCGGCTCCCAGCCCGCTATGGCCGGAGCCGCCGAGAATTTCACCGGAGCCGTTGAGGTCGACATGCGCTTCCAGCGCCGGCTTCCCGCGCGCACCGGCGGAGGCATCGTGACCTTCGCGCCCGGCGCACGGACCGCCTGGCACAGCCATCCGCTCGGCCAGACGCTGATCGTGACGGAAGGCAGAGGACTGGTCCAACATTGGGGTGGTCCCGTGCAGCAGATCGGTTCGGGCGACCTCGTCTGGATCCCGCCGGGCGTCAAGCACTGGCACGGCGCGAGCGAGGCGCGCGGCATGACCCATGTGGCGATCGCCGAGGCACAGGAAGGGCAGTCGGTGACGTGGATGGAACAGGTCAGTGACGTTCAATATCGCGGCTCGGGCCGCTGACCGTACCCAGCTTCAAGGAGTATGATTATGCAGACACGTGAACTCGGCCGCAGCGGCCTGTCGGTTTCGGCAATTGGCTTGGGGTGCATGGGCCTCAGCTACGGCTATGGGCCCGCCACCGATCGCGGCGATGCCATCAAACTTATCCGTGCGGCGCACGACCGCGGCGTGACCTTCTTCGATACCGCCGAAGCCTATGGCCCCAGGGTCAATGAGGAAGTTGTCGGGGAGGCGCTGGCGCCGGTACGCCACGATGTCGTCATCGCGACCAAGTTCGGTTTCAAGAACGGCGATGTTACGCAAGGCCTCGACAGCCGGCCCGAGCGCATCCGTCAAGTCGCCGACGAAGCTTTGCAACGGCTGCGGACCGACCGGATCGACCTCTTCTACCAGCATCGCGTCGATCCCGACGTGCCGATGGAGGACGTTGCGGGAGCGGTGAAGAATCTGATCGCAGAGGGGAAGGTTGGCCATTTTGGTCTTTCTGAGGCCGGCGCTGAATCCATCCGACGCGCGCATGCGGTCCAGCCCGTCGCCGCGCTCCAGAGCGAATATTCGTTGTGGTGGCGCGAGCCCGAGCAAGAGATTTTACCGCTGCTCGAAGAACTAGGGATTGGTTTCGTGCCATTCAGCCCGCTCGGCAAAGGCTTCCTGACAGGGAAGATAGATGCGAATACGACCTTCGCCGACGATGATTTCCGTCATGTCGTGCCGCGTTTCGCCCCCGAAGCCCTGAAAGCGAACCATGCGCTCGTCGACCTGCTCGGGGAGATCGCGCGCACCAAGGGTGTCACGTCCGCGCAAATCGCGATAGCATGGCTTCTGGCGCAGCGACCGTGGATAGTACCGATACCGGGCACGACCAAGCTCCATCGGCTGGAGGAGAATCTTGGCGGCGCGAGTATCGAGCTCGCACGCGACGATCTTGCGCGCATTGATCAGGCACTTGCCGCGGTCGAGGTGCAGGGCGCGCGCTATCCTGCGGCCCTTCAGGCTAGGGTGGGCAGGTAATCGTAAGCGGGCGAATGGCTGCCTTCCCATATTCTGCGCCGAAAGCTGCCTGACTGCTATCGGCCATCCTCGCTCAGGCTACCAAACGAGCCATAGGGTGTTCACTGGCGTGCCGACATGCCGGAATGTTGCGCAGGATACAATGTGTTACCTGCCCGCATCACGCGGCAAGATTCCGTTACGGCAAGCTGATTCCTCTGGCGATTGTGAGCAGCTCCCATATGCCGCGCCTCGCAACCCAAATGGAGCGCTCCATTCAAGTCAGGCAGCCCTAGCGGGTCGGCTTTTTTGATGTGGCTGGGAGTAGGCGCGATCAAGCGAGCGTCAGATCTTCCTTGGCCACCTCATAATAGCCCGCCACGCGATCGGCATAAGCCTGGTCGAACAGCGGTGCGTTGGCGGCCCAACTCGGTCCACCTTCGAGCACCCGGCGATCGATCGTAACAACGTAGGAATCGCTTGTGGGTTCGAACGACAGAAGGCGGAAGGGCAGCGGATAATAAGCCTTCCCCATACCGAGGAATCCGCCGATCGTGAGAATCGCATAGACTGCTTGACCGCTACGCTTGTTGATCATGAAGGCGTGGATACTGCCCAGCTTGTCACCATCACGCGTCTTGACGGCCATCGCGTCGGCCTTGTTCGATTGGCACAGCAACTGGGTCGGTTCGTCAACGTCAGCCATGGTTTCTCCTTTGTGTCGATCTCACAACCGG
>Ga0247822_10000920_pt1 | contig 17099 bp, 12 predicted proteins | sample 13C_Cellulose_Da_FD_192423 | JGI IMG/M metagenome (GOLD analysis project Ga0247822, IMG submission 192423) | Soil microbial communities from agricultural site in Penn Yan, New York, United States - 13C_Cellulose_Day30 | ecosystem: Environmental > Terrestrial > Soil > Agricultural land | place...
GTGCTCGGATTCGAGAGCCATATTGGCGGATGTAACTGGCATTGCATTCGTCCCCCCCCACGGTGTTGGCGCTTTGCCAAACGGGAGGCGAAATACCCAGAGCAATACAGGCTCTGACGGTTTCCATGCATAACCACTGCACGCAGGCTGAGACAAGAATCGTGCTACAAGCCCCCATCTTTTGGGTGTGGCCATCACAGGCAATGATAGCGTCTCCGTGTGGGACGTGGTTATCTATTGTGATATCGGCTATCTCGAAAAGGTTCTGCCGGGAAGGATGTCGGGCCACGAAATCGAGCGGTGTCTTGGAAGCGTGATCTCGCGAGGTTATCGCGATCAGGTGTGCCCCTCGTCGCTTTGCCTCGAGCGCAGCGTCGATGGTGGCGGCATTCATCCCATAGATACTCGTGATGATCAGAACATCGCCCTCGGCGAGTGCGTGGAGCTTTACGATCTTATCCCCGATGCCGGGCACTCGCTCGATCATCGTCGACTTCATGCCCCCATTGGCAAGCATGAGGCTCGCTTCAAATAGTGGATTGATGCAAGCAAGCCCTCCCGCACGGCAGAAGAACTCTTCGCAACCGATGACCGAGTGCCCACCGACGCCAAAGACATGAATCAGGCGGTCGTCGCGAATTTGTCCGGCCAGAAGCTCAGCCGCCCGTTGGATAGAGTTCGCCTCATCTCGGTAGAGACTTTCGAGCAAGGTCTGGATCGCTGAGAAAAACTGTGCAGATGGGGCTCCTGAAAAGTCCTCAACTCCGCGAGGGGACGTGCGCGTGTTCATAACGACCTACTTTCGAGAAATAGCTCTATGCAACAATTGCAATCATCTGGTCACAACCGAAGACCACTGTCGGGAGCCGGGCGGTATCAAACCGCCTTCACGATGAGGTTATCATGAGCGGTAATATCTGTTTTTCCCTTCCAAAATCGAGGGCTGCCCTAGGTAAGTAAGCAAAGACTTAGAGAAATGGTCGTCGATCTGAAAACGGCAGGCCGATATGTGAACTGGTCTCTCTGCAGGGCCAGTTTTGCGATCTTGAGATGATGACTGGTTTCAGGTGGATTGGAGTATCGTGAAATTTACCGTTCCTCTTAGAACATGGCTGTTGGCTGTATTGACAGCTTGCTCAGCGATGGCGGTGAAAACAGAGGCCGGATCAACGGTTACGATCCGCGTGCAAGGGTTGCCCAACGATGCCGCGACTGATCCAGCCTCGATGGCTGAGCAGAAAGTGGTCGCCGCCTTTCGCAAGGCCCATCCGGGAATTAATGTCCAGCCAGCCGAGGGGCTGAAGATCGCTACGCTAAACAGCGAGGCGAGCACGATCATGATGATCGCGGGGGGAATCGCGCCGGATGTGATCCGAATGAACTTTCGCAGTAGTGATACCTACATCCGACAGGGCATCGTCTCTCCACTCAACCCCTTTCTGGAGGAAGCAAAGCAGGCCGGTACCGATATCCTCGCTTCGTTGCCTTCACAGGTGTTGCCAGTCATCAGAAAGTCCCGACCCGATGGCTCCCCTCAGACTTTTGGATTGCCCCTTCAGTTGGTCGTCAGTGGGCTCTATTTCAACCGAGAGCTCTTCCGGAAGGCGGGTCTTCCGCCTCGAGCTCCCCGGGATTGGAAGGAACTTCTCGAATTCGCCCGAAAGATCCAAGGACTAGGTCCGCAATATCATGGCCTCTTGCTTCAATCTGGAGGGTCGGCAAGTTTCACTCTTATGAACTTCATCCGGGCCGCCGGCGGGGATGCGGTCGAAGAAATCCGTCCGGATGAATGGCGCGCCACCTTCAACTCTCCCGCCGCCGTGCAGGCGTACCTATTCTACTATCAAATAGTCGCGGTCGAGAAGCTGGCCTATCGCTCACCGGGCAAGCCCAAAGAGGAACTGCTGGATAAGATAGGCATGTTCTTTCGCTACATCGGAGACTCGGCACAGACGGATCCCGAGGTATGGGGTTTCGGCCCGGTACCGCAGGGTCCGAGTCACCATGGGGGCTCCGAAATCAATGCCGGTATTCTCTCCATTTTCGCTGGCATTACAGACCCGGAGAAAAAGCGTGCGGCTTGGGAATATATAAAGTTCGTGACGAGCTCTGAGGCGGATCGCATTCGGTGCGCTGCGCTGGTCGATCTTGGGTTGGGCAGCTTGATCAACCCGGCGAATCTTCGGAGGTTTGGCTTTGAGGAGTACCTGATCATGAGCCCTCCGGGGCTGGAGGAAGAGATGAAAAAGGCCCTCGCCGAGGGCAAACCCGAGCCGTACGGGAAAAACTGCAACCTGATCTATCAGGAAATGACCTATCCGCTCGATCAGATCTTGCTGAGTCCTGCGGTCGCTACCGCCTGGCGCTCGCAGGGTGAGGCCGCGGCCGGACGCGAGATCCAAATCATCTTAAACCGAGCGGCTGAACGCACTAATGAGCGCATGATCGGCTATGTTGCTCCGGCCGAGATGAAAGTACGCCGAGCGGTGGCTTTGGCGGTGGTCGTTTGTATTCTCGGGACGTTCTTCTGGGTGGGGAGGGCCGTCACCCGCTCCTTCGCGCAAAGTGCGGCCATGATGTCAAAGCCCATCGCAGGTCGCTCGATGGTTCCGTGGCTTTGCCTTTTTCCTGCGGCAGCTCTGGTCGTGACCTGGAACTATCTCCCACTCATCCGCGGGACACAGATCGCTTTTCAGGACTACCAGATCTTCCTTAAATCTACCTACGTCGGGCTGGATAACTTTGCCAATGTCTTGTTCGACCCGGCGTTCTGGAACTCCATACTGGCCACTCTCCACTTCGCGGCATGGACACTTACTTTGGGATTCCTCGCTCCGATTTTGCTGGCATACATGCTCCATTTGATCCCCCGGTATAAACTGATCTACCGGACTTTATATTACCTTCCGGCCGTCATTAGTGGGACGGCTGTCTTCTTTCTTTGGAAGGAACTCTTCGATGCCGATGGCATTCTTAATCGCGTGCTGCGCTTTGCGGGGATTGAGGCGGCTTCCTCCTGGCCGGAGAATCCTCACCTCGCGATGCTGTCCTGTATCCTCCCGGGCATTTGGGCCGGTACGGGACCGGGATGCCTGATTTATCTCGCAGCCCTGAAAACCATTCCTGAGGAACAATTTGAAGCGGCCGAAATCGACGGTGCGGGTTTCTGGAGCAAGACCATCAATGTCGTGTATCCGGGGCTAAAGTCGCTCATCATTATCAATTTCATTGGCGCGGTCACGGCGGCTTTTCATGGAGCGACCAACGTCTTGATCATGACGGGCGGAGGTCCTAACGGCATCACCGAGGTGTCGTCTCTTCTGATCTTTTACGAAGCTTTCGCCCGACTTCGCTTTGGCCCGGCTACCGCCATGGCTTGGATCATCGGAAGTATGCTCGTCGGATTTACCGTACTTCAACTACGTCGTCTGAGTCGGATGGAATTCAGCACCGCTGCCAAATAGGAATGTTTTTTTCACCTGTCACATCGCGATCCCTTCGCATCAGGAGCATATACCTCGGCTTCTATATCCTGCTCTCTCTCGGAGCGATCACCATGATCATTCCCTTTGCGATCATGCTCGGAGGCTCGATGGAACCTGGGAGACGTATCTCGGACTCAGGACTGCTTCCGAGGTATCTCTACGATGACGAGGTTCTCTGGAGCCGCTATATCCAGGCGAAATACCGCAACAAGAACGACATCTTGCGCATGGCCTGGAATGATGCGTCTGCGAGCTATGAGCATCTCGCAAAGCCGCCGAGTGGGATCGATGATCTGAAGCTTTGGCGGGAGTGGCTGGGCTCCCAGTCCAGGGCTGATCATCTCTTCGGACTGGGCTTCAGCGATGTTACTATCGCCACCCCTTACTACAACAATCGCCAGTTCCAGAAGTGGCTGGCGGATCGTTACCAGACGATCGAGGCGTTGAATGCCAAGCTGGACACCACTTTCAAGTCGTTTACCGCAGTTCGCCCGCCGAACCTTGCGATCACCGGAGCCTCGCTGCCTGAGACACCGTTCGTCGAAGAATACTTCGCGTTTTGTCAGACCACCCCAGAGGCTCATCGGTATGCCTGGGATGCGGGCGGTTACTATCGGGCGATCTTTCTGCCGCGGACTATCGGCCCGGAGATCGCCGACTATAATAGGAAATTTGGAACCTCCTATCTCAGTTATGCGGATGTTCCTTTTCCGCCTGAAGTACCTCAAGAGGCCGCCGAATCTTGGATGCTTTTTGTTACAAAACTCCTGCGCCCGGAGTTTATTAACTTCACTTCCCAGGGGCAAGTTCGCTTCGTCGCCTCCGGATTGAGCAAGGGAGACTTCATTCGGACCCAGGCCGAAAGCGGTGACCTCAAAGTGGTCAGCGCCGATCGACTCTTTGCTGAGTGGGCCGAGCGAACCCATGGGCTAAAGGATCAGCGCATCCCTCAGTACGAGATCGATGCCGCTGCATTTCAGCGGGAGAAGGGTTTCTGGAGAGGCGTCTTCATCATCCAAAACTACCAGTATGTGATCGATGAAATTTTCATCAACGGGCGAGCGATGAAGAATACGGCGATCCTCGTTGTCCTCATGATCGCAGGCACACTGACCGTCAATCCCCTGGCCGCGTATGCCCTATCGAGATTCAAGCTGAAACAGAGTTACTTCATCCTCCTCTTCTTTCTTGCCACCATATCGTTCCCTGCCGAGGTCACAATGATCCCGGTCTTTCTGCAACTTAAGGAACTCAACCTGCTCAATACCTTCGGCGCCCTCGTCCTGCCGAGCCTAGCTAACGGCTTCGCCATTTTCCTACTGAAAGGTTTTTTTGACAATCTCCCCAAAGAACTCTACGAGGCCGCGGAACTCGATGGGGCCAGCGAGTGGAGGATGTTCTGGTTGATCGCCATGAATCTCTCGAAGCCCATCCTGGCGGTCAATGTTCTCAGTGCTTTCGTGGCGGCCTATGGAGCGTTCTTCTATGCCTTGATCCTGGCGCCTGATCCCAAAATCTGGACGATCATGGTGTACATCTATCAACTCCAGCAAGTCGCTGATCCCCCCGTCGTCTATGCCTCACTTATCATCGTCGCGATCCCGACACTGCTGATCTTCATATTCTGTCAAAACATCATCCTCCGTGGAATCGTCGTCCCTTCCGAAAAGTAAGCGGCAGATGTCTAATATCGTCGCTACACCCACTATCAAGAACCCTTGGCTGGATCGGCATGAGCAGTTTTGCGCGATCGTCAAAAGCGAGGCGATAGACCTGCTGTTTCTCGGTGACTCCATCACGGAGGGGTGGGCCTCCCACGGCGCAGAGACATGGAGCTCCCACTATGCGAGGAGGAAAGCGGCCAATTTCGGCATCAATGGAGAGCGCATCCAAAATCTCCTCTGGAGAGTCATCAATGGCAGTCTCGACGGTATCTCGCCGAAGCTCATCGTACTCTTGATAGGAACAAATAATGCGGCGCGCAATTCGCTGGCGGACATCATCGAAGGTATTCAGATTCTCCTGCAGGAAATCATGGTGAGGTGCCCCGAGAGCAAGATCCTCCTGCTAGCCCCTTTTCCTCGAGAGACCGAGCCCGTGGCAGAGAGAAGACGACTCGTCAATGACATCAACGGGGCACTGGAGCTTATCGCGTATCCCGCGAATATTCACTTTATGAATATTGCGGAGGCATTTCTCGATTCTGACGGTCGTTTGCCGACCCGACTTTTTCCGGATGGGCTTCATCCCGTGGCAGAGGCTTATGCCATCTGGGCCGAGCGCATTGAGCCTGTGGTACGGCAATACGTGGACGGGGAGAACTAGCAACCTATGCGTCGAACATTTGTTGATCGCCGCAGCACATTTTGAGCGAAGCGAGGTTTCTTCGAACAGGCGTTCTCCCGGGGCTCACTCTTATACTGCTGTCTTCGGCGCGAGCCACGGTGCTTTCGTAATAGGTGGCCAGGAATTTTGTGCCGAAGAAGAGCAACGAAAAGTAACAATAGCTTCGTTCCTGATCTCCCTCTAAAGGTGGCAGTTTCTGCCAACTTTGGCCCTCATCTTTTGAGATAGCTAGGGAGAGGGGTGTTCTTAGTTGAAAAGTCGGTGTCCCAAAAGCCACGGACCCTCGGTCATTGTAAAGCATCACAAGATCGCCAGTACGAGGGACACGCTTAATCGTTTGAGGCGAGCAGGACACATTGAACCCCGGGATTGCGCGGTAGGCGCTCCAAGGCGACTCCACCCTATCAGTGATGGCCACAAAAATGTGGCATAGGCTGCGAACCCACATTAAGAGACGGCCATCGTGAAGCTCCACCAAACCTGGCTCCTGAAAGACGTCGTATTTCTCGCGGAGGGCCTGTAGTTCGATAGCGGCCATAGAATCGAGATCGAGAGTTTCGGGTATAGCAAACCAATCCTTCTGAAATCGGCGGGCATTATCCGGCATGTGCCACGTAACTCCTCCATCCCGGGAATAGAAAATCCCGCACCACCCATTGAGCCACTCTTTCAACAGTTCCTTATCATTCGCGTTTCGCCCGATGCCACGCAGGAGCGCGTAGGGAAGCACGATGGTTCCGTCTCGCAACTGTACGAGCCGGTCGTTGTTGACCGTAAAATATTCGACCGCTGAAGTGATCGGGACAGGCGGGGACCATGTCACTCCCTCGTCGGAGGAGGTCGTCCATTGCGGAGTGCAGTGCGTCTCCGCCCACTTTACGGAAAAGGAGCAACCCAACCTGCCGCAGGCTAGGCGGAGCAAGCTCACGCTCATGACATTCAATGCCCCTGGAGGGCACCGGAATGCCGTTGTCGCCTCCGACCATGTTACGCCCTCATCGGAGGAGGTCCTGGAGAAGATCTCGGCCGATGCGTGATCAGCGCTGCTCTCTCCGCGAAATGCCGTGTACATCAGGAGTAAGCGACCGTCTATTAGTGCTACCGCCGCCCCTTCCCCCGAGCGATGATGGTCCTCACGATGGTCCTCGATCAGGTGATAGAACACTTCGGTCATGGACTATCGGCTTCCTGTAAGCTCACCGCCCGAAGTCCACCGAACCTCTTCAGGAGGTGACGACTTGCTATTCTCGTCCACGCGCATCCGGGGAGCGACATGCCCGTCGAGAAATAGAATATTCATTCGCTGGGAGTGGCGGGCAGCGAGGAACTTATAGTACGTGCTGCTAGGGCGGAAAATGATCGTATTGTTTTTCCCCTGCCCTGTCTGAGGTACGTAGCTTTTGAGATCAGTCGAGGTCGCCAACTCCAAGTCCGCCAACAACATGATCGACGACGCATCTGGAGCGCTACCAGAGCGGATACCGGGAGATGTCGCGGTCCTCCCAACATTTACATTGTAGGTGTAGCTCAGCAAAGTCACAGCCTTACCGGCATAACCTGGATCAGGCTCGCTTGCTGGGCAATAGTATGCCGTTTTCTTCAAAGGCGATTTTGTGGTGTTGTCCCTGATGTCCAAGTACGTGCGCAACTGCTGATCCCACTGCATCCCTTTGCCATCTTGGGCATCTGCATCTCCAGTCGGATCGCTCGTAATGCCCGGAAGTTGCCCGTTATTCTCCCCGGCGAAGAGTTGAAAGGCCACTCCGATCTGACGAAGGTTGGAAGCACAAGTAGTCGCGGCAACGTTTTTCTTAATGACGCGCATTCCCGGCCCGATCAGCAACGATCCCAACACGGCAATGATGCCCACAATCACGAGACACTCGACCAATGTGACACCCCTTACTCCCGGCCTGATTCGATAGTTCCGTCTGGTGGTTTCCATCATATTACGGATCGGTAGTTTTTAACTCGGCACTGCTGATATCTTTCTCAAAGCGATAAGTCGTTTCCGCCTTGGCTTGATCAGATTTCAGGATCAGACGGATAGAACCTTTATTGACGGCTTGAAGGAACGTTGCGCTGAACCTGTTCGCGGGTTTGAGATTGTACTTCATGGAGGGTTCGGCGAGCACTTCCTTTCGGCTCTCCACCTGTCCTTCGGCATTCACCGTCTCCACTTCCACGACGACATGATCGAGCACCCGATCCGCATCCGCGACTAAGCCGAAGTCCACCATGGTGGCGATGCGGTCGTCCAGGACGACTTCTCTTACCTTAGGTTCGGTCACACGAATCCGCGTCGTCGCATGGAAAGGCTTCTCCTCCCACTTGATCGAGGGCAGCTTCTTCAGTTGCTCACGGGCATCTTCGAAAGGCCCTGCGATGGAGGATTCGAGCGGAACGTTCGCGCTGACATTGGCAACGCCGAAGCGATTGTAACTTCTCAAAAATCCGATTCGGCTCTTTTCTCGATCGGTGGAGGTGCCTAGAGCCGTCAACGGTATCCGCAGCTCTCCCTGCCACATCGTGCCGTCATTCGTTACTTGGCATTTCAGAGTAGGAATGAGCGACTTGTCAGTAGATTCTACCTTGCCATTGGCCCAGACGGCGAACGCTAGTAGATCGGACTGGCTTGCGCCGGAACGCTTCAGATAGATGCGAACAAACTCGCGATCCGCATCAGAGAGCCCTACCTCCTTCGACGTGGTCTGGCACTGAAAAGCGACATAAAGGTAATCTTGGTCAGCGAGCGTGAGAAATCTCGTCTCGGCATCGGCGACGAGATGCCCGGGGCCTGTCAAAAACCAAGCCTCGGCGGGGTATGCTTCCAGCCACATTGGCTCGGTGACTTTGCCATCGATAACGGGAGCATCCTTGACCTTCGTAATCGATAGTGACTCTTCCGCCGCTAAGGTTTTGAGAACCTGTACTGGAATTCCTCCCGATCCTCTACTTGTCTTGATCGTTTCACTTCGCTGGTCCAACAAGCTTTGCAACATCGGTATCGTCTTGTCCAAGGTCATGCGAGCGCTGTTAAGCTGGCCTGAAACCGCAGATGGTCCCTCCTTTTCGAGGTCGCGCAGGTGAGCCTCTCCTGATTCCAAGATTGACCGCCCCTCGGCAATGGCGGCCTCTGCTTCATCAAAGCGATTTACTGATGAGAGGCGCTGACTGCGATACACGGCTTCCTTGACTCCCGCCGTGGTTTTCGTCGCGTAGAAGACCTGTCGGAGATAGGCGACGCGTGCCAAGACCTCCGGATCGAGTTTTAGGGCGTTTTGCGTGCCTTGTAGCTTTTGCCAGGCACCATCCATGGCCTCCACCGCGACCTGAGCGCGATCAAGTTCCATTTTCATCCGTTCCTCTGTCTCGTCGATGATGTTACGATCGGGTCGACCACCGGCTACAATAAACGGGGAGACATTTTGCTGGATCGCTCGTGTGATCTCGGGTGCGAGTTCCCGGCCGAAGTAGTTCCTCACCAAGTGCGGAAGCACGACGGTGTAGGATTCCGTCGTATTGTCCCCCGCCGCTGAGGCAAATGTCCGGGCGCGATCCCGGGTTTGAAAAGTCGCTGAGCCAGGGGCCTCAGTGTTCCAGCTGTATTCCCGCATCGCATAGGAGAGGATCGGCACGTAACCTTTATCCACGTAGATATTCTGAGTGAATACGATGTCGTTGGGACTGCTGCTGTGCAGCGTGCCCAGCCAGGAAGGCACATTGCAGTAGAACTCAGCTGCGGCCAAGCCATACCAGGCAAACAGGGGTCTGCCGTCGATCAAATTCAGGAATGCTCGCAGTCCCGGCGCTCCGTCCGCGGACCATGGCTCGCGAATGGCAAAGGCGACGTCGTCTTTTGGAAAAGCGGCGTTGAGTTGTGTCCAATACGTTTCATAGCGTTTCCGGAAGGTGTCCAAGGCTTCCCTGTTGATATTGAGCGTCTTTTGAAGGTCGGCCTTGACCGTTTCCGATGGATCGAAGATCTCGGAATTATAGGGGTAGAGTGTCAAGTTCACCCGCAGAGCAGGGTTCTCTTTGATGAGCTCGTCATAAAAGATCTTGAACTTGTTGATGGTTGCGGCGGCGTAGTCATTACCCCAACGCTGGCGGTCAAAGGGGCCGCGGTTGTTCCAGTTTGCCGGATTGAGATAGCCGCCGGTGTCGGTATCGTGAAATCCCACATCAGTGAAGCCAACGTCTTTGATCCATCCCGCTAGCTCTTTGGCATACTCTCGGCGCTCATCATCGAGGGACCAAGATTGAAGCCATGTGTTGTATCGGCTTTTTGGTTTTTGCTCGAGCATCTCAGCGGCAACATTGGGATGGTCCTCGCGGAGGCCGACGAAGGGGTAGAGGTGATAATAGAGGGACTCAATGCCGAGTTCCTTGCCCGTCTCTATTCCCATGCGGACCGTCTCCTTCGCATACGGGGTCATCTCGCGAAACGCTTTGTCGCCCCAAGCCAGAGGTTTGAACCAAACCATCGACAGCTTTCGCCGCAACATCGTGTCATACATGCTCGACATTTTCGAGAGATAGCTCTCTCTAGCCGCGGGCGAATTCGGCTCCTTCACGATATCGGACGGTGGCTCCGAGCCGAGAACGTAGAGATACTGGATATCGGGCCAATCACGGACGTTCGCGACTCTTAGTAAGGGCGGGGCATTGTCGGACTTCTCCAATAGTTCTCCCAGCGTGACACAGGCATATAACACGCCAATCGGATCGGCGCCTGCCAAGTAAATGGAGCCGTCGTCGGCTTGGCGAATTTCGTAACCGCGGACGCCGGGATTATTTTTGCCCACGCTCACCGTGCCAGCCTCGACCGCTTTCGCGATGAGCGGATTGTCTTCTGGCGAGCCGATGACGATTCTTTTGAAGCTGGGATCGGTGGGCTGACTTTGCTTTTGAATCGCCAGGGGCTTTCCTCCCATGCTGACGAGCCTCTTATTAAACCACTCAGCTCCAAGCTCAGATTGTCGAAGTGGTGTGTCTCCTATCACAAGAACGAATTGATCGGGAGTAGGAGTAAATACAGATCCGGTCAGCTTGATCTCCTTGGGCATCGGCACGATATCGAGTTGGTTCCAGATATCGGAAGGCTTCGTGGCCGATTGTTCGGCGTTGGCGGTAGCGATCGACAGGCCGCCTACGAGCAATAGTGTTAAAAGTCGCATAGTATTTCCTAGGAATGCTCCCAAAGAGCATCCTCAGGGAGTGACCTCGCCCGTAATGGCCTCTTCGTTGGTCCATCGGATGAAGTCGAGATCCCATCCCCTGATAGCGTCGGTCGGTGAATTCTTGAAAGTGCCGAAAAGCAGGAATGATTCGTCCTCTCCGGGAGATCCTGCGATGCCAGAGGCAATAACCCCTTGAAGTTCAGAACCGATCTGAAGCTTGCCGTCCTTGACCGTAAGACGATAGGTATCCCAAACATCTGTTTTGGCTTTGGATCCGTTGCATCGCTGATTGAAAAAGACGGCGCGCCATACTTGCTTTCCGTCGCCAAGTTGTACGCGAAATACCTCGTCTTCGGAATTGTCGGAATGGCATTTCAGGCGGAACTCAACCGTGGCGAGTCCAGAGGACATATCCCAAGCTCCCGATTTTTGGTCCAAGACGTAGAATTGGCGTTTGTTAGCGCCTTCACTGGCGACGCTCAAGACGCCGTCGGAGAGTTTCGGCTCGGCCAAGTTTCCCTTTGATGTCCACTTTGGAACATCCTTTTCCGGAAGTTCGTTTCCATGGTAACTCGCCGAGAATCTCAGATCTTCGGCAAGGGGTGACAGGGCTAGTAGCACGAAACCCGTAAAGAGTACGCTTTTCATGGAACAAAAATCGACGCAGCCCTATCTCTAGGCATCAAGGTGTCTTTCATTCTGGGGTTTTTCCTATGGTGTCTCTTTACCTAGGCAATTCAACCTCTTTTGACTGGTTTCTCGCGGGGACCAATGACTGCAGTTTGGGCCTCGCTTCATGTTGTTCGCCTCGAAATTAGCGGTCCCGTTCAACCCGATCCATGAACCTTTTCCTCACCTCATGACTGGCTCGAGCGCCACCCAGAAAACTGGTTCTCAAATGAACCATTTGTTTACCCTTGCACAATGAAGAACAGCATCTCTTTTAGTATAGACATATGAAAGATGTGGCCGGGCGTTTGGCTTTTACACTCTTGGAAGTTCTAATCGCGATCGCCGTTTTACTATGTTTGGTCGGGCTGCTCGTGCCGGTTATACGGGGTGTCTTATCAGATTCGAAGGAGGCGAAGGCCATCAATCATTTTCGTCAACTTGGAGTCGCTATCGCCACGTTTGCCGCCGACAATGAAAGCAATCTTCCTTTGCGCCTGGCGAGCGGAGAGCTTTGGCCTGCTGCGTTGATAGACTACCTAGATGGGGATGCGAACGTCTTCGCCGAACCCAATAGTACTGTCAATTTTAGGACCCTCAACGTCGATCCATTGGACAGCACGGTCAATCGCACCAGTTATATTCTAAACTCTTTCAGGGATCTAGGGGGTCGCGCTCGAAAAATAGTTAACATTGCTCAGCCGGGTTCGACCATTTTGATGGCGGCACAACAAAATAGTTCGGGCTTTTATATGGATCTCGATCGAAACGATCATGTGCGTTTCGTAAACCCCGAACAATATGGGCAAGGTGCTTATTATCTATTTGCGGACGGTTCCGCTCGCTATGTGGTGTCGGCTAACTATGCCGCAATACTTTGGATGGCTGAAAAATCCTTGGAGTCTCAGAAATAGGCATTTTCGGTAAGATGATTAATGCCATAATAATGGACGGCCTGCGGGTTTAAGGGAGATCGTGAACATTGCCGCCGTACTCTAAAGAAAGCACTGTCGCTGTTGCGGCCCTTTGGCCCAGAGTCATAAAAATGGGTTCGATTCGAATTTAGCCATAGGCAATATGGGAGGCAGGCAAGCATGCTGGCACCAGGAGGCTATCCGCTTCCTCGGGGCGAGGTAAGATAGCTCTCAAAGATATGCCATATAGATGTACCATTGCTTGGAAGTCGCCTTCGTTGATTGGGTGTCCTTGTTAGACCATAGCAGACATGCTCCTGAAAAGATGTGTACACGCTCAGCGTAATTTTCGTCAGGCCAACCGTAGTTGCGGCCGATGAAGTGCGTAGGGAGAGGCCTTGGGCTTGCTTAGGAATGAACAGTGCTTTGTCCGATACCGTCCATGATCTGCGCTAGGATAGTCTCATTGGGTGCCTCGTAGTCCAATATGAGAGGATCCATAAATTGGACGGATAAAGACGTGCCTTTGTGGCGGAGGTGTAACCCCCGCCGTTCAAATGCCTCGCTGAAACCTTTAATTACCACGGGAATCACGAGGGGGCGACAAATCTTGATTAGAAGGGCCGTTCCCAGGCGCCCGGGTGCAAGCGGGGCTGTCGTTCCTTGCGGGAAGGTGATGAGCCAGTTATTTTCTAGGGTGCGAGCCATCCTTCGGCTATCGGAGGAATCGAGTCCCTTTCGAGTCTCATGCGTCTCCGTGTTCCATGTTCGCTTCACGGTAACGGCCCCGGCTAGCGAGAAAAGACGGCTGAGCCATGATGATTTCATGGTTTTCTCAGCAGCCACGTAGAATACGTTGGTGATAGGGTTCAGGAGGTAAAGTGGTAAACCCAGTCGTTCTCTGCGTCCCCATTTTGCCGCCCCGATTACATGAAGAAGGGCGATCACATCAGCGAAGTAAGTTTGGTGATTGCTCACAAATAAAACGTTTCGAGATGGCAAGTCTTTGAGTTTCTCCGCGCCCGAAAAGCGCAGTTTGTTTGCTACACATAGAAGAGGATATGTAAGTAGCCCCACGCTCGTAAGAACTAGTCTCCGTATAACATTCATAATTTACGGATTGTCATTCCGGAATGTTGATGAAATCCCCTGGCTGGCGGCCACACGTTCAACGACTTCGGCTAATAAAGGGAGGGACAATGGCTTGGAAAGGAAGTCATCCATGCCCGCCTCCAAGGCCGTCTCCCGCTCGCCAGGAAGAGTGTTTGCGGTCAATGCTATAATGTGCGCTCGTCTAGAAGGATTAGATTTTCGTTCGGCATCGCGGATCTTGCGGGCGGACTCGTAGCCGTCCAATATCGGCATATGGCAATCCATGAGCACGATGTCGAACGAGCCGGTCGCTGCTAATGAAGCCGCGAGTCTGCCATCCTTAACCATGACCGGAGGCTGCATGGAGAGGCATTCAAAGATTCTTTCCATTAGCTTTCGGTTTATCGAGCTATCCTCCGCGATCAACACGCTTAGGCCTCTGGCTTTGGGAGATAGCGTTACTAATCGGAAGGGATCTTCCTCCGCTGGCAAGTCGGCAATGTCCGGCGTGACCTCCATCGAGCGTCGAGGCAAATTTATCGTAAATACGCACCCTGAACATGGCAAGTCACGAGCAGTCAAAGTTCCTTCACTGGCCTCGACGCTACGTCGCGATATCGATAAGCCAAGTCCCACTCCCGTCTGATCCTCGGCTGCTTGAGTAAACGGTAAGAACATCTTTTCGGCGAAACCTTCCGGTAGCCCCCCGCATTTATCGGCCACGTCGATGAGGATTCGATCGGCCTTTGCATAGGCCTCAAGCCTTACCTCCGTGCCTGGCTTGGTGAATTTGAAAGCGTTTTGTAGGAGGTTTCCTATTGCGGCCTGCAGAAGAGACCGGTCGGCATCGACTGCTAAAGTCGCATCTACCGGTGCAATGATCAGCGAGCACCCCCTCGCTTCAGCGTCCAAAAGAGCGGACTGCCCCACCTCGACGATGAGGTCCGAGAGCGAGCAAAGTTGGTGCTGAGGAGCGATGCCCGCCTTATCGCGGGTATCGGCCAACGAGCGGTCGATTTGATTCCGCAGTCCTATTAAACTCCGTTCTAAGACCGCACCGGTGGCTCCAGAAAGGCTCATGTTTCCCGCCTTAATGGCCGTCAGCGCGAGCATGGCGGAATTAAGCGAATTGCGCAGTTCATGGGCAAATGCCCCAATCCGCTGGTTGGCTGCGTCGGCTTGCAATTCCGCGGCACCAAAATCTCGTTGATAAATAAACTCGGTCACAGCAACGGCGATCCCGTTATCCAAACAACGGTTCAGGGTCCTAAACTCGTCAATATCGATCGGCTCGGCGAGATCGAAAGCCAAGTCAGTGATGGCCTGGCAAAGATCTCCATAGTCATGCACCACCTGTTCAACTGTATAACCACTGGCTAGTAACTCCTCTCCGTGTCGAGCCGCTGTCTCCCCAATTACAGACAAACCTTCCTCTCCCCCGGCCGCGCCGGAAACACGCCGGCTTCTTTGCGGATATTCGGTTTGCTCTAGCCGAAGCGTCTCGGTCAGTTGATTGAGAAACATAGGAACCCCGAAGGTTAACTGGCGCTCCGTGGCTTTGCGGGAGGAGCGTTTTAATACCTTATTCCTGCGGCGATCTATCAACTCGCTCCGGTGAATGGTTAGAAATTCGTGGAGCATAGCATTTATCTTAAAGGCACTGCGTGTAAATACAAAGTAATTTGGCGGCGTGACTGTATCACTTGTCGGGCAGATACTTAACGGTTTGACATATGATGGCATTCCGCCTGCCGTCACGAAGAGTGGTGGCGGGGTCAATAAGCTCGGTCTTGAATTTGGTCTGGTTGTTAAGCTATCTTTGGTAAATCCTTGAATCCGATTAGTTGATGGCTGGCTTCATCCCACAGGCGATACCTTAGGGCTCGGATGCTTTCCCGCAGGGTAATAGGCTGGACAGCGTGCAAAAGAGGCACTTGAATGTGACATCTTTCCAAATTGTAGTTTGGAATCCGTGAACTTAGGTGATGGACATGATGGTACCCGATGTTTCCGGAAAACCACTGCAGAATCCTGGGAAGTTTATAAAAGGAACTCCCCTTCAAGGCGGCCTCGACATAGTTCCACTTGTCGTTACGCTCCCAGTAAACTCCTTCGAATTGATGTTGTATATAGAAGAGCCATGTGCCGCACGACGTCGCGATTGCTAAAATGGCTACCTGAATGATTAAGTATGGCAGTAGCCCGAAGACTGAGATCATGGCTCCAGCCATGATGATGACCCCCAAGTTTGTCCATTGAACGGATGATCGCTCACTAGCCGTAGCTTTCTGCGTCGGAGGGAGCCGGTGTTTTAGTAAAAACATCAAAATAGGACCAATTCCAAATAGAACAAAAGGGTTGCGCACGAAGCGATAGCCCAGACGTGTCCATGTAGATGAAGACCTATACTCCTGCACAGTCATCGTCGGAATGTCACCAAACCCTCGGCGATCTAAATCAGCTGCGTTGCTATGATGGAGAGCATGTTCCTTCCGCCAGAACGAATACGGTGTGAAGACCAAAACTCCCATTATGTAGCCGACGATATTATTGGCCTGCTTGGACTTAAAAAATGACCCGTGTGTGCAGTCATGAAAGATGATAAAAACGCGTACGAGAAGTCCACCGGCTAGCAGTACCAAGGGTGCGGTCAGCCACCATGAGATCGGCAAAAGGAAATGCAAAGAAATCCATATCGCCGCGTATGGACCCAGAGTATTCGTTATTTGCCATAGTCCTTTGCGGAGGGAAGGCTGTTGATATTTGCGAACAGCATGCCGCCAATCGGGCGTCGTCGATGGGTGGGTTGCGTAAGGTTCCGATTTCGGCATACTGCACGGTAGCTTACATTCGCCCTGGAACAATGTCTGTGGCGGGGCCTTATTGATCCGTAGGGGTTTTCCTGACACGGTTCGGCGGTGCCTGCCGTGGAGATTGGTAAGTCGCGGTAACGGATTTCGGTACGCTGCAAGCGTTGCGGACGAACTTTTATCCTATTCTTGCTTTAGGGCTGCCACGTATGCCTGCCAGTCTGCGATGTCAGATCTTTCTATGAGGTCCCCCGATAGGCTTTGAAGAGAGTGTCGATTTTTTGGTGTAGAGCCTGATTGCGCTCGGCTACGCTTAGAATAGAGTATCGTAATGAAACCCTCAAAGAAGCCGATTAAGACGGTTTCACTTTCAGACTCGGCCGCGAATCGCTCTAGGCTAAAGCGAATTCTGAAAGCGATGACTCTCAGGGAGCACGCTCGCGAACAGCCCATTGAAGTTAGATTCCGTTCGTCGGATCATAGAATAGCACAAAAGCTCTCGGGAAAGCAGAGAACAGGGTGAGCCGCAGAATGGGCGCCGCCCTATAGGGCCGGTGGGCTTTTCCACTCATCGACTGCGGTCTCATCTTGTATAACTTC
>Ga0247822_10000921_pt1 | contig 17099 bp, 17 predicted proteins | sample 13C_Cellulose_Da_FD_192423 | JGI IMG/M metagenome (GOLD analysis project Ga0247822, IMG submission 192423) | Soil microbial communities from agricultural site in Penn Yan, New York, United States - 13C_Cellulose_Day30 | ecosystem: Environmental > Terrestrial > Soil > Agricultural land | place...
GTATTTTGCGACTGCCAAACAGATGCGCGAATTGGCGATTGCGCACTACGGCTGCCTCGATTTTGTCGCCACCACTGAGGGCAGCAGCGAGATCGCCATCTTCTACTGGCCGAGCCTCGAACATATCCAGCATTGGAAGCGAAATGCCGAGCACTTGCAGGCGCAGCAGCAGGGCAGGGCGCGCTGGTACAAGTCGTATAAAGTTGAGGTGGTAGAGCTCATCCGCAGCTACCAACAGCCTTAGTTCGCCCTGAGTGGCGCCAAATGTTTCACAAAGTAGCAATTTCCCGCCTTTTACCCTCCTGAAGTGACCGCTCACTGCTCAAGATCTAGCCACTGGCGTGATTTTCCGCTTTAATGCTTCTACAAAAACAATTATTTAGATTTGTGCTAGTTATATCGGTCAGTTATTAAACAAAGTAAATAACGCCAAACTTGATATCGAGAATCCCGCTATGGACGTGAGATCCCTGCATCGCCAGATGGCCCATTACAATCGTTGGAAGCGCCAGTTGGACGAGCGCCTGCAGCGCTTTGAGCATTGGAGCCGACAACATGGAATGGCCGGCGACACTATGGGTAAAACCCTTCAGCGTTCGCGCCAGCTGCTGCGTGGGGAGAGTTTTACTATTGCTTGTGTCGGGGAGTTTTCACGCGGCAAAACCGAATTGATCAATGCGCTGTTATACACCGGTGGTGGCCGCCGCTTGCTGCCGTCACAACCCGGCCGCACAACCATGTGCCCAACCGAAATTTTCTGGGACCCAAACCAACCCGCCAATTGCGTGCGCCTGTTGCCGATCGAAACTCGCCGCACCAATACCAGCCTGCAAAACTTCAAGCGCATCCCGCAGAATTGGGTGACCATCCATTTTGATGCGCAGGATCACGAGCAGACGCGCGCGGCTATCAATCAAGTGTCGGCCAGCAAACAAGTCAGTGTGGCTGATGCGGTGAAATTGGGTTTCTCATTGGATGAGTTGGGCGAGCGCGACGAGCAGGGTTGTGTTGCCGTGCCAGCGTGGCGTCATGCGCTTATTAGCCTCGACCATCCGCTCTTGCGCCAGGGTTTGCGTATTGTCGATACGCCCGGATTAAACGCACTCGGCAACGAACCTGAGCTCACGTTAAAAACGCTACCGGATGCGCAGGCGATTTTATTTTTACTCGGCGCCGATGCCGGTGTTACTGCAAGCGATATGGAAATCTGGCGCGAACACATTCAGGTTCTGCGCGATAATAATTGCACTGCGGTTATCGCATTGTTAAATAAAATCGATAGCCTGTGGGACGACCTCACGCCCGCGCAAGAAGTAGAAGCTAACATAAACCAGTTGCGTCAACTGACTGCGCACCAATTGGATCTGGCGCCCGAGCATGTGATTGCCTTGTCGGCAAAACAGGGTTTGCTGGGTAAAGTTGGCCGCAACCAGGCGCAATTGCAGCGCAGTAATTTTCACCAACTTGAGCGCATGCTCGCTGAATGTGTATTGCGCAACCAGCAGCAAATTGTGGGTCATCGTTTGATTGGTGATAGCTATGCAATGATCATCAATGCGCGCAATAGTTTGGCGCGTCGCATTGATGATGCTGAAAAAGAATTGCAGGAGTTGCGTGCTGTTGCACCGGAAGCAGCAGGCGAAAAATTAAATGAACTGCGCGATACGATACGACGCACGCATCACGAATATCACAAACAGGCGCTTTCATTGCGCACCAGCCAGCGATTGTTAGATTCACAAAAATTACCGTTGCTGGGACCTGTAAGTAGTAGCTTGCTTGAACGCCAGATCGCCAGCGCGCACACCAGTTTGAGCGAGAGCTGGACCACCGTTGGTTTAGCGCGGGCCATTGGAAACTTTTTTGATGATGTGGACAGTAACTTGCGTCATCTTGAGCGCGAGATCGAGCGCTGCAATCGTGTGCTGACGTCTATTTATGAGCGGCCTGAACAGGCCGCAACCGGCGATGATTTGGTGATGCGCCATCTACTAAAAATCCAGAAGCAGCGCCGCCAGTTGCGCCAGTTGCACACTCGCGCAAATGAGTTCCGCAAGTCGCTCAGCGCGGTATTTACCCATAAAAGTGCGCTAATCAGCCGTTTTATTAATACGCTAGTGCAGGAAGTGCGTGCGGTGTACAGCGATTTAAATCTGCACATCCAGCAATGGTTGCAAGAGGCGTTAGCGCCGCTGTTCCACCACAATCAGTACCAGAAACAATTGCTGGAGCACCACATGCTGCGCCTCACGCAATTGCAATCACAGCGCAACACGCACGCTGAACAGCTGGAAATTTTGCAGACGAATTTATATCAACTGCAAACAGCGTTGGGTAATATTGAGCCGCTCTACAAAGAATTAGTGAGTACTCCGCTGGAGCCGGAAAAGATGATTGATGCCGATGCTTTGGGATCGTTAATTGAAGCAAGTGCCCAGGTTGTTTCGATTAACCAAGGGCGGCAATCGCTGCGCGCGAATTAAGTTACAAGTAATAGCAATAAAAAAACCTGCCAGCGATTCTCTCGTTGGCAGGTTTTTTTATTGAATCGTGTTTAAATCTTTTGGGTTTTTAACCACTCGCTGACATCTTTGCCGAGCGTATTTACACAGCGCTCCAGTACCGCACAAGAACCTTTAAAGCCGCCGCCGAAACCACCGGATGAACTTCTATCGCCGGTGTAAGTGTCGATGAGTTTTCCGTCTTTAAATAATTCCGCGATGATACTGACTGATTTGTGGTGGCCGATAAACGCATTGCCACCGCTGTGGGCGTTGGCGATAGTCAATTTCAGGCTGACACCAGCAGCTGTCCCGTCAACTACGTCTTTCTTAATTACCGACCAACCGTTTTTTTGTACAGCCTCTTCAGTTGAGGCAACCAGTTTGGGGCCGAGGTTAAGGCACTCGATTTTAATTTTGGTCGGGATAATTTTTTCGTCATGATATTTGACGGTTTGGTTAATCGTGATATCCGCTGCAAATGCAGTGGGTGCGAGCAGGCAGGCAATTGCTAATAAATTTTTGTATTTCATGAGACATCCCTTTTGTTGTTAAGAGTTTCGAAAAATAAAACGCCGCAGGAATGCTACGGCGTTCGGAGTATAGCGAAGGTCAATGTTACTTAATTTCGACCACATTGCCTTTCAGCGCAACACCAGACATCAATGCACCTGAACCACACTTAAAAGTGGTGCTGCTGGAAGTGGTGTTGTTGCGATAGTTGGAACGGATGTTAACTACGGCGTTGGCACCGGTGCTTTGCGCGCGATCACGCAAGGATTTCATCGCCGACAAAAATGCCCACTCGCAGGCTTCTTTGTCCGTTTTGTTAACGCCGTTGGTTTTTTTGTTGGTGCTGTACTCGCTCACTGTGCGGGTAGGCTTGGGATGCGATTGATCGCCAAAATAAAATTTAACGTCGGTGCCCAAAATGTTTTTAGCCTGCTCGGAAGCAAGCGCGTCGGCGATTGAATAATCGACAATGTCATCGCGTGCAGACGCTGTGGTCGCACATAGGCTGATAACAAGGGTGCTAATACCGAGGGTGAGCAATTTCATACCTGACTCCATGATGATTAAGTGATACAGAATAAATGGAATAAGCGCCAATACTAAGTTATTAACGTTGAGTTATCGACACGCAAGCGAAATTATTCTGTTGTGCTTTGGGGAAGAATTCACACTTTTGGCGCCTGCATGTATAAAATGGCGCGCTTTGTACAGGGGTGGGCTACTCTGCCTGACGAAATTCCTGACGAGCGTAACTGTAATGGATTCGCGGTAGAACAATAAGCATGGCACTTACTTTTAAAGGCGCGACACTTGCCTTCAATATCGTCGATTGGAAAGCCTGGACTCCGGCGCACAACGATGCCCCGGATGTATCGATTATTCCTGCTATGTTGCGCCGTCGGCTCAGCCCGCTCGGGCGCGCCGCGTTGAGTGTGATTATGCCGCTCGCACAAACCCACGGCGCTATGCCGCTGGTGTATGTATCGCGCCACGGTGATCTCAACCGCACCTTGGGTTTACTGGAAGATATGGCGAAAAGTGAACCTCTGTCGCCAACAGCATTTAGTCTCTCGGTCCACAATGCCACTGCCGGTTTGTTTTCGATCCAACAGGGTCTCACCAGCAATATCACCGCGATTAGCGGTGGCGCGGAAGAATTAGTGCCAGCGCTGCTTGAAGCGCTTGGTTTGTGCAGCGAACAAACTCCGCAAGTGCTCTGTGTTTTTTGCGATGAACCAACGCCTGCAATCTACCAGCATCAAGCCGCCCAGCCTGCCCATGCCTACGCAGTAGCGCTGGTGGTGGGGATGGGTTCGGAATTGCAGCTGGATCATGTCGGACCAGCGGCCAGCGCCACCAATTCGGAAGAGCCCCAGTCATTGCAACTACTGAGACTGCTGCAGGGCGATGTTGAATCGATCGCCCTTGCGCACAACAGAAGCAGTTGGCAATTGCGCCGGTGTTTAGCATGATCGCCCAGCGCCTCAATCACGCCTGGCGACTGTTTGCTACCGGCCTGAGTTTTACCATTTTTGGTATCGGTGGGGTGATTATCCCGCTGTTGGCGACGCCCTGGATCACGCTGACTTCAAAAAGCCCCGCGCAACGTCAGGCGCGCGCGCGCCTGTTTATCCATCGGACCTTTCGCACTTACATCTGCATGATGCGCGCGCTGGGTGTGCTTACCTGGGAGATCAAAGGCGAGGAATTGCTGCGTCGTCCGGGTTTGTTAGTGCTGGCTAACCATCCTTGCCTGATCGACGTAGTATTTTTGATTGCGTTTATTCCCAACCCTGATTGCATTGTGAAAGGGCGCCTGCTGGCGAATCCGGCGATGCGCGGCTATCTTCGGTTGACCGGTTTTTTGCGCAACGACAGCGGTGCGGAATTGATCGAGGGCGCGCGCAACTCATTGGCGGCAGGCAGTGCCTTGATTATTTTTCCCGAAGGTACGCGCACTGTGCCCGGTGAACCGCTGCGCTTCCAGCGCGGTGCGGCCAATGTCGCGCTGCGAACTTTTACACCGGTCACACCGGTAACCATTTTGTGCCAGCCTATTACCCTGAGTAAAAAGCACCGGTGGTATCATGTCCCGCCGCGCAAAGTGCATATGACTTTATTAGTGGGCGCGGATATCCCCGTCGCTACCTATGATCAACACCAACCTGCATTGGCGGCACGCCAACTGACACAGGATCTGCAGGATTACTTCACCGAGGAATTACGAGCAAATGACAAACCTATCTACAGCTGATCTGGCAACAGAGCTGAAGCAACTTATTATCGACACGCTGGATCTGGAAGATATCAGCGTGGACGAAATCGATGACAACGCCCCGTTGTTTGTCGAGGGCTTGGGGCTGGATTCTATCGACGCGCTGGAATTGGGTGTGGCTTTGCAAAAGCGCTACGGCGTAAAACTGGATGCAGAGGCACAAGAAACCCGCAAACATTTTGCCAATATCACTAACCTTTGCGCGCTGGTTGCCGCACGCCGTACCAAGGAGTAACTAGCCGTGGTTGATAAGAATGCGATTTTTGAACATGTTGCCACCACTTTATCGGACCTGTTTGATATAGAGCGCAGTGACATCACCCTGCAAAGCCATTTGGGCGAAGACCTGGATATCGACAGCATCGATGCCATTGATTTGGTGGTCGAGCTGAAAAAATACGTGGGTAAAAAGATCAGCCCGGAGGATTTTAAATCGGTACGCACCGTTGAAGATGTGGTCAACGCTGTTGCGGAATTGATGGCTAAAGACGCTTAAATGAAACCCGCTGGCCGCCTGCTAACCGTTGCGGTGACAGCGCTGTTGGTGCTTTATCCGCTACTGGTGTATGTCGGCATCCAGCAGTTGGGGCCGAGGATGTTGGCGGCTATTTTGCTCGCCGCCGCGCTGGTCAGGATACTGGCAGCCAAAATAACGGGGCAGGCGCTGGGCAATAGCAGCTGGTTGTTATTGGCTGCGGCTGCGGCAACAGGTATGACCTTGGCTACTGGCTCGGTGATTGGCCTCAAGTTTTACCCGGTGTTGGTAAGCGTCGTGATGCTAGTGGTATTTGGCTATAGCCTTTGGCGCCCGCCGAGTATGATCGAACGCTTCGCGCGTTTGCAGGACCAGGATTTACCCGAGCGTGCTGTTCCCTACACGCGCAAAGTAACTTGGATCTGGTGCGGATTTTTCGTTGTGAATGGTGCAATCGCCAGCGCGACAGTATTTGCCAGCGACCAGATTTGGGCGCTCTACAACGGCCTGGTGTCTTACATCCTGATCGGCCTGTTGGTAGGTGGGGAATATCTTGTGCGCCTGCGGGTGCAGAAAGCGTGAATGAAAGACAGAAAACTGAAAAATTATAGAGAAGTCGATTAGAAAACAGCGCCGCTGTTGCAAGATCGCCGCAATATTTACCAAGATTGGCTTGAACTAACCGATGATCACACCACTTCGCCACCTTTTTTCCGCACCTTCCGAGGTCTACGCGGGCAGCCGGATTATCGCCCGGGATGGTGCTGAAGTGTGCACCTGGGCCGATTTATGCGGCCAAATCAGCGCTTGGGAGCAGGCGCTGGCGAGTGTCGATGGCGAATTAGTAGCGCTTTATCAGCGCGACAGTATTGAATTTATGGCCGTATTGGCCGCGCTCTGGCGTCTGGGTAAAAAAGCGCTGGTCCCTGCCAACAACTTACCGGCAAGTTGCGCGCAATTAGCGGCAATTACCCCGCATTTTGCTGGTGATTTCCCGCGCGATGGCGTTATCAATCCCACTGCTAATACCGCTCCTGTAGCCTTGAGCCCGCTAGGATTACCTGCTGGAAATACTCAGGCACTGATCCTTTTTACCTCTGGCTCGACTGGCAATCCCGAACCTGTCGCCAAGACATTCGCGCAGCTTGAGGCAGAATTAACTGCATTGGAAACCCAATGGGGCACCCAACTTGCGGATGCGACTATCACCAGCAGTGTCTCCCATCACCATATTTATGGTCTGTTATTTCGCCTGCTCTGGCCGCTCTGCGCCGGCCGCCCACTCGTTGCGCGCGAACGCGACTATTGGGAGGAGTTGGCCGAAGATGCGCGCAATTTCACGCGCGTAGCGATCATTAGCAGTCCCGCCCATTTGAGTCGAATCCCGCTGCTTGATTGGCCGGCGCAGGCGCAAGTTGCAGCGATTTTCTCCTCCGGCGCACCACTTGCCACTGATTCCGCCTTGGCTGCCAAAGCCCGCTTCGGGCAATCGGTAACCGAGGTGTACGGCAGCACCGAAACCGGCGGCATCGGCTGGCGCGAACAGGATAAAAGCAGCGCCTGGACCTGCCTTCCGGGCGTGCAAGTTGCACTTACTTCAAGCGATGATGCGGAAGGCGAACTCCTGCAAGTACACAGCGCCCATTTGGCCGATGACAATTGGCACACCGGCGCCGACCGCGCCAGCCTCGATACCGATGGCCGTTTCAGTCTGTGCGGCCGCGCCGACCGTATCGCCAAAGTGGGTGGCAAGCGCATTTCGCTCAGCGCGATTGAGCGCATTCTCGCGCAGCAACCGGGCGTTGAGCAGGTGCGCGTTATTGTGCTGCCCGAGCGCGGCGACCGGTTGGGCGCAGTGGTGGTCTTGGATAATGACGGCAACAAGCGTCTGGTCGACCAGGGAAAAAGTGGCATTAACCAGCTGTTTAAAAATGCGCTGGAAAACACCGTCGATCGCGTGGCGATCCCACGCTACTGGCGCTACCTCGGCGAGCTGCCGCGCAATCGGCAGGGCAAAACCACCCAGGCCGATCTGGCGCAATTGTTCAGCACCGCTGAGTTGCCGCGCCTGCCGGAATTGGTCGCGAGTACAGATGAAGGCGAAGCGCTGCTGCTGAACCTGTTTATCCCCGCCAATCTTTATTACTTTGACGGCCACTTTCCCGGCCGCCCGGTGTTGCCCGGCGTGGTGCAAACCCATTGGGCGGTGCATTACGGGCGCGAGCACTGGGGCGATCTTGGCCAATTTGCGGCGCTGGAAGCGGTGAAGTTCCAGCAGGTAGTGACCGCCAACCAGACGTTATTGTTGCGCCTCGAATACCAGCCGGACAAAGGCAAACTCTACTTCAGCTACACCAGCGGCAGCGCTGCCGCACCTGTCGCTCACGCCAGTGGCCGGGTGGTGTTCGAATGACGACACAATTTATCCCCTGCGCACTGGTGCCGGTCTACAACCACCAGCAAGTACTTGCGCAAACGGTTGCCGATATTCGTCGTTTTGGATTGCCGGTAATCCTGGTCGACGACGGCAGCAATGAGCTGTGCAAAGGTGTGATGTGCGAATTGGCAGCGGCTGATCCGGCCAACGTCCATTTGGTCGAGCGTCCGGTCAATGGCGGCAAGGGCGCCGCGCTTAAAACTGGCTTGCAATCAGCAGCGCAATTGGGTTTTAGCCATGCGCTGCAAATCGATGCCGATGGCCAGCACAGCAGCGCCGACATCCCGCGCTTTTTGCAACTGGCCGAAGCCACACCCGGCACCTTGATCGCGGGCATGCCCGAGTACGACGCCAGTGTGCCTAAGGGGCGTTTGTACGGGCGCTACCTCACCCATGTGTGGGTGTGGATCAACACCTTATCGCTTGATATTACCGATTCCATGTGCGGCTTCCGCGTCTATCCGGTGGCGCGCAGCAACCAACTGATCGCTGCCGAGCCCATGGGCGACCGCATGGATTTCGATACTGAATTTATGGTGCGCTGGCATTGGCACCATTGGGGGATCAAGCAAATCTCCACGCGTGTGATCTACCCGGAGCAGGGCGTTTCGCACTTTCGTGTCTGGCGCGACAACAAGCTGATCTCCTGGATGCACACCCGTTTGTTCTTCGGCATGCTCTGGCGTTTACCGCGCATCCTGCGCAACAAATTCCGTGCGGAGGCGACGTGAGCGAGCGCCCCGAATTAACCACGCCAGCAGCAGACAAGTCTGTAGAAAATAAGTCTGTAGCAAAAAGCCCAGCGCACTGGTCGCAGGTGTCTGAAGCGGGCGCGCTGACTGGTATGCGTTTCCTGTTCTTCTGTTTCAAGTGGGGCGGGCGGCCGCTGTTCAAGCTGGTGCTGGCGCCGGTGATTTTCTATTTTTTCCTGTTCCGCAAACAGGCGCGTGCGGCCTCGCTGGATTATCTGCGCCGGGTACAGCGCTCTGGCGCGCTGGCGAAGAACTGCTCGCTGTTGTGGTTGAGCGCGCGCCATTTCTGGAACTTCGGCAATGCGCTGGTCGATAAATTAGCGGTGTGGATGGGGCAAATCCCGCGCGAGCAGGTACAAATCCACGGCGATGAGATCATCTTCCAACTGCGCGCCAAAAAGCAGGGCTGTGTGCTGGTGATCTCCCATTTGGGCAATTTTGAAATTTGCCGCTGCCTGTCGGCGCGTCATCCGGGAATGCGTCTGACCGTATTGATGCACACCAAGCACGCGCAAAAATTCAATCGGTTGATGCAAGAAAAAGCCAGCGCCAGCCAGTTGGACATTTTGCAGGTCACCGAGATCACACCCGCTACTGCAATGCTGCTGAGCGAGCGCATTGAGCAGGGCGAGTTTGTAGCAATCGCGGGCGACCGGGTGCCGATCAGCAATCCGGAAAATTCGCTGCTGGTGGATTTCCTCGGCGATAAAGCGCCGCTGCCGTCGGGGCCATTTACCCTCGCCAGCATTTTGCGCGCGCCTATGATTGGCCTGTTTTGCCTGCGCGAAGACAAGGGCTTCGGCATTTATTTCAAGCAACTGAGCGATGCGCAACCAGTGCCGCGCCGCCAGCGCCAGCAACATTTACAGCAGCTAGCGCAGGTCTACGCCACCGAGTTGGAGCACCACTGCCGCCGGCAACCGCTGCAATGGTTTAACTTTTTTGATTTTTGGCAATTGCCCCAGGCGCCCGCGCAGCCTGAAGCCGTGCCCCAGCCACAAGACTCTCCGTTACGAGAACAAGATAAGGGAACCCCATGAGCCAGTCCGTTACACCTCTGCTGCTCGACGAGCAGCGCTTGTCGATTGAAGATGTCCTTGCCATCGCCCACCAGCGCTGCACCTGTGAGCTGAGTGCCGCGCCGGAATTTGTCCAGCGCATCGAGCAGGGCGCCCGCTTCCTCGACCGTTTGTTGCAGGAAGATGGCGTGATTTACGGTGTGACCACCGGCTATGGCGATTCCTGTACCACCCACATCCCGCGCGATCTGGTCGAGCAGTTGCCGCAACATTTGTACACCTTCCACGGCTGTGGTTTGGGCGCTGAACTCTCGCCCACCGCCGGCCGCGCGGTACTCGCTGTGCGCCTGACATCGCTGACGCGCGGTTATTCGGGCGTAAGTTACGGACTCTTGCAGCAACTCACCCGCCTGTTGCAGCAGGACATAGTGCCGATCATTCCGGAAGAGGGGTCAGTGGGCGCTAGTGGCGATCTCACGCCACTGTCCTATGTCGCCGCTGTGCTTTGCGGTGAGCGCGAGGTTTACTACAAAGGCGTGCGCCGCAAGACAGCCGAGGTGTTCGCCGAGTTGGATATCAAACCGCTCAAGCTGCGCCCGAAAGAAGGCTTGGCATTGATGAACGGCACGGCAGTAATGACCGCGCTCGCGTGCCTCGCCTATGAGCGCACTGCTTATCTCGCCCAGCTGGCGACCCGTATTACTGCGCTCAATACCATCGCGACCCAAGGCAATGCTCATCATTTTGACGAGCTGTTGTTTTCGGTCAAACCCCATCCCGGCCAGCAGCAAGTTGCCGCTTGGCTGCGTGAAGACCTTCATGCCGGTGAACCACCGCGCAACCCCAACCGCCTGCAAGATCGCTACTCATTGCGCTGCGCCCCGCACGTGATTGGTGTGACCACCGACAGCCTGCCCTGGTGGCGCCAGTTTATTGAAAACGAACTTAACAGCGCCAACGACAATCCGATTATCGACGGCGCGGGCGAACACGTATTGCACGGCGGCCATTTCTACGGCGGTCATATCGCCTTTGTCATGGACACCATGAAAAATGCGGTTGCCAACATCGCCGATTTGCTCGACCGCCAGCTGGCGCAGTTGGTGGATACCAAGTTCAACCACGGTCTGCCGGCCAATCTTTCCGGTGCACCCGAAGCGCGCCGCGCGATCAACCACGGTTTTAAAGCGGTGCAGATTGGCGTATCCGCCTGGACTGCCGAAGCGCTCAAGTTGACCATGCCCGCGAGCGTGTTTTCGCGCTCCACCGAATGCCACAACCAGGACAAGGTGAGCATGGGCACCATCGCCGCGCGCGATTGCCTGCGGGTGTTGCAGTTGACCGAGCAGGTTGCGGCGGCAGTATTGCTGGCGGCTTGCCAGGGCTTGGAGTTGCGCCAACAAGCGGGCACGAGTGAGCATTCCATCGAAGGCGGAGTCAAAACCACGTTTGAAGAAATCCGCGCCCGCCATCCATTTTTGGCTGAGGATCGCGCGCTTGAAGGTGAGCTGCGCGAGCTGATTGCGCGCATCCAGCAACAGGGTTTGAGCCTTTACTAAGGGCGCCCGGATTCGAAGGATTTAAATAGTTATGGCTTCATCGCTTAAAAATGTGCCGGAACTCTGGCGCGCCAGTGTTGAGATAGACGTGCCGTTCCACGATGTGGATATGATGGAAATCGCTTGGCACGGCCATTACGTGCGCTATTTTGAGATCGCTCGCTGCAAGCTGTTTGACCAGCTGGACTACAACTACTTGCAGATGCGTGATTCCGGCTACGCCTGGCCGGTGATCGACCTGCATGTGCGCTATGTGCAACCGCTAATGTTCCAGCAGAAAGTGACCGTTACTGCCTGGGTCGCCGAGTGGGAAAACCGCTTGCGCGTGCAATACCTGATCACCGACTCCGAGGGTAAGCGCTTGACCAAAGGCCATACCGATCAAGTGGCCATCAATATGAAAACCAATGAGTTAATGCTGGCAACGCCGGCGATCTTGCTGGAAAAGCTGGGAGTTTCGGCATGAATGTGCGCTTGCTGCTGATATTGCTGTTCGGCCTGTCAACTCTGGCCGGTGGTGCCATGGGCGAAACCCAAAATGATGCGCTGCTGGCGCAATTATCGGCGCGCAGCCAGGCGATCCAATCGCTGGAAGGCAAGTTCCAACAGCAAAAAACCATCGCTGTATTACCCGTGCCACTCAACTCCAATGGCCGCTTTTCATTCGAGCAGGGCAAGGAAGTGGTGTGGGAAACATTGGTGCCGGTGCAGAGCCGGTTAACCCTGACGCCGGGCGGCATCAGCTTTGCGGATGCAAAAGGTGAGCAGAAAACCCCGGCGCAGGCGCAGCAAGCGGGGGCGGAAATAGTCGCCAAAATTTTTATGGGGGTGATCGCCGGCGAGTTGGACAGCTTGCAAGATTATTTCACCCTGAGCGCGACCGGCACGGCGAGCGACTGGCAGATCCAACTGGTGCCGCGCTCGGCCAATCTCTCGGCCTATATCACCCGTATTGAATTGCGCGGCGGCCAGTACACTGAGCATCTGGACATCGCCGAAGCCAATGGCGATAAGACTTACATTGTGTTCACCACCGACAAAGTGGTGCCTAAAACTGCCGCGCAGGCGCAACCCTGATGACTCAGGGCACGGTAGTTCAGGAGCGCAAAAAGCTCAACCGGATCTATGCCCTGGTCTGGTTGCTGGTGCTGTGCGCCTGCGCGATTTTTTGCGCCCGTGAAGTGACTACCGCCAAACCCTTTCACAGTAACCTGCTGGAACTGCTGCCGCGCGATGAGCGCAACCCCGTGTTACACGAGCTGAGTGTGCTACTCGCCAGCCGCTTCCAGGATAAGTTGCTGGTGCTGGTCAGAAGCGATGATCCCGCCCAAGGTATCGAACAAGCGCGCGATCTGCAGGCGCGTCTGCTCGCTTCGTCACGACTGGCGGCAGTGCAACCGGGCGAGGGTTTGCAGCAGGAGTTGCTCGATCTGTATCGCCCCTTCAGCCAGCAATTACTCAGTGCGCACAGCCGCGCGCAGCTGCAATCCCATAGTCCGGCGGAATTGGCGGACGGCGCTTATCGCGAACTGTTTAACCCGGTCGCCGCGCCGCGTCCGTTCGGCTTTGCTGAAGATCCTTTCAATCTGGGCGGCCAATGGCTGACCAGTTTTGTGCCGCAGCTAAAAATGCAGGAATACCAGGGCTTTCCGCTGGTTGAGGCGGATAGCCAGCGCTGGCTGCTGGTGACCGCAAGACTCAACGACAGCCCTTTCGATGTCGCCGTACAGCAGGACGTAACCGGCGCAGTACAGGCATTTCGCGCGCACTGGCCGCAGGCGCAATTGCTCACCTCGGGCATGATCTTCCATGCCGCTGCGGGCACTGAACAGGCGACCAATGAGATCAACACCGTCGGGTTGGGCTCGACCATCGGCATTATCGCACTGGTGCTCTTGGTGTTCCGGCGCATTACCCCCTTGGTCGCGGTGATGCTGACCATGACCAGCGCTTATATGCTGGCGCTGACCGTGAGCCTACTGGTGTTTGGGCGCATCCACATTATTACGCTCGCGTTCGGCAGCACCTTGCTCGGGGTGGCGGGCGATTACGTGCTGCATTTTTTGGTGGGCAGCCAGCGTGAGGGCAGTGGATTGGCGGCGCGCCATCACCTGCGCTACGCCATGGCGATAGGCGCGCTCACTGGGATGGGCGCTTATTTGCTGCAATTCGCCACACCTTTCCCCGGTTTGCAGCAGATGGCGGTGTTCTGTTCCGCCGGTATCTTTGGTGCCTGGATGACGGTGCTGGCGCTCGCGCCTTATTACAAAGTCACTCCCGCAACCCAACATATGCCGCTGATTGCGGCGGGCTGGTTTTTCCGCATCGGCCAAGGGTTTTATCGCCCCTTCTGGGCGCATAGGCGCTGGGTTGGTGCAGCTCTGGTTGTGCTGTTGGCGGTGGCTTTGCTGGCGATTGTGCGCGGCGGCGTGAACGATGCAGTGATCAATCTCAATACCTCACCCAAAGCGCTGCTGTCGTCCGAACAACAGGTGCAGCAGATATTGCAGCAGCCGTCGGTGAGCCAGTTTTTCTATATAGAAGCGGATTCGCCCGAGCAGTTGCTGGTTCGCGCCCAGCAGCTCAATGAGCGTCTTGCCGGATTGAACCAGGACGGTTTGCGCTGGCAGAGCCTCGCGCAATATCTGCCCTCGGCGGCGCAGCAAACGGCAGATCGCCAGTTGGTGGCTGATAAACTCTACGGCGAGCAGGGCGCGCTCGCGCTCCTGTGCCAGAAACTGGGCACCCAGTGCCAGCCGCCCACATTGAACCAACAGATCCTTACCCCTGCTGCGTTTGATGCGAGCGCCTTGGCCGAACTGCTTCCGCCCATGCAGGAGCAGGGCAGCGGTTGGCGCACGCTCGTCACCGTGAGTGGGCACATCCAGAGCGGCAGCTTGGGCGCTGTCGCCAATCAGGTCGAGGGTGTGACGTTGGTCAATCAGACCGATGATTTATCGCAGTTGCTCGGACGTTATCGCACCAGCGTCAGCGAATTGTTGGCGGTGACGCTGTTATTGCTGGCGATAGGTTTGACGCTGCGCTATCGCCACCACAGCTGGCGGATGTTAGTGCCGCTGATGTTGGCGATGACGGTGGCGCTGGGCGTGGCGGCGGTGGAAGGCATTACCCTGTTCCATGTGATGGCGCTGCTGCTGGTGATCGGGATCGGCCTTGATACCGCGGTGTTTTACACCGAAGGCGGGTTCACGCCTGAGTCCTGGCTTGCCTCAAGTCTGGCGTGCGGCACATCAATCCTCGCATTCGGTTTGCTATCATTGAGCGCTGTACCTGTTTTGCATCAATTCGGCTTGATCATTTTGGTGGGAATATTGGGCTGCTGGCTGCTGACGCCGCTGTTCTTCCGGCCAGCTGCGCAACCCGGGTCAGCGCCCGTTTTCCAACCGGCTCCCCCTGCGGCGGAGTCGTAATTTTGTTTATCACTGAAGACACCACACGTTAAGGGAATCCCCGATGAGTATTCAGATCCAAACGGCCGACGTTGCAGTTGTTGGCGCTGGTCCTTCCGGCGCTATTGTGAGTGCCTTGCTTAATCGCCAGGGGCACAAGGTGGTGGTTATCGAGCGCCAGCACTTTCCGCGCTTTTCCATCGGCGAAAGTTTGCTGCCCCAGTGCATGGAATTTATTGCCGAAGCGGGCATGCTCGATGCGGTAAACAACGCCGGTTTCCAGTTCAAAAACGGCGCTGCTTTTACCCATAACGGCAACTACAGTTTCTTCGACTTTACCGATAAGTTCTCGCCCGGCCCGGGCACTACCTTTCAGGTCCAGCGCGCCAAATTTGACCACCTGCTCGCCAGCGAAGCAGAGAAGCAGGGTGTGGACGTGCGCTACGGCCACGCGCTGACCTCATTGGTGCTGAACGATGCCGGCGCCGAGTTGCAAGTGCAGCCGGATAACGGCGATGCCTATCAGCTCAACGCGCGTTTTGTGCTGGATGCGTCCGGTTTTGGCCGCGTATTGCCGCGTCTGTTGGATCTGGAACTACCGTCTGACTTCCCGTTGCGCTCGGCGGTGTTCACCCACATTCAGGACAATATCGACAGCGCTGTCCACCCCAGTCTGGCGGAACATGACCGCAACAAGATCCTGATCACCGTGCACCCCAAACACGAGGATGTGTGGTTCTGGTTAATCCCTTTTGCCGGCGGCCGCTGCTCGCTCGGTGTGGTGGGCGAGAGCCACTACTTTGAAGGTAAGGATGATTTGAAAGCCTGCCTGCAAGACTTTATCAACGACACCACTGATCTGGGGCCGCTGCTGCGCAATGCGGTATTTGATACGCCCGTGCAAAAACTCGGCGGCTACGCCTGCAATGTGAAATCCCTGTGGGGCAAAAATTTCGCCCTGCTCGGCAACGCCGGTGAATTCCTCGATCCGGTATTTTCGTCGGGCGTAACTATCGCGATGAAATCCGCCAGCCTCGCGGCGCCCTTGGTGGATCGCCAGCTCAACGGCGAAAACGTAGATTGGGAGAACGACTACGCCATCCCCCTCAAGCGCGGTGTGGATACCTTCCGCCATTACGTGAGCGGTTGGTATGACGGTCGCTTCCAGGACGTGGTGTTCTTCCGTCAGGACAAAGCTTCGCCCAAAATCAGCGGCATGATCAGCTCGATCCTCGCCGGTTACGCTTGGGACACTAATAATCCCTTCGTCGCTGAACCCGGTCGTCGCTTGAATACGCTGGTGGCACTTTGCCGCGACTAATCCGTTTTTGGGCAATTGTCCTGCTGGCATTAATTGCCAGCGGCTGCGTCAGCCGGCAGGTGCAAACCCTGGCGGACTTACCGCTGCCCGCGACTCCGGCAGGCAATTGCTGCTGGCAGGCGCTGCAACATCTGGATATCCGCTACCAACAGCAGACCTATCAACTCACCGGTGCCTTGGCGCAGACCAACGCGGGCGTGACGCTGGTGCTGCTCGATCCGCTCGGCCGTCGCTTGTTGTCAGTACAAAAACAGGGCGACGCCCTGCAAACCTGGCGCTCACCGGAATTGCCCGAAGGCATGCCCGAGCGCTTCCTGCTCGCCAGCAGTATGCTGGTGTGGTGGCCGCTGGCCGATTGGCAAACGGCGCTCCGCGCAACACCGGAATGGCAGTTACAAAGCTCGGCCGATAGCCGCGTATTGAGCCATCGTGGGCGCCTGATTATCAGCGCGCACTACAGTCCCAAACCGGTATCGGTGACGGCGGGCATGAATCCGCAAACTGTCGCGCAGGCCGAGATAGTACTGCTCCAGCATCAACTTCAGGACATGGCGATCACCATCGCCACCGAGCGCAGGGAGTCGCTGCCATGACACCTATTTACTTACATCACGCCTCGGCGATCTGCGCCCTGGGCGCAGATATCCACAGCATCAACACGCGCCTGTTTGGCAATCCACCTTCACCACTAGTGAAGACCGATGCATACAGCGCCGGTCGCCCGCTGCCGCTTGGGCTGGTGACAGATTTACCGCCTGCTGCCGATACCCGCAATAACGCGCTCTTGCACGCGGCACTGGCGCCCATCCGTGCAGAAATTGAAGCACTGAAACAGCG
>Ga0247822_10000924_pt1 | contig 17057 bp, 9 predicted proteins | sample 13C_Cellulose_Da_FD_192423 | JGI IMG/M metagenome (GOLD analysis project Ga0247822, IMG submission 192423) | Soil microbial communities from agricultural site in Penn Yan, New York, United States - 13C_Cellulose_Day30 | ecosystem: Environmental > Terrestrial > Soil > Agricultural land | place...
CCCACGGTCGGGTCGAGCCGCTCGCGCTCGCAGAACAGGGCCCAACCGCGGGCGTGGGCGGTCACCAGGTGGGCGAACACCCGGGCCAGGCCGTCCATCTCCTCCCCCGCCTCCCCGCCCCACTCGGCGGCGAGTGCCGACGACTTGAAGTACAGGGCGGCGAGGTTGAGCCGGTCCATGCGGCTGTGGGCGCAGACCAGTAGGTACGCCTGGGCGCGGCCGTGGGTGTGCGACACCGACAGGGCCAGTCGCGGGGCGGTCGCCAGCAGGCGGGCGTGCTCGGCCTCGTCCCCGCGCGCGGCGGCCGAGAGCATCAGGGACAGCCGCTCGGCGGCCGAGAGGGTCGGGTAGTGGCGGGCCAGCTTGTCCGTGTTCATGCAGTGGTCGCCTTCCGGGACTTGAGGGCCATCTCCAGCGCTTCGAGCCGGGCGGCGAGGTTGCCGGCCTCGATGGCCCGCAGCGCCACCCCGGCGAGGAACCCGACGGCCCGTGCCTTCTCAAGCGCGCCGGCGGTCTCTTCGGCCCGGACGAGGGTGACCTGCTCCTGGAGGAGGTCGATCACGTCCTGGGCCGTCTGGAGGCGGAAGGGGAGTGGGACGGGGGCTGTACACGGGGTTGTACGCGCGTCGCCGGACCGGCGGGTGCGGCGGTACTCGCGCTGGTACTGGCGGGCGTGGTCGGCGTCGGAAAACGGCATGGCGTGCCCTCGGTCGTTGGTCGCAGTGGTCCCGGTCAGCGCGCATCCCCCTTCGGTGTCGCCTCCGCCAGCAACAGACGGGCGAGCGTGGCGCGGTCGGCCGGTGACAACTGCTCCGCCAGCGCGAGCAGCGCGGTCACCAAAGCCGAAGGGGGGTGATCGGGGATGGGAGAGGCCGGGTTGGTGCAACCAGTGGTGCAACCGACCGGCGAGGTCGCGGGTGTGCTGCAGACCGCGCTGCGGCAGGGGTTCGACGCCGGGGAGCAAGAGGAAGGGTACGAAGCCGAGATCGAGTGGGGCCCGGAGCGGCGGACGCTGTCGCTGATCAAGGATTCGAAGCTCGGCGACGGGAACGTGCCGACGAGGGCGAACGAGGCCGCGGCCCTCGTATCCGACAAGATGCCCGGCAAGTTGCGGAAGTGGATGCGAGACGGGTGGGCCGCGTCAGTCCTCCCGGAGGGCCGTCTGTTCGGCCCGGTCCGGGCGAGGCGGTGGAAGTGGTCGGCGGTCGCCGGCAAGACTGCGCTCGAGGTGTGGTTCGTGCGGTCGAAGGGTGGCGCGGGCGTGGAGCCGGTCGTCGAGGTGTCGCTCAAGGCACCCGGCGAGGCCGAGGCCGCCGCGTCACGCGCGTCCCTCCTGGCCATCCTCGAGTCCCACCCCGGCTGGCTGCGGGCGGAGGATCTGTTAAAGACTGACCTGGTACTCGACCGGCATCAGTAAGCCCCCAGTCGCAGCGAGCAAGGCGGAACCGACATGCCCAACCGATCGTCGCTCGTGGAGGCCCTTCCGACCCTACTGTTCCAGGTCGGCGAGCAGCAGCGGTGGATCCAGGACTCGCCCGTGCTCCCGAACGTCTGGAAGGCCTTCGCCGAGCGGCCCGGCGCGCGGGTGGACCTGCTCATCACCCCGCACCGGGGCGTGCGTCCGGCGCAGCTCGCGGAGCAGATCCGGAGAGCCATCGGCGGGGGGACCGGTGGTACCGAACCGGACGCGGCCAGAAGCGGCCCCGCGATCGCGTTCAACCAGTCGATGGTGGTCGCCGGCCTGACGTTCGACGAACTGATCCGGACTGTCGTGCCGATGTCGCGGTGGTTCGAGCGGAACATCGCGCCCCGCATGGCCGAGATCCGCGAGATCTCTCACCTGAAAAGCAAGACGGGGAAGTCGCGGCTCGGCGGCGTGCTGCGGGATCTCGAGCCGGCCCCGAAGCGGCCCGAGGTTCTGCCCCCGCTGGTCGTGTGGTGGCTGCGGCTGACGGGCTACTTCTCGTTGCGACTCGTAGGCCCTACCGACGCGCCGGCCGGCGAGGAGCCGTCGGCCGAACAGGTCTGGGAGCGGGCCCTGCGGCTGTTACCGGACGCCGCGCCGGCGTCGGCGGTCAAACTCTTCCGAATCTCGCTCAACCGGAAGGCCGAGGTCGCCAGCCTCGATTCCGTACGGACGGTCAAGGTGGACGCCGCGTCGCGGGTGTTCGACCTCGACACGAGCCGGATCTGTTGGGCCGTCCTCGACTCGGGCATTGATTCGCGGCACGAGGCGTTTCGCGGGGACAAGCCGGGCGAGTCCCGAGTGATCGAGGCGTACGACTTCACGCGCATCCGCCAACTCGTGGCGCTGGCCTCGGCCCCCGGAGAAGACCCGGAGGTGGCGCTCCGCAAGGATTTCGGGCTCACCAAGGACGAGGCCGTTCGGATTCGGACGGCCCTGCGAACGGGCGACGACATCGACTGGGAGGCGCTGCGGCCGGCGCTGCGGGTGAAGCCGGACGACGCCTACTTCGACGGGCTGAACCCGCACGGCACGCACGTCGCCGGCATCCTCGGTGGAAGGCCGCCGGAGAAGCCGCCGGAGGAGGGCGAGAACCCCTTCCGCGGCGTCTGCCCGGACATCCGGCTGATCGACCTGCGGATCCTCGACAAGGAGGGGCGGAGCAAGGCCGACGACCGCCAGGGCGAGTTCGACGCGATCGCCGCGCTGCAGTTCGTCGGGCACCTGAACTCGTTCGGGAGTGAGCCGCTCGTCCACGGGGTGAACCTGAGCATCCAACTCCAGCCCGACCCGCGGGACTTCGCCTGCGGTCGCACGCCCGTGTGCGAGGAGTGCAACCGCCTCGTGGCGAACGGGGTGGTGGTGGTGGCGGCCGCGGGGAACATGGGGATCGACGGCGATTCGGCTTTGGCGAACACCACCGAGGGGGCGTTCCGGGACATCAGCATCGCCGACCCCGGCAACGCGGAGGCGGTCATCACGGTCGGCTCGACGCACCGCTCGAAGCCGCACGTGTTCGGCGTGAGCTTCTTCTCCAGCCGCGGGCCGACGGGCGACGGTCGGGCGAAGCCGGACATCGTCGCCCCCGGCGAGAAGGTCGTCGGGCCGGTCGGGAAGGGCGAGTACGAGGAGATGCAGGGCACCAGTCAGGCGGCCCCGTTCGTCAGCGGTGCGGCCGCCATGCTGCTCGCGCGGAACGGCGAACTGGTCGGCGACCCGGCGCGGGTGAAGGCCATCCTGTGCCGGTCCGCGACAGACCTGGGGCGGCTCCGCGACTTCCAGGGGGCGGGGCTTCTCGACGTGTTGCGGGCGTTGCAGTCGGTCTGACGTCGGGTCAATCTCAAAGGGTCATCCATGTTCACGCTCGAAGCGCTCAAGGCGAATAACGGCGACTGCCTGTTCCTCCACTTCGGGCCGCCCTCGGCACCGAAACTCATCGTCATCGACGGCGGGCCGCAGTTCACGGGGTCCGCGATATTCAACGGCGTGCTGAGGCCGCGGCTGAAGCAGGTCGCCGAACTGCGGGGCGTCAACCTGCCCGTGCCAGTCGAGTTGCTGATGGTCAGCCACATCGACGACGACCACATCGGCGGGGTGATCAAGCTGCTGGGCGTGGCGAACACGGGCAGCAACCCGCTGGTGAACATCTCGGCGGTCTGGCACAACAGCTTCGACGACTTCCTGAGCACCGACCAAATCGCGACCCTGTCGAACTTCGGGAACACGTCGGGGTCGGCGGCGGCGGCGTTCGACAGCCACACCCTGGCCGCGGCCGCCGGCGTCAAGCAGGGGTTGCAAGTGCGGGACAAGGTGGCCGCGCTGGGGATCACGCCGAACGCCGGGACGGCGAACGGGTTCGTGGCCGCCGGAGACTCGTTCACGATCGGCGGCATGAAGATGACCATCCTCGGGCCGGCGAAAGCCGAGCTTCAGGCCCTGCAGGCCGAGTTCGACGCGAAGAACCCGAACCTCGCGAGCATGACCGCGAGCGAGCGTCGCATCGCCATGGCCGCCTTCACCGACGACTCCATCGCCAACCTGTCGAGCATCGTGGTACTCGCCGAACGGGGCGGCAAGCGGATGCTGCTGACCGGCGACGCCCGCGGGGACAAGATCCTCCAGGGGTTGCATGCCGCCGGCCTTCTGACCGACGGCAAGATCGAGGTGGACATCCTGAAGGTCCCGCACCACGGGAGCGACCGCAACGTCAGCACGGACTTCTTCCGAAAGGTGGTCGCGAAGCACTACGTCTTCTCGGGCGACGGGAGCCACGGCAACCCGGACCGGGCGACTCTAGCGATGCTGACCGAGGCCCGGAAGAACAAGAAGTACACGATGTGGTTCACGTTCCGCCTGCCGCACATCACGGACTTTGTGGCGGAGGACCGGGCGGCCAACAACCGGAAGTACGAGGTGGAATTCCGGGAGGACAACGACGCCAGCCTGTGGGTCGATCTGGAAGAGGAACTGACGTTCTGACGCGACCCGGCGGCTGTTCGGAGGCCGGCCCCGCCGCGGCGTTCGGGAGGCGCGTGGGTCGCAGAATCCCTGCTGCGGCTCACCCGATGATGACCCCGGCGTCCCGGCTCGAGAAAAAGTCGGCGTCGAACTTCCAACCCGGCGGCCCGGCCTGCGTCGCGGCCCAGGTCGTGGGGGCGGGGCCGCCGGACCGGGCCGCGGCCGTATTCGGGGAAACGCACACCGACTACTACGACGCCGCGTCGTGGATATTCGGCGGCGTGATCAAGCTCAGCAGCACCTGGTGTGCCGCAGTCGGAAGCCGGATCGACTGCGACCTCTACGAGCGAGTGGTCGGGGCGCTCAAGAAGGAAGCTTCGCGAGGACGGTCGAGGAGTACTGCGCGTCCTGCCCATACGAACTCGGGTGCCTCCTGTGGTTCCTGAGGTACGCCTCGCCAAATGCAGACCCGGCAGAACACGCGAAGCGGCTCGCCGCGACGGTCAAGGACGCATGCCAAGCGAAGAAGTCCGACACCGCCGACCTGATGAAGGCTGCGTTGGCACTCGATCCCGAGTGCGGCGACCGGCTCCGTTCCGAGGTCCCCCAACCCGGCGAAGACCGGAGCCGCCAGGAGCGGGAATCCGTCGACGAGGACATCGAGGAGGAGCACGCGAGTTGGGCGCGAAGGATCCAAGAACTCGAGTAATCGGGCGCCGACTGCCAAGCCGGTACTGTCTTTTCGGCGGGGTGAACGATGGGTTCCCAACGGGGAGACTGATACGGTTCCCAACCATTAACTGCCGTCTGGGCGGTGAGGCTAGGCTCTTCGCCGTCGGTTCAGACCTAAGGATGTGGATGCCGCTCCAGGGCCTGTTGCTCGCTTCGGTCACCTCGCACGCGATTCTTCGGCGTCGGTGAACCTCCGGTCGCTCCGCTACTTCCCGGTCTCGCGGAACAGCATCGGGGCGACCTGGCCGAGGTACCGCCGCCAGACGGCGAAGTTGTGCCGCCCCTCGGTCGGGTGGAACGCGTGGTCGATCTTGTGGGCGGTCAGGGTCTTGGCCAGCTGCTCGGACCGGGCGAACGCCCCGTCCTGCTTGCCGCAGGCGACGAACAACACTCTGAGCTTGGCGTTCGTCCCCGCCGGGTCGTCGAGCAGGGCCTTGAACCAGGTCGGGAAGTCGCCCGGGACCGCGGAACTGAACGCCCCGACGTGGCTGAACAGGTCCAGGTGGCCCAGCCCGATCGTCAGAGCCTGCCCGCCGCCCATCGACAGCCCGACGACCGCCCGGTTCTCCCGGCCCGCCGCCGTCCGGTACGTCTTTTCCACCGCCGGGATCACGTCCTCCAGCAGGTGCTGCTCGAACACCTTGGTGTTGTCGCCCGGCCCGCCGAACGGCAGCGCGTGCCCGAACGGCATCACGACCAGCATCGGGACGGCCTTCTTCTGATCAATCAGGTTGTCCAGGATGAAGTTCGCCCGGCCCACGTCGGTCCACCCGGCGGCCGTGTCGTTGGACCCGTGAAGTAGGTACATCACCGGGTACTTGCGGGCCGCGTCCTTGTCGTACCCCGGCGGGGTGTACACCCGGACCTCGCGGGTCTGGCCGGGCAACGCCGCCTTCGACGGGACGTACATCAGCTCGACCCGGCCGTGCGGCACGGTCCCGGGGTTCCACAGTTCGGTCCCGTCGCCCGGCACGTCGACGATGCTGGCCGAGGTCCGGGCCCGCAGCTTGACCCGCGGGTTGACCGGGTCGGGCACGGCCACGCCGTCGATGGTGAAGTTGTAGATGGCCGGCCCCGGCTCGAGCGGCCCGACGGTGACGCTCCACACGCCCGCATCGTCCCGGGTCATCTTCTCCGACCCGCCCGCCTGCCAGTCGGCAGTCAGGGTGACCTCGGTCGCCTTCGGGGCGCGGACCCGGAAGGTGACCTTGCGGTCCGGGTGGACCTCCGGGGAAACTGGTGTAGTGTTCTTCGCGGGCTGGGCGGGGGCCGCGGCCGCGGCCGCGAGGAGGCACACGAGGGCGAGGGTTCTCATGGTCGCACCGCCGGGTGGGGAGGTACCGTGGGAGGTCGGACCGGCGGTCCGAGTGACCCGCACCGCGGGCGGAACGTGTCGGGCCTTATTGTGCGCCGTCCGGCCCCGGCCGTCAAACGGGCGACCCGGAACGCACTGCAGAGGTCGCGTTGAAGCAGGTCATTCGCGTCGGCAGTCGGCGACGCTGTTGCTTGTCCGAGCGTTCAGGAATACGCAGATCGCCGAGAGGCCCTGTCGCAACTCGAATAAACGGATTGATAATCGCGGTTTCAAGGGGTTGTGTCAGACCCTGTAACACTACTCCGTTAGAAGTCGGGACCGGGCCGACAGGTTCGGGGCTCTAATCGGGCATGAACCGGCCCGCCGGGCCGGCTTGGCCCGCGGGAAGTCGGTGGCGAACAGTGCGGAGTAGTCGCGGAGGCGGTCGAGGACGGCCGGGTCGAGTTCGGGGGTGTACGTCTTCATACCCGGTTTGAGACCCGAACCCGTCGGCCGGGTGCGGGCTTCTAACGGAGTAGTGCTAAGTCAGTTTCAGCTTCGGTCTGTGCGGCTTTCGCAGCTTTGACTTCTCCGTGGGCCTTCGTAACGGCGGCATTTTCGGAAGAACATCCCGTGAGGGTGACCGTGGCCGTGGTGACCGCGAAAAGAGATGCTGCGAAAAGTGAGGGCTTCACGGCGTACTCCTCTGTACTGCTTCGCCGGGCGGAACCAGGAGTCGAGTCGCGCCCTTCCGGGGCAGGTCCCCGTCGCTCCGCGCGCGGCTCGTCGGCTCCGACGCGAGTTCGGCCGCCTATCGCGGCTCAACTCCTGGTTCGGCCGCCGCCCCGCCGCCGGGCACGCCCGGCGCGGCCGAGAACCTCTTGCGCGGGGAGGCCGGACCGATCGCCTTCAGCGGGGTGCGGGCGGCGACAACCCTCGAACCGCGCCTCTTGCTACGCGAGTCCCGCAGCGTAGGGAGGCGGCGACCTACCGACCCCGCTCACTTGCCCGGCCCGCACCGGTGAGCTCCGCGTCACGAAACGCCTACATTCTGGCCGGGTCCGGTGCAGTGCCTGGCCAGGCGGCCCCGGCCCCGGCCGCGGCCGCCGCGAACACGCCGGTCAGGTACAGGAACGTGACCAGGAACAGCCGGTCGAGGTGCCGGTACCGGCGTCGCTCGTCCGGGCTGTAGAAGAAGAGCTGCACACCCAGACGCAGCCCCCAGAACACCGCCAGGAAGCCGCTCAGGCCGCGGCCCTTCTCCGGTCGCGTCGTCATGGTCGGTCCCCTCTATTAGGCGGCCGGGTCGCCGGGCCGGCGTTTCCACAGGAACTGTGCCGTCGCTTCGCACCAGCGAGTCCTCGTCGATGCTCAGCACGATTCCGCCCCGAGCTCGCGCGGCCCGGCCCACGCGAACCGGGTGACGGTCAGCTCGGACACGGCCCGGCCGAGTGCCCCGGCGGCCGCCAGCGCGGCCCGGTTCGCGGCCGCCTCGACGGGCGTGTTGATGACGTGGCTCAGCGCCCCGCGTGCGGTCGGGAGGCCGGCCTCGACGTGGACCGCGTACTCGCGTCGGAACCGCAGCGGGTCAAGCCTGTGGAAAACCTGTCGCTACTCACCGATCGCCGATCACGCCGCATTTGCGTCTTACGACCAGCCGCAGGACGGGGGGACGGGTTCGTCGGGGGTCGGCGAGGCACCCCGTCCGGCCGGTTGCCCGCGCCCAGAAAGTGTTCGTCCGCCGGGGCGAACGCGGGTAGAATCCGGCCGAGTTGGTTCGGGACGCACCCCACGAAGTACAAGGCTCGGCCATGTTCCACCGCGCAAAGCTCGGGTCGGCGCTTCTGACCGCGACAATACTCTCCGGGTTCGCCGCGGCGCAGGAAAAGGTTCCCGCCCCCGACGACCCGCTCATGAGCGGCTTGCGTTACCGCCTCGTCGGCCCGTTCCGCGGCGGGCGGTCGGCGGCGGTCGCCGGCGTACCCGGCAAGCCGCAGCTCTTCTACTTCGGCAGCACGGGCGGCGGCGTCTGGCGCACGACCGATGGTGGGTCAACATGGGAGAACATCTCCGACGGCTTCTTCGGCGGCTCGATCGGCGCCGTCGCCGTCAGCGAGTCCGACCCGAATGTGATCTACGTCGGCGGCGGCGAGAAGACCGTCCGCGGCAACGTCTCGCACGGCGACGGCGTCTGGAAGTCGACCGACGCCGGCAAGACGTGGAAGCACGTCGGCCTCGGCGACACGCGGCACATCCCCCGCATCCGCATCCACCCGAAAGACCCGGAGACCGTCTACGCCGCCGCGCTGGGCCACCTCTACGGGCCCAACAAGGAGCGCGGGGTCTTCAAGAGCGCCGACGGCGGGAAGACGTGGAAGCAAGTGCTGTTCGTGAATGAGGAAGTCGGCGCCGTGGACCTGATCCTCGATCCGAACAACCCGCGCATCCTCTACGCGAGCACCTGGCGCGTAAAGCGGACGCCGTACAGCCTCGAGAGCGGCGGGCCGGGCTCCGGGTTGTGGAAGAGCACCGACGGCGGCGACACCTGGAAGGAGATCACGAAGTCGCCGGACTTGCCCAGGGGCACGGTAGGCATCAGCGGCGTCGCGGTCTCGCCGGTGAACTCGGACCGCGTCTGGGCGATCATCGAGGCCGAGGACGGCGGCGTCTTCCGCTCCGACAACGCCGGCCGCACGTGGACGAAGATCAACGACGACCGCAACCTCCGCCAGCGCGCCTGGTACTACACCCGCATCTACGCCCACCCGAAGAACATCGACGAGGTCTTCGTCGTCAACGTCTCCTTACACAAATCGTCCGACGGAGGCAAGACCTTCGGCACGACGTTCCGCACGCCGCACGGCGACCACCACGACCTGTGGATCGACCCCACCGAACCGGCGCGGATGATAGTCGCCGACGACGGCGGCGCTCAGGTCTCGATCGACGCCGGCGCGTCCTGGACCACCTACCACAACCAACCGACCGCCCAGTTCTACCGCGTCACCACCGACAACGCGTTCCCCTACCGCATCTACGGCGCCCAGCAGGACAACTCGACGGTCCGCGTCCGCACCCGCGGCGACGGGGGCGGCGTCACCGAGCGCGACTGGGAGCCGACCGCCGGCGGCGAGAGCGGGCACATCGCCGTCCACCCGAAGGACCCCGACGTCGTCTACGGCGGGTCCTACGGCAACTTCCTCGTCCGCATCAACCACCGCACGCGGGAGGTGCGGAACGTCAACGTCTGGCCCGACAACCCGCTCGGCCACGGGGCCGCGGACCTGAAGTACCGCTTCCAGTGGAACTTCCCGATCTTCTTCTCGCCGCACGACCCGGACACGCTCTACGCCGCCGGCAACGTTCTCTTCCGCACGACCGACGAGGGCCAGTCGTGGTCGGCAGTGAGCCCCGACCTGACGCGCAACGACAAGTCGAAGCTCGGGCCGTCCGGCGGGCCAATCACGAAGGACAACACGTCGGTCGAGTACTACTGCACGATCTTCGCGGCCCTGGAGTCGCCGCACGAGAAGGGCGTCCTCTGGTGCGGCAGCGACGACGGCCTACTGCACCTCAGCCGCGACGGCGGCAAGAACTGGGCCAAGGTTACGCCGCCCGACCTGCCCGAGTGGAGCATGATCAACAGCCTGGAGGCGCACCCGACCGAGAAGGGCGGCCTGTACCTCGCCGCGACGCGGTACAAGCTCGACGACAACCGCCCCTACCTGTACAAGACGACTGACTACGGCAAGACGTGGACGAGGATCGTGACCGGGATCAAGGACGACCACTTCACCCGCGTGGTCCGGGTCGACCCGAAGCGGCCCGGCCTGCTCTACGCCGGCACCGAGCGGGGCATGTACGTCTCGTTCGACGACGGCGCGAGCTGGAAGCAGTTCCAGCTCAACCTGCCGGTCGTGCCGGTCACCGACCTGGCGGTCAAGGACGACGACCTGATCGTCGCGACGCAGGGGCGGTCGTTCTGGGTGCTCGACGACCTCACGCCGTTACACCAACTGAAGCCCGAGATCGCGAATCAACCGCTGCACGTGTTCCGGCCGCGCCCGCCGTACCGCCTGCCGGGTGGCGGCGGCGACGAGGGCGGCAGGCCGTCGCGGACCGTCGGCCAGAACCCGCCCGCCGGTGCCGTGATCCGCTTCCACCTGAAGGACTCGCCGCTGAAGGACGCGAAGAGCACGCTCGAGATCCTCGACGCGAGCGGCACCGTGGTCCGCGAGTACCGGAGCGACGCCGAGTCGCCGGTCGCGAAGCTCGACGCGAAGGCCGGCATGAACCGCGTCGTCTGGGACCTCCGACACGCCGACGCGGAGGGCTTCCCCGGCCTGGTACTCTGGGGGTCGCTGACCGGCCCGCGAGCGGTCCCCGGTTCCTACAAGGCGCGTCTCAGGGTCGGCTCACTCGAAGAGACCGTCGAGTTCACCGTGAGGCCCGACCCGCGTACGTCGGCGTCACAGTCCGATTACGATCAGCAACTTGAGTTCCTGCTCGCGGCGCGCGACAAGCTGACGGAGACGCACCGCGGCATCAAGACGATCCGCGACGTCCGTGAGCAGTTGACGAACCTCGGCAAGCGTGTCAAGGACGACTCCGACATCACCGACGCGGCAAAGGCGATCGACAAGAAGCTGACGGCCGTCGAGGAAGCGCTCTACCAGACGAAGGCGAAGAGTTCGCAGGACGTACTCAACTTCCCGATCCGCCTGAACAACAAGCTGGCCTCGGTCGCGGGGACGGTCGGCACCGGCGACAACCGCCCGACCGACCAGGCCGAGCAGGTGCGCAAGGAGTTGACCCAACAAATCGACGAAGAACTGGCCGGGCTGCGCCGGGTGCTGTCCGAGGACCTGCCGAAGTTCAACGAACTCCTGAGCAAGAAGAAGATCCCGGGCGTGTTCATCGATCCCCGGCCGCCCGGGAAGTGATCGGCGGCGGCCGCGAGAACGGGTGGCGTCGTTGCCCCGCGCGGCGCGTGTCCGCGTCGGTCACATCGCCCGGCTTGAGCAGGGCGGGGTATCGGACCGGAGAGCGCTCACCAGATCTGGATGTCCAAAGTCACCGGTGTGGGTGGTGATGGCTCCGAACCCGACTGCGGCGCGGAGAACTGGGGGCGGCTGCGTCGCCCGGAAATTGGACGATCGTGACAGACGGCGGCTCAAGTGTCACGCCATTGCGACGACCGACGTCGGGCGCTACAATCGCACTATTCGGGGTGAAGCCGCGAAAGGTAAAGGGACGCGGACGTGGGCGACTCCGAGAATCCGACATCCCCCCAACCGTTGTTCGGTACGACGGCGGAGTTGACGGGTACTCCGACCGGGTCGAGCCGCGCCGACACAGAACACCCCCAAACCATCGGACGCTACCGCGTCGAGCGGCTGGTGGGCTCGGGCGGTTTCGGGCTCGTCTACCTTGCCCGCGACGAACAGTTGCACCGCCCCGTGGCCATCAAGGTGCCCCAGGAATACATCGTTGCTCGACCCGGGGGGGCCGAAGTTTACGCGCGCGAAGCGCGTACGGTCGCCAACCTCGACCACCCACACATCGTCCCGGTTTTCGACGTCGGAAGCACCGAGCAATTCCCCTGCTTCATCGTGTCCAAATACATCGACGGCACCGACCTCGCCAGGAGGCAGAGGGAGGCGCCGCTCTCGGCCCTAGAGGCCGCGGCCCTCGTCGCGACGGTGGCCGAAGCCCTGCACTACGCGCACGAGCAGGGCCTCGTGCACCGCGACATCAAGCCGGGCAACATCCTTCTGGACAGGAGCGGCAAGCCGTACGTGGCGGATTTCGGCCTGGCGCTGCGCGAGGAGGACGCGGACGCGGGGCCGTGCTACGTGGGCACGCCCTACTACATGAGTCCGGAGCAGGCCCGGAGCGAGGGGCATCGCGTGGACGGGCGGAGCGACGTCTTCAGTCTCGGCGTCGTCGTCTACGAGTTGCTGGCCGGGCGGCGACCGTTCCGCGGCGCTTCGAGGGACGAAATCCTCCGGGAGATCCTCGGCAAGGAACCCGATCCGCTCCGACAGACCAGCACCGCCGTCCCGAAGGAACTCGAGCGCATCTGCCTCAAGGCGCTGTCCAAGCGGGCCTCCGACCGTTACGCGACGGCGCGGGACATGGCCGACGACCTGCGGCACTTCCTGTCCACCGTGGGGGCGCCTCCTACGGCCGCGGGCCGCGAGTCCCCGCGAGCGGGAGGGAGTACGCCGGCGTCCGACCCGCCGCCGACGCCCTCCGGCCCGCAGGCGGTCAAGGTCGTGCCGAAGGGGCTGCGCTCGTTCGACGCGGCGGACGCGTCTTTCTTCCTCCGGCTGCTGCCCGGACCTCGGGACCGGGACGGGTTGCCGGACGTCATCCGGTTCTGGAAGAACCGCATCGAGGCCCAGGACGGCGAGCCACCCCCGGTGGGGCTGGTCTACGGTCCCTCAGGCTGCGGCAAGTCGTCGCTCGTGAAGGCCGGGCTGTTGCCGGTCCTGGCGGAATCGGTGACGACGGTCTACGTCGAGGCCGGCGGCGGGACCGAAGCCCGCTTGCTCCAGAACCTGCGGCGGCAATTGCCCGGGCTCGCCGGCGACCTCGCCCTCGACCTCGTCGGAGCGCTCGCGGCCGTGAGGCGCGGCCGGTTCCTGGGGCCGGGTCAGAAGCTGCTCCTGGTGCTCGACCAGTTCGAGCAGTGGCTGCACGCCAACCGCGAAGAGAGGGACACGGAACTGGTGCGCGCGCTGCGTCAGTGCGACGGCCGGCGGCTGCAAGCGGTCGTCATGGTGCGGGACGATTTCTGGCTCCCCGTCAGCCGGTTCATGCAGGCGCTGGAGGTTCCCATCCTCGAGGGGGAGAACTCGCGGCTGGTCGACCTGTTCGACCCGCCCCACGCCCGCAACGTGCTGGCCGCGCTCGGGCGAGCCTACGGCCGCCTCCCCGACGACCCCGGGCAGTCCGCCGCGGAGCAGCGCGCCTTCCTCGACCAGGCTGTCGCCGCCCTGGCACTGGAGGGGAAGGTCATTTCGGTGCGCCTCGCGCTGTTCGCTGAGATGATGAAAGGGCGGCCGTGGGTGGTCGCCAGCCTGAAGGAGGTCGGCGGCGTCGGCCGCCTCGAATCGACGTTCCTGCGGGAAACGTTCTGCGCCGCCAAAGCGCCCCCCGCGCACCGCTACCACCAGCAGGCGGCCCGCCGCGTTCTGAAGGCCCTGCTCCCGGAGTCCGGCAGCGGGATCCGGGCCGGCTCGCAGCCGCGAGAACACCTGTTGGAGGTGTCCGGGTACGCGAAGCGGCCGGCGGTGTTCGAGGAGTTGCTCCGGATTCTTGACGGCGAACTGCGGCTGATCACGCCGACCAGCCCCGGCGGGGGCGGAGTCACCCCGGACGACGCGGGACCGACCGGATACCACTACCAGTTGACGCACGATTACGTGGTCCGCTCCCTGAGGGACTGGCTGGACCTTGAGGACGAACGGTCCCGGAGCGGGCGGGCGGCCATGTGCCTGAGGCGGCGGTCGGAGAACTGGCAGGTGAGCCCGGAGAACCGGCAGTTGCCGGACCTGCGGGAGGCGGTCAGTATCGAGCTGTTGACGCGGCGCTCCGCCTGGACTCAGCCCGAGCGCCGCATGATGCGGCGGGCGTGGCGCTACCACTGCGTGCGCGCGGCCCGCGTCGCCGTCCCCCTGGTCCTCGTGTGCGGTGCGCTAGTTGCCTGGTTCCACGCCCAGTCGAAGGTGAACCACCTGCTCGGCGCCAGCGCGCGCGCCGTCCCGCAGGCGGTCGAGGACCTGCGCCCGTACCGGTTCGTCGTCGCGCCGACCCTCCGCCGCGCCGCGCTCGACCCGGGGCAGGACCCCGTGCGGCGGCTGCACGCCGCGGTCGCGCTGGCGGCCTTCGGGCGGTCGGAAACGGACGTGGTCGTCGGCGTGGCGGCGGCCGCGCCGTCGGACGAGAGCGACAACGTCCACGCCGCGCTCGCCGCAGACGCCGCCGGGGCCAGGCGCTCACTCGCGCGGCACTTCGCCCAGATCGGGGCGGGGCCGGACGCGGAGCGGGAGCGCGCGGGCGCCGCACTGCTGGCGCTGGGCCTCGGGGAGCCGGGGCCGGCGGTCGAGATGACCCGGCTCGACGCGCCCCCCGCGGGCCGCGCGGCCTTTATCGAGCACGTCCCCGACTGGTTGAATTGGACGGAGGAGCAGATCGACGCCCTCGCCGCGGCGCCCCAGCCGACACTGCGCTCGGCCCTGTGTGCCGGGCTCGGCCGGGTGGACCTCGGCGCTCTCCCGGCCGACCGCGCCGGCCGCCTCCGGAACGTGGTCCGCGCCCTTCACCGAGAGGCACCGGACGCGGGCACCCGCAGCGCCGCGCGCCACACCCTGCAGGCGTGGAATGAGCCGCCGCCCGCGCCGGAGGGAGGCCCCCTAAGTCGCAGAAACTCCGAGTGGTCGGAGAACTCCCTGGGCATGACGATGGTGCGAATCCCGGGCGGCCAATTCCGCCGCGCCGCCCCCGAGTCGAAGGTGGTAACCCCGCCCGCCGTCGCCGTCGCGCCGTTCCTGCTCTGCGACCGCGAGGTCAGTAACGCGGCCTTCTCGCGCTTCCGGGCGGAGGCCCGCCAACTGGAAGACTGGCGGGGCGACCCGCAGGTCGGTCCCGGGCCGGAGCACCCGGCCAACAGCGTGAGCTGGGAGGACGCCGTCCTCTTCGTGAACTGGCTGAGCCGCCGGGAAGGGTTGCCCGAGTACTACGAGAAGCGCGGCGGCACCTGGTCGGTCCCCGACAGGGACGGCAAGGGCTACCGCCTGCCGACCGAGATCGAGTGGGAGTACGCGTGCCTGTGCGGCTCCACCGGCGCCTACGCGTTCGGCGACGGCGTCGCCCTCCTGGGGCGGTACGCCGTCTTCGGGTCCGAATACCAAACGGCCGCGTGCGGCAGCCGTTTGCCCAACGGGTGGGGGCTGTTCGACATGCACGGCAACCTGTGGGAGTGGTGCGACGACTTGCTCGGACCGGACGGGAGCGGTGCCGACGAACTGCGCGTCATCCGCGGGGGCGCGTTCGACAACCCCGCCCGCAACCTCCGCGCCACACACCGCCAGGGGGTCGCACCGCACTGGCGGCTCAACGGCGTCGGCTTTCGCGTGGCGCGGTCCGTTCCCGCTTAGCGCGCCGGCGGCTCGGCGTCGCGGCAGACGAACAGTTCGCGGATCTCGCGGTCCAAGGCGACCGACAGTTTGTTCAGCCCGAACCAGTGTACGATCCGCGCCTCCGGGTGGAGGTCGCGGATCGAAGCCAGCACGCTCCGGCGGCCGCCGACAACGTGCCGCAGGACGTCCGCCGCCGGCTTCGCGGGGTAGTTCCAGGCTTGATCCGTCGCCACGTGGGCGTGCAGGCCGGTCTTGCTGATCGCCCACACGAGGGCCCCCTGGTCGTACCAGCGCAGCAGGTGCCTGTGCCCCTCGTTTCTGATCGCCCATTCCACCGCGTACAGCCAGGCGTCCAGTAGCGCACGGTCACGTTGGCGGTCCAGACCGATGACGCCGTTGTTGATCTCGACTTCCTGGCGCCCGGGAGAGTCGACGGGCAGAACGTCGTAAAGGCGGGGGTGGTTCCGCCCGCTCCCGGGGCATACCTCGGGCAGCAGCAGGGGGCCCTCCCCGAGTCGCGAGAACGCGCCGGCCACCGAGTCCAGCACGACGCAGTCCGCGTCGAGCCACAGGATTTGGTCGAAGGGCGCGTCGAGGAGGTAAGCCGGCTTCAGCCACGCCTGCCAGCGGTGCGACCCGACGAACCGGGCCATCTCCCGGGTCAGCGGCGGCAGCGGGCGACAGGTCACGTTGGGTTGGTCCAGGCACCACTGGAGTTCGTGGGTGGCCAGACCCAGGTCGTAGACGATCACGGGGTCGTCATTAAAAGCCCGCAGGGAGAGGATGAGGAACTGAAGGTCCCGAAAGATCGGCGTGTCGCCCGCCGTCACGATGCCGCGGCGCGACCCCGGCGCGGCAAAGGCGAGGTGCCACAGGCGCTCCAGGAGTCCGGCCGCCTCGGGGTGCGAGAGGGCCCGCTCCAGTACCCGCCGGTACGCCGCGCGCGGGCGGCGGAGGACCCTCCGCCGTTCGACCGCGAACATCGAACCGGCGCGGCAGGCGACGACGTCCGGGTGCTCCAGCGACCAGTCCGCGCAAATCTCCGCGAGCAGGCGGCCCTGGTCGCGCGGCAGGGCGCCGAGGTCCTCGACGAGCAGTTCCTCGCCGAGCGCGTGAAACGACACGTCGCCCGGCAGGCCGCCCAACCGGTCCGGCAGCCACGGGCAACGAACGACCGCGTCGCCCGGGAGGAAGACCGTGACGTCGGCGAGGCGGTCGTAGTTCTCGCAGACGTGGCGCAGGTATGCGATCTCCGCACGGCCGGTGGCGGTCACGACGGTCGGGGCGGGGCGCGTCTCCAACGCGGGCCACGGGGGCGCACCGCCCGGGTCGCTCGCGAGCACGACCTCCACACTCGCCCGCGGCGGAGCGGTCATTTGTCGGCCCCGTCGTTGACGTGCAGGACTTCGTACAGGGTTTTCGCCGCCTGGAAGTGAAGCTCGACGTCGGCCCGTTCGAGTTC
>Ga0247822_10000925_pt1 | contig 17057 bp, 18 predicted proteins | sample 13C_Cellulose_Da_FD_192423 | JGI IMG/M metagenome (GOLD analysis project Ga0247822, IMG submission 192423) | Soil microbial communities from agricultural site in Penn Yan, New York, United States - 13C_Cellulose_Day30 | ecosystem: Environmental > Terrestrial > Soil > Agricultural land | place...
AGTCGGTGGTGGTGGACTGGGTCTTCATGGGCTGTCTCCTCGCGGCCCACCGGGCATCGGCGGGTACGGGAGCAGCCTCGGTGGCGAGCCCATGGGGGGATCGAGGGTGGGAATGCGCCGCGACTCCGGGATGGGTTCCCCCTCCCCTCCTGGCGCGGCTCCTTGGCCCGGTCGGGCTGGGCGCCGCCGGGACGTCGTTCGCGACGCTGGACGCGTCCCGGGTCAGTCTGTGATCCTACGTCGTCACCACCGCCTGAGGCCCCGGATGGAAGCGCGTCCTAGCAAGATCACAGAGTTTTTCGACGGCACGAAGCAGATGATGGTGCCGCTGTTCCAGCGCTCCTACGAGTGGACCACCAAGGACTGGGAGACGCTCTGGGCCGACCTCCTCGAGCAGTACGAGCGGAGCGAGGAGGACACGGTCGCCACGCACTTCACCGGCGCGATCGTGACCGCTCCCGCGCGCTCGGTGCCCGTCGGCGTGTCGAAGTTCCTGGTCATCGACGGCCAGCAGCGCCTCACGACGATCGCGGTGCTCATCTGCGCCATTCGAGCGTTCCTCGACCCGGAGTCGAAGGAGTACCGGCGACTGACGAAGCTCCTCATCAACGAGGACTACGACGAGCTCGACTACTTCAAGCTCCTGCCGACACAGCCGGACCGCCCTGCCTTCCAGTCGCTCGTCAGCGCGAAGCCCCAGCCCGGCACGCGCTTCACGGAGGCGTTGGAGTTCTTCAAGAAGAAGATCGCGGGCACGGACTCCGACGGCGAGAAGCTCGACCTCGATCGGCTCACTAACGCCATCCAGAACCGGCTCACCGTCGTCGCGATCCACCTCGGCGACACGGACGACCCGTACCTCATCTTCGAGAGCCTGAACGCCAAGGGCGCTCCGCTCACCCAAGCCGACCTCATTCGGAACTACCTGCTCCTGCGCCTGCACTCGAACGCGCAGCAGAAGTCCTACGAGGAGGCGTGGCTCCCGATGCAGGCGCTGCTGCCCGGCGAGCACCTCACCGAGTTCATGAGGCAGTTCCTCATGATGACCGGCGAGGAGGTCGCGAAGTCGGCGATCTACAGCGTCCTCAAGAAGCGGCTGCTCTCGGTCTCGGACGCCTCCATCGCCGCCGAGTTGCAGCGCATGCAGCAGGCCTCGCTGCTCTACGCCGAGATCGTTGGACTCAAGAAGCCGATCGACGAGAACATTGCCACGGGGCTCGGTCGGCTGCGGCGCTGGGAGATCGCGACCGCCAACCCCTTCATCCTGAAGCTCCTCGAGGCGAAGTCGAAGGGCATCGTCTCGGCGGTGGACGTCGCGAAGTGTCTCGCGACGATCGAGTCCTTCGCGGTGCGCCGCACGGTCTGCGGCGTCCCGACGAACCAACTCAAGCGCATCTTCCTCTCAATCGCGAAGGAGATGCCCAACGCCGACATCCCCGCCTGGCTCAGCAAGACGCTCGCGGCGGGAACGAGCGGGCGGCGCTGGCCGAAGGACGAGGAGTTCAAGGAGTCGCTCCTCCGCTACCGCGCGTATGCGCAGCCGATCGACCGCTGCAAGTTTCTGCTCGAGACGCTCGAGGAGCACCACGGCCACAAGGAGCCCGCGACCTTCGAGAGCGCGACGATCGAGCACGTGATGCCGCAGACGCTGAACGCCGAGTGGCGGACGATGCTCGGCTCTGGCGCCGACGACATCCACGAGAAGTGGCTCGACCTCCTCGGGAACCTCACGCTCACGGGCTACAACAGCGAGCTCTCGAACGACCCGTTCCCGAAGAAGAAGGCGCTCCTCAGCGACAGCCACTTCGAGATGAACAAGTGGATCGCGGCGCGCGAGCGGTGGACCGAGACAGAGTTGCGCGAGCGGACGGATCTGGTCTTCATGAAGGCGAAGGCTATCTGGCCGCGCCCTGAGTGATGGCGTGGGTCGCGGGCGTCGATGGGTGTAAGACGGGCTGGGTCGTCGTGCTGAACGACCTGGCGCTCAACACCCGCGTCGCGCGCGTCGTGCCCGACTTCGCGGCGGTGCTCGCGCTGCCGGAAGCGCCGTCGGTGATCGCCGTCGACATCCCCATCGGCCTCCTCGACATCGCGGTGGCCGGCGGACGAGCATGCGAAGTCGACGCGCGGCAGCTCCTCGGATCGCGAGCATCGAGCGTCTTCTCGGCTCCGACCCGCAGCGCCGTCGCGGCGTGTCGCGCCGGCGGCGACTACGCGACGGTGTCGAGCGCCAACAGAGGGAGCAACCCAGGCGCGCCCGGCCTGTCCCAGCAGGCCTTCGCCATCGTGCCCAAGATCGACCAGGTCGACGCCGCGCTCACCCCGAAGCACCAGCAGGTAGTACGCGAAGTCCATCCCGAGCTGTCCTTCGCCGAAGCGAACGGCGGCAAGCCGATGGTTCACTCCAAGAAGCGCAAGGCCGGGCGGATTGAACGTGAACGCCTGCTGGCGCGCCTTGGGCTCGCCACCCCCCTGAAGCTCCTGGGGCCGCGTCTCCCGGTGGGCGTGAAGGCCGACGACCTGCTTGACGCGTGCATCGCGTGCTGGTCCGCCGCCCGCATCGCATCGGGCGTGGCCGCTGTCATCCCTGCGTCGCCGTCGGTCGACACGCGTGGGCTGCGGATGGAGCTCTGGCGCTGAGCGTCGCCGGCCCCTCCGCGCCTCCCCGAAGATCGTCACACGTCACAGCGCGCTGCTCGAAGCTGAAGGCGTCGGGACGGACTTCGCGCCTGGGACTGGTGGACAGCAGGTGGACAGGCCCGGACACGTCGCTGTCCAGCCGTTTCTCTTCTCTTCTTCAGTGGTTACGTATCTCTTCTCCCTGTGGACAGCTTCGTTCGAGTAGCTCTACTCAGAACGACTTCGCGATTTCTCGGGGGCGCCTTCGAGCCTTCGGCGCTTCGAAGAAGGTCCCGCGCAGCGCATGTGCTGCTACCCACCGGACGGCGTCCGCTGTCCAAGTCGCGCCAAGCACCTGTCATTGCTGGAGAAAGCGGCGGACAGGTACGGCGTTGGTCAGCCGAGGCCCTGTCCTGGGGTCCCGGGCGCGAACGCCGTCCCGGTCACCGCCTGCGACGTCGCTGTCCCGTTCCATCGTTCAGGGTCGCTTTTCCCCACCCATGAACGACACCGCCACCGACCACGACGCCTTGAGCGCCCCGCTCCCGTTCCCGACGAAGGAGGAGCGCGACGCACTCATCCTCGAGTTCCAGCGGCTTGCGGCGCGGCTCACGCAGGCCGGGCTCATCTCGCGCGTCTCCTCGGACCGCCTGATGCGCTCGATGAACCGCGAGCGCCGGTACGCCGAGGACAAGCGGCACGCGCTCCCCGAGTTGGTGCTCAACATCCTGCTCGGCATCGAGGAGGGCACGCTGAAGGAGCGCGAGCACTTCATGCGGCTGAAGGACGAGCACATCGCAGTCCACCTCGCGTCGGCGGGACCCGCGCTGTTCAAGGCCGGACGCGGACGGCTCACGCAGGCTGAAGCCCGGAGCCTCTTCCACTTCGGGTGGCTGCACTTCCGCAACGTCGTCGTTGCCCGCTCCGAGCGCGCGCGATTCGGCCCTGAAGAGGACCGCCGCCGCGTCGTCGTCCTCCACGTCCCCTCCGCGTACGAATTCGTCGGCGCCCGTCTGAAGCCTGTCCCATCTCGCTGAGCGAGCCCGCGTTTCCCCACCCACCGACGCCACTCGAAGGCGCTGGCCAGGAACGCGATGGCTCTCAGGGACCTCATCAGACCGGCACCGCCGCCGCCGACGCCGGCCGCCGAACGTCCGCCCGGCATCACCTGCGAGAAGTACACGCGGGGCGAGGGCAAGCGCTGCCTCCACTTCCAACAGGGCGGCACGTGCCTCCTGCCGGACGAGTTCGTCTGCACCGAGTGGCAGAAGCACAACGGGCCCAACAAGCGCACGCTCCCAGCCGTCGCGCCCGCGCCCGTCCTCGAGGAGCCCCCCGCCCCGAAGCCGGTGGCGCACGACCTGTTCGGCAACCCGCTGCCCGAGGTCGCCACGCCCGCACCGGCGCCGAAGGCGTCGCCGCCCGCACCGATGACGGTTGCTCCGAGGCCCGACGCCGACGCGACGCCCGCCGTCGACGTCGACCAGCTCCGCGGCTTCACCACCGACAACATCGAGTCGTTCAAGGCGCTCGGGGTCGAGGTGCTCCTGCGCTCGGAGACGTACGGCGACGTCTGGCTGGTGCCCGCTTACACGGGCCGGGACCGTAAGGAGCTCACACCCGAACACGCCGCGACGCTCGCGCGCGTCATGAGCGTGTTCCCGGGCTCGCACATCGTCTCGTTCGAGAAGCTCGAGAAGACCAACCCCAACAACCCAGAGCGCCCAGAGCGCCCTTCGAGGCGCTCATGACCAACGCACCGTTCAAGAACCAGCACCTCTCGTACTCGCGGCTTACGCGATTCGAGCAGTGCCCCCTCAGCTACCGCCTGCACTACATCGAGAAGAAGCAGGCCGAGCCCGGGCTGGCGCTCCGCTTCGGCAAGACCATCCACGCCGTCCTCGAGCGGCTGATGAAGGAGGTGCTCGACGACGAGCGCTCGGGTCCGCTCTCCGAGGAGCGCGCCATCGAGCTCTATCGCGAGGCGTGGAGCGCCGAGCAGCTCACCGGCATGGACGTGTTCGCCGAGGGGCTGCGCATCCTGCGCGACTTCAGCCGCGACCAGGGCGTCGTCGACCACCGCGACGTCCTCGCCATCGAGAAGGAGTTCCGGCTGCCGGTGGGGCCGTTCATGGTCCTCGGCTTCATCGACCGCGTCGACTGGGTCGATGACGAGACCATCGAGGTCATCGACTACAAGACCAACCACCAGCTCTTCACGCGCGACGAGGTCGACACCTCGCTGCAACTCTCGCTCTACCACGTGGCCGCGCAGCGCCTCTGGCCCTGGGCGAAGAAGGTGAAGCTGACGTTCTGGATGCTGCGCCACGGCGTCCGGCAGGAGACGACGCGCACCGAGGAGCAACTCGCCGACGCGCTCGCCTACGTCGAGACGCTCGGACGGCAGACCGAGACCGCGACGGAGTACCCGGCGCGCCTCAACGCCAACTGCTCCTACTGCGACCATCGCAAGCAGTGCCCGGCGTACGCCGACGCGCTCAAGAGCAAGCGCGAGTTCCTCTGCGAGGACCTCGCGGACCTCGAAGCCGTCGCGCGCGAGCGCGAGGAGGTCGCCCGCCTCGCCAAGGTGCTCTACGCGCGGAAGGAGGAGCTGGAGGACATCCTCAAGGCGCACCTGACGGAGCAGGACGAACTCGTCCTCGGCGGCGTCCGCTACCGGATGTTCACCACGACGAGCCTCGACTACCCGCTCGATCCGACGCTCTCGCTGCTTTCCGAGGCCACGGGGCTCTCGCGCGACGAGGTGCTCGGCAAGCTCGGGACCATCGACAAGAAGGCGCTCGACGCGCTCCTCAAGTCGCTGGGCAAGAAGCTCGACAAGCCCCGCGTCTCGCTGCTCAAGGCCGAACTCGACGCGCACGCCGACAAGAAGGTCTCGCCGCGCTTCTGGGCGAAGGAGGTGGCGTGATGCTGCTCCCGCCGCCCCTCGACCCGGCGTCGGCAGACGCCGCGCCCATCATCCCTCGCTACGTTCCGCGCCTGGAGCGCCGGGCGCCGAAGACGACCGTCGCCTTCGTCGACCTTGAGACGACGGGGCTCGATCCGTCGCGCCACGACATCGTCGAGATCGGCGTCGTCCGCGTCGACGCGCGCACCCTGGAGGTGCTCGACGAGTACGAGACGCTCGTCGCGCCCGAGCGCCTCGGAGACGCCGAACTCGAGGCGCTGGCCATCAACGGCTTCTCGACGGCCGCGTGGGAGCACGCGCTCCCTCTCCGCGAGGCGCTGCTCGAAGTGGCGCCGCTCCTCGACGGAGCCCTCATCGCCGGCCACAACGTCGGCTTCGACTGGGCCTTCCTCGATGCTGGCTTCCGACGCGCCGGTCTCGCCCTGCCGAACGTCGACTACCACCGGCTCGACACGGTGAGCCTCGCGTGGCCGCTCGTCGTCACGGGCGAGCTGCCGTCGACGTCACTCGACCCCCTGGCGAAGCTGCTGGGCCTCGAGCGTCCGCACCCGCACCGCGCGCTCGCCGATGCGCGCTGCGCGCTCGAGGTCGCCCGACGACTGGTGGAGCGCATGCGCGCGGGCGGACTCATCACCGGGCTCCCGGCGGATGAGCGGCAGATCTGCGACGCGCTCCTCGGTCGTCTCGCGCAAGGCCGACGTCAGTACGGTCCGTGGCGCCTCGACGACGGGCGCGACTACCCGAGCGAGGCCTATGCCGAGGTGCTCGACGGGCTGCACTACACGACCGCAGAGCTGGTGCGCCATCGTCGGCTCGAGGCCGGTCGCCGGCGACGCGTCTACGTCTGCCACCCGTTCGCCTCCGACCCTGCCGGCAACATCGAGCGGGTCCGCGCGATCAGCCAATTCCTCCTCGACGACGGCGTGCTCCCCATCGCGCCGCACCTCTACCTGCCGCAGCTCGTCGACGAGGCCACGGGTCGAAAGCAAGCGCTCGCGCTCTGCCTCGAGCTGCTCGCCACTTGCGACGAGGTCCGCGTCTTCGGCGAGCTCGTCACCGAAGGCATGGAGCGGGAGCTGCGCGAGGCGAAGCGGCTCGGCATCCCGGCGCGCTTCGTTCGGGAGGTGCGGGCATGAGCGGCGCGCACTCTCGGAGGAAGGGCGCCGGCTTCGAGCGCGAGCTCGTCCAGCGCTTTCGCGAGGTCATGCCGGACGCGCAGGTTCGGCGCGGCCTCCAGTTCCGCACGGGCGAGGAGACGCCCAACGTCGACTGCCCGGTGTTCTGGCCCGAGGCCAAGCGGGGCAAGCAGCCCAACATCCGGGCCGCGCTTCGCCAGGCCACGGACGCGGCCCCGCCCGGACGCATCCCGATCGCCATCATCCGCGACGACCGCGCCGAGCCGTTCGTCGCGCTGAGCCTCGACGACTTCCTCGAGTTCGTCGCCGAGTGGTGGGCCCGGAGGGACAAGTGAAGAGCGCCCTCCGCACGGTCATCGAGCGGCTGCGCCGAGAGGCGCTCGTCGCTCCTCGGCGCGTCTTCGAGGCGGGCCGCATGAGGCAGGCCGCGCTCGAGGCGCACCCCGACGTGGCCTCGGTGCTCCTCGCGCTCGACGACGACGCGGAGAGCACCTACCCGGCACGGGAGGCGATAACGCGGGCGCTCATCGGCGAGCACCGTGCGAGCAGTGCCGCGCTCTGGGCGTCGATGCTGCTCGTCGCTTTCTCGCCGATGCTGGTGCGTCTGCGGAACCGCCTCGTCAGCGATACGGTCCCGGGCGACGAGCTCGACCAGCTCGTGGTCACGTCGTTCCTCGCGGCGCTGACGGAGCTGCCGCTCTCCGAGCGCACGGATCGCGTGGCGATGCGACTGCGTCAGCGGACCGAGCGCCAGGTGTTCGCGTTCCTTCGCAAGGAGCGCGATCACCGGCACCCGAGCCTCGACGTCGAGGCGGTGGCCGAGGCCGATCCCGAGGCACTCGCCCCGCGCCGGGCCTCGACCGACGAGAAGCTCTACGACCTCGCGCTGCTCCTTCAGCGCGCCGTCGAGGAGGGCATCTCGCCGAGCGGGCTCGACCTCGTCGAGGCGACGGTGCTCCGGCGCGAGCTGCTGCGTAGCTACGTCGAGCGCCTGGGACCCGATGACGACCTCGAGCGCGAGCGCATGTACCAGCGGCTGAAGCGCCAGCGGTCGCGGGCGCTGCGACGCCTGAAGACGCTGCTCGGGGCCTCGTCCCCGCTGCTGCTCGCGAGCGGCTTCTGAGGAGCACGATGGCGAAGAAGAAGGCCCACGGCGGAAGGCCCACGAAGGACGAAGGGCCGAAGCTCTCGCAGCCGGAGGAGGTCGAGCGCCTGCTCGTCGAGGGCGAAGTGGTACCCGGGCCCGATGGCGAGGCGAAGCGCGTGTGGCTCACCCAGCGAGACGTCGCCGCGCGTTTCAACGTCTCGCCAAGCCTGATCGCCGAGTTCGCGAAGAAGCATCGCACCACGGAGCGCCGCGCCGAGTTGCGGGCGAAGCTCGACACGCCGAAGCCGCCACCTCCGAAGGTCGAGGAGCCGGACACGAACGCAGAGGACTCGCCCGAGCCCACCACAGACCCGCCCGACGCGCCGAAGGAGAAGCGCAGGCCCGGTCGTCCTCGCCGGCAGGACGCGCCGCTCATTCCCTTCGAGGAGCTGGACCGGCTGCTCGTGTTCGGCGAGGTGCAGATCCTCGACGACGGCAAGACCACGACGGTCTACCCCTCGTACCGCGCGCTCGCCGAGAAGTACGGTGTCGTGCCCAGCGTCATCGCCGAGTACGCGCGCAGCCACAACACGATGAAGCGCCGCAAGCTCGCCGCGATGCGGATCGAGGCGCGCAAGGACGAGAAGCTCGTCGAGCTGCGCTCGGATGCGCTGGCGGTCGGCGAGGCTCGCCTCGTCGCGATGATTGACGACTTCCTCGTGAAGTTCGAGGAGGCGCTCAAGGATGGCCGCGTCCGCACCGACAGCCCTGCCGACGTGAACACGCTCGTGCGCCTCAAGCAGTTCATCATGGGCGGCGCCGACTCGCGGCAGGAGGTGCGGAACATCCTCTCGCTCGAGGCGCTGCAAGAGCGCTACGCGCGGATGATGCGCGAGACCGAGAGCGCCACGCCGGCGATGGCCGGCGTCGTCATCGACGTGCGCGCGGAGGAAGTGAGCAACGAAACCGAGCAAGCGCGCGCGGGCAAGCAACTGAGCGCTCGGTTTCCCCCCGGCCCCTCGCTCGAAGGAGCCGACCAGGAACCGAACCTCTCCCGCGACCTCCGCCCCGCCTTGCGCGACCTGGTGAACCTCGCGCGCGAGCTCGCCGAGACGATGGGCGCCGACCCGGACGACCACGAGCTGATCGAGAACCGCGTGCTGCGCGCCGTCGAGCGCGTCGAGGCCGCGCTGGCCCCGCACGACGCCGCCGACGTTGGCCCACGTGGCGCCGAAGCCGAGGAGGACGAGGGATGATCGCCCCCGGCGCCGCCGCGCGCCCACGCGGCCAGGACGACGCGACCAGCGGGGCCGCGCAGAGGCGCGCCCACCAAGCTCACAGCGGGCAGGAAGAACACACGCGCATCGCGCTGCTCGCGGGATTCCGCGGCCTTACGCTGCCGACCAGCGACGAGCGCTCGAGCAGGACGAGTTCACCTCCGGGCGAGCCGGAACACGCGGGCGCCCACGAGTTCGCAGTCGCCGCCGCCGAGACCGGCCTCGCCCGCGTCGAGGGCGCGGATCCACGGAAAGCGGCCATTGGCCTCCGCGTCCGAGGCGCCGACGAGGCGCCGCAACTCCCCAAGAACGCGCAGCGCGCCGGGTGCGAACCGCCGCTTTTCTCTCTTAGCGGCGGTGCCGACGCGCCCCCGCTGCGCGCACCTACCATGCCGGCCTCTGGCGTCGGCGGGTCGGCATCGGCCTACGTATGCCTACAACCTACCAAAAGGGGGGAGGGGTCGAATTTTCGTGGCGCTGCGCGCCCGCCCCAGGGTGCCTGGGGCCGTTTTCGAGAGGGCCAGTTTTGGGAAACTGAGCAGCCCTGGGATTCGAAACCGAGCGCCACGCGGGAAACTGAGCACGCGGGCACGTTCGGTTCTGCTCAGAAAGTAGGTCGCGAGGCGTCGCCTACGCGGGTGTGGACAGCCGCGAGCCCCGCCCGCTGTCCCGCCGCGCCCTCAGCAGACCAGCCCCTGGACCGACCGGAGCAGTTCCTCGTCCGAGGGGTGCGTGTAGATGCTGGTCGTCACCACCGACTTGTGGCGGGCGAAGCGCTGCGTGAGCCGGAGGTCGCGGCTCGCGCGGTAGACGGCGGTGCAGGCGCTGTGGCGCAGGCAGTGGAAGTTGAAGTGCCGGTCGAAGCCCGCGCGTTCCTGCCAGACGCCGAAGGCGTGTCGAAGTTGGCGCGCGGACAGGCGTCGCCCGAGGCGGCTCACGAAGATGGGCGTGCTCGGCATGATGGTCTCGCCCGCGCGCTTCCTCGCGGCCAGCAGCTTCTCGAGCTTGGCGCGCACGACGTCGGGCAGCAGCACCTCCTGCGGGGCCGGGTCCTTCGCCGAGCGCTTGAACACGCGGAGCGCGACGCGGCGCTTGGCGCGGCCGGCGTCATCGAACACGTCGCCGACGTCGAGCGCGAGGATCTCGTGCTCGCGCAGGCCGGTGCCCATCGCCAGCGAGTAGATGCAGTGGTCCCGGAAGCCATCGACGTGTTGACCCGTGACCTTCAGGAGCAGGCGCTGCTCGCTCTCGGTCAGGGTGCGCGCGGGGCGCGAGATGGTGTCGGCGTAGGCGGTCATGGTCGCTCTCCTCGTCGTCCATGCAGGCTTCCTTTCCGCAGGAAGGCAAGGTCGCTCGCGACGTCGCGGAGGGATGCATGACGCTCGGGATCGTCAAGCGCACCGAGGAGGAGTTCGCCGAGTGGCTCGTGACGGAGCCCGGCTTCGTCACGGGGCTCATGGCCTACGACGACGAGCCCATCGTGCTCGAGGCGTACCAGCGCGAGTTCCTCAACAACCGCTCTCGCTTCCGGTGGGTCACGAAGAGCCGCCAGGTCGGCTTCTCGTTCCTCTTCGCGCTGGAGGCGCTCGCGCGCTGCCACCTGCGCGAGAAGCACACCGCCGTCTTCGTCTCCTACAACCTCGACGACGCGAAGGAGAAGATCCTCATCGCGCGCCAAGTCCACGAGGAGTTGCCGCTCGCTTACCAGAAGCGGCTCGTCGTCGACTCGAAGACGGAGCTGGCGTTCGAGTCGAACGGCGCAACGAAGCGGCTCTCGCGCATCCTGTCGCATCCTTCGAAGGCGCCGCGCGGAAAGAAGGGTGACGTCTACCTCGACGAACTCGCGCACTACGTGAACGACCGCGAGGTGTACCGGGGCTCGACGGCGCTCATCCTGCGGAGCAACGGGCAGCTCACGGGCTGTAGCACCCCGCTCGGCCGGCGCGGCATCTTCTGGGAGATCGCGAACGAGGAGCTGCGCAAGTACCCCCACCACACCCGCCAGCTTGTTCCCTGGTGGCTGTGCCGGTTCTTCTCCACCAACGTGCGCGCGGCTTCCGAGGTCGCGCTCGACCTGCCGACCGAGGAGCGCGTCACGCGGTTCGGACGGCCCACGCTCATCGAGCAGTTCGACTCGCTGCCGCTCGAGGACTTCCAGCAGGAGTTCGAGGGGCGCTTCGTCGACGAGACGTACAGCTTCTTCCCCTACGAGCTGATCCTCCCGTGCACGAGCGACGACCTCGTCCTCTACGACGAGCCGACGAGCGTGCGCGCGCCCGAAGGCCGAATCGTCGCGGGCTTCGACGTCGGCCGCACACGTGACCGCTCGGAGCTGGCGGTGTTCGAGGAAATCGAGGGCCGCTTCACATGCCGCATGTTGCGCAGCTTCGAGGGGACGCCCTTCGCCGAGCAGGAGGCCGAGCTGCGGCGCCTGCTCGGCACGCTGCCCGTCGCTCGGCTCTCCATCGACCGCAGCGGCATCGGTATGAACCTCGCCGAGAACCTGTCGCGCGACTTCCCGCAGGTCGTCGGCGAGAACTTCACCAACGAGGCGAAGGAGCGCTGGGCGACTGACTTCAAAATCCTCCTCCAGCGGCGTGATGTGACGATGCCACGCGACCGCGACCTCGTCGCACAGGTCCACGCAATCAAGCGGCGGGTGCTCCCCTCCGGGAAAGTCAGCTTTGATGCCGAGCGCAATGCGCGAGGCCACGCCGACAAGTTCTGGGCTGTGGCGCTCGCCTGCCAGAAAGAGCGGGCGCCAGAGCGCCCGCTGGCTGGCAACATTGGGGTTCGCGTGCTGGGCTGAAGCGGGCGTGCGCCTACGCGGAGTCCTCCGGCAGCACGCCCCGCTGCCTCAGCGCCGCCACCCAGAGGCACTCGAGGAAGACCATTAACGCGTCCTCGAATGGCAGCTGCGCCTGCACCAGCTTCTCGCGCACGTCCATCGCCAGTGCCTCCGCCGCCTCGGAGTACACCAGCGTCTCCCGGCGGGCGCGCGCTTGGGCCTCCGCGAGCCCGTGCTCGTAGCCCAGGTTGAAGTACGCTTCCTCCCGGTCCAAGGAGATGTCGGTGCGCAGCGTCTCCAACTCCAGGAAGGCCTTCGTATTCTTCTCGAGTTGGGCCCGCACCTGCTCCTGAAGCTCCAAGAGGCGCTTGCGCTCAGCATCCTGAGGGAGGCGCTGCTGAACAGCGATATCGACAGGGTGGCTGTCCTCCCCCGGGCGCTTCATCTGGCAGTAGTAGCTGGGCCTCGGGGAGAGGGGCTGGGGATTGTGCGGCGGGTCTTGCTTCGATAGCTTCTTCATCGGTGAGCCTTTCGGTTGAAGGTTTACCCACGGGCCCGGACGTTCGCGCGTCGCGGGCCCACTTACGCACTACGGCTCCGTCGCCCGCCTGAAGGCAACCCCGTCGTAGTGAGAAAAGGGGCCGTCCCCGAACCAGGCCACCGCTCCGCTTTGCTCCCCACGGAGGCGAGGCGCGCGGTCCAGATGCTCGGTGCCCAGGTGGACTGCCTCCTCGCAGGCTGGCCAAGCGCCTCGCCTCCGCTGTCTCGCGGAGTCCACCATGCGGCGCACCCTCAAGATCTTCGTCATCCCGGCAGGCAAGCCCGCGGGCACCCCGCCCGAGCCCGGGCCTGACGTCGAGCTCGAGGCCGCCAGCGAGGACGGGCTCCTGGCCACCGCCCACGAAGCGATCGCCAAGCGCGGGCTCCGGGCACGCGCGGTGTCGTTCACGCCGACCGGACTCGTGGCGTACGCGGAGGCCGCGCGGTGACGACGCCCGACGCCGTCTACGACGCCGAGCAGCGACTCCAGACGATCCTCAAGGCGGTCGTGGTCGGCGCGCGGGTGCAGGACCCGGCGAGCCGTCCCGCGGGCGAGGACACGACCAGCGCATTCACCTCGGCCGGCGCGCTGCTGCCGCCCTACGACCCGGAGACACTCTGCCTCCTGGTCGAGCACTCCAACTCGCTGCGCCAGAACGTCGACGCCTACGCCACCAACATCGACGGCAACGGCTACCGCTTCGACGCGGTCATCGACTTCGACGCCGAGGACGCGCGCTCGAAGGTGGCCGACGCGATGACGCTCGAGCGGCTCGCCGCGCGCGACGCGGGCACGCTGCCCGAGGGAGTGGGGCTCACGCCGAGCGCCGAGGATCTCTCGGCGCGCTTCGCGGAGCTGCGCCAGTTCGCGCGCGTCGAGCGGGCGCGCCTGGACTCGTTCTTCGACTTCGCCTGCTTTGACCACTCCTTCGTCGACCTGCGCCGCCGCACGAGGCAGGACCTCGAGGTCACCGGAAACGCCTTCTGGGAGGTGCTCCGCGACGGCAAGGGCGACCTCGCGCGGCTGGTCTACGTGCCATCGTACACGGTGCGACTCCTGCCGCTGGACCGCGAGGCGGTCGAGGTCCGCGAGCGTGTGCGCGTCTCGCCGGTGAGCTTTGACACCGTGAGCGCGCGCCGCCGCATGCGCCGCTACGTACAGGTCCAGGGCACCGAGTGCGTGTACTTCAAGTCGTTCGACGATCCGCGCGTGGTGTCGCGCTCGACCGGCCGCGTCTTCCCCGACATCGTCGCGCTCAAGGCAGCCAAGCCCGACGACGGTCCCGCCACCGAGCTGCTCCACTTCGCGATCCACTCGCCGCGTTCGCCCTACGGCGTGCCGCGCTGGGTGGGCACGCTGCTGTCCGTCCTCGGCTCACGGCAGATGGAGGAGGTCAACTATCTCTACTTCGAGAACAAGTCGGTCCCGCCGATGGCGCTGCTCGTCTCGGGCGGCCGGCTCTCCGAAGCCTCAGTGCCGCGCATCGAGCGCTTCATCGAGGAGAACCTCAAGGGCAAGGCGAACTTCCACAAGATCCTCATCCTCGAGGCGGACGGCGCGGGCACGGGCGACGGCGGTCGCGCGAAGATCGAGCTGCGCCCGCTGACCGACGCGCAGCAGCAGGACGCGCTCTTTCAGGTCTACGACGAGCGGAACATCGACAAGGTCGGCAGCGCGTTCCGGCTGCCGCGCCTCCTGCGCGGCGAGAGCAAGGACTTCAACCGTGCGACTGCCGAGAGCGCGCTGCGCTTCGCCGAGGATCAGGTCTTCCAGCCCGAGCGCGACGAGTTCGACTTCCTGATGAACCGCAAGCTGCTCGCCGACATGGGCGTGCGCTTCTGGCGGTTCCGCTCGCAGACGCCGGTCACGCGCGACCCGGAGCGCATGACCGAGATGGTCGAGCGGCTCGTGCGCGTCGGCGTGCTGACGCCCGAGGAGGGGCGCCTCCTGGCCGGCGACATCTTCAACCGGGAGTTCAGGAAGATCGGCGACGACTGGACCAAGCGCCCCATCACGCTAACGCTCGCCGGCATCCAGACCGGCGTCGAGGACCTGAAGCCGAAGACGGTGGGCGCCGAGTCCCTGCTCCCGAGCGCCAAGCAGCTCCTCGCGCTGCGCGAAGACCTGCGCGCCGAGGAGGAGCGGCTCGCGGCTGGGCGGCTCGATCTCGCGCGCCGCTACCAGGACGTCGAGCACGTGAAGGTGCCGCGCGACGAGTTCGCGCGCTGGTTCGGCGAGGTGCCCGATGCACCCTGAGCATCAGCGCGCGTGGGTACAGCAGGCCCAGCTCGACGCCGAGCGCGGCGTCATCGCCTGCCGAATGTGCAAGCGTCACGCGGGCCTCGATGAGACGATCACGCTCTGGCGCAACGGCCTGCTCGTCTTCGCGCTCTGCGACCGCTGCGCGGCCTCGCACGACGTCATGTTCTCGCCCACGGAGGCGGGCGTCGAGGTGCGCGCCAAGCGCCGAGGCCCACTCATCGTCGGAGGCGGGCCGTGAAGCTCGTGCCCTCGTCGAAGCGACCGTGCCGCCTGGAGCGCGGCGAAGTCCGTCGAGTACCGCAGGACCGCGCGAACCTCCTCGTCGGCTTCCACCTCTGCTGCCCGCGCTGCGGGTTCAACACGCCCGCGCTCGCCGGCCACGACGACTTGGACATCGCCGAGGGCGACGAGCCTGACGACCTCACGTTCTCGAAGACGCTCCGATGCACCTTCTGCCGCGTGTTGATTCACGTGCGCCACGGCGAGCTGCGCCTCGAGGAGGACGCCGATGTGCGGCACATCCGCTTCCGCTGACCGGCTCCTCGTCGTCCACGAGGCCCGCGTCGCCGCCGACGAGTTCGTCGAGCGCTGCCTCGGTCTCCCCGTGGCCAAGGCCATGAACCTCGGCACCCGCGCCGGGTTCGACCGCGCCGTGGCACTCCTGGCCGCGCGGCTCCGAAGCGCCACTGGCCGGGCCGACGCCGACGCCGCGCGCGAGGCGATCGCCGTCCTCGACATCGACTGGTCCCGCACCACCGCCGCCGAGCGGCGCCGCCTGGTCGCCGAGGCGATGGCCGCAGCGGGCCGCGCGATGGCAATCGTCCCGGCGAGCATCGAGGCGCCGTTCAACGACGCCGCGCAGGAGGTGGTCGCCGCAACGCGCACCGAGGCCCGACGCGGGCAGCGGCTCGCGATCGGTGCCGAGTTCAACGCCGTCGACCGGCGCGTCATCGCCCACGTGACCCGCTCCCAAGGCAACTTCGTCCGCGACGAGTACGGCCGCCGCATCGAGGGCTTCGGCGAGGAGGCCCGCCGCATCATCGCGGACGGGCTCGAGGAAGGTCTCGGACGAGACGACATCGCCGCGGGTCTCGAACGGGCCGCCCGCGCGGCCCTCGTCGATCGCGCGCAGTTCTACTGGGAGACGGTTGCCAGCTCGTTCATCTCGCACGGCCGCTCCTACGCCCAGATGAGCAGCTATGCCGAGGCGGGCATCCGGCAGTACCGCATCGAGGCGGTGCTCGATGAGCGGACTACGAACGTCTGCCGTTACCTGCATGGCAAGACGTTCTCGGTGGCTGACGCCCTCCGGCGCTTCGACCGCATCGACCAGATCGAGGACCCGGAGGCCATCAAGCAGGCGATGCCCTGGGTGCGCGAGGCCCGCGACCCGGAGACGGGCCGCACGCGGCTCTACGTGGATGCCGGCGCCGGCCGGACCGACCTCGCCGAGGTCGCACGCTCGGCGCTCGGCACCCGCGACGATCGCGGCGATTTCCGCGCGCTCGCCAGCGACAGCGCGCTGAACGAAGTCGGCATCGGCTTCCCGCCGTACCATGGGCTCTGTCGAACCACGACGCTCGCGGTCGTGTGACGTGTCCCCTCTGCGTGCGGGCGGCGGCTTTGCCTCTGCAGAGGACGACGCATGCCCGAGACTGCGAAGCCGCGCGAGCACGAGAGCACCGCCCCGAGCACCGGAAGCGGGACGCCTCCGTCCGCGCGCTCGCTGCAGGCGAAGAAGGCGCCGGTCATCTGGCCGCGCGACCTCAACTCGCCCTCCACTGACAAGCCCGAGTGGGGCTCCGACCCGGAGACGCTGCGCGATGCGTGACCGCCGCGAAGCCGCCATCGCCTACGCGCGCCGTGTCCTCGCGGCCAACCAGGGCACCCGCGCCGACACCTCGGTGGTCGAGAAGACCATCTGGGGCTCGCCTGCGGGCAAGAAGCGCCTGGCGGACCGCCTCGTGGCGATGCTCCCGGCGCACAAGACCTACGTCGAGCCGTTCGCTGGCAGCGCGGCTGTGCTGTTCGCCAAGGAGCCCTCGGAGGTCGAGGTCATCAATGACGCCGACCTCGAGATCGCCGACGCCTACCGGCTCATCAAGAAGCTGACGCCCGAGGGGCTCGCCCGGCTGAAGAAGCTGCCGTGGGTCGGCGATGAGAAGACGTTCAAGCGGCTCCTCGACGTCGAGCCCGAGGACGACGTCGAGCGGCTGCACCGCTTCCTGTACCTGACGCACTTCTCCTACGGGAAGATGCGCGGCAAGAGCTTCAGTCCGACGGTGGTCGGCGTCGAGGCGACGACCATCAAGCGCATCGAGAAGTTCGCGCCGCGCCTGAAGAAGGTGAAGGTCTACGGCGGCGACTACGAGAAGGTCGTCCGCAAGTACGACAGCAAGGACACGGTCTTCTTCCTCG
>Ga0247822_10000926_pt1 | contig 17044 bp, 18 predicted proteins | sample 13C_Cellulose_Da_FD_192423 | JGI IMG/M metagenome (GOLD analysis project Ga0247822, IMG submission 192423) | Soil microbial communities from agricultural site in Penn Yan, New York, United States - 13C_Cellulose_Day30 | ecosystem: Environmental > Terrestrial > Soil > Agricultural land | place...
GCCTGGAGTCACGAAGCAACTCCAGCGCCTGCCCCAGAACCGAAGCCTCGATCTTAGCTTCTTTATCGCCCTGCTGCGCCTTCTTGATCAGGTTCGGGACACGCCGCTCCAGGCTATCGAGGTCGGCGAGCATCAGCTCGGTTTCGACCGTCTCGGCGTCCGCAATGGGATCGACACGGCCCTCGACGTGGGTGACATCGCCGCCTTCGAAACAGCGCAGGACGTGGACGATGGCATCCACCTCGCGAATGTTGGCGAGGAATTGGTTGCCCAGGCCTTCGCCCTTCGATGCGCCTCGGACGAGGCCGGCAATGTCGACGAACTCGATCTGCGTCTCGATCGTCTGCGCGCTCTTGGCGATGCCGGCGATCTTGTGGAGGCGCGGGTCGGGCACAGCGACGCGGCCGACATTCGGCTCGATCGTGCAGAACGGATAATTGGCCGCCTGCGCCGCAGCCGTTTCCGTCAGCGCGTTGAAAAGCGTGGATTTGCCGACGTTCGGCAAGCCGACGATGCCGCAGCGAAAGCCCATGATATCTCCGAATTCATCCATCGCTTCGCGGCGGTCCGACGCGGACCGCTTGGCGTTCTGGCGATGCCGGGGTTTGCGGCCATGTAGGCAAGGAGCGCTGATTGCTCAACTGCGTTTGAAAGGTTGCGCTTTCGTACCTAACTCAGGGCCTCCTCGCAGGAGTTTTTCATGGCCGACTTGTCGTCTTTTCCGATCGGCAATCGCTGGCTGGCCGAGAACCCCGACATTCTTCAGCTTTATTCGATCAATTCGCCGAATGGGGTGAAGGCATCGATCATGCTCGAGGAGACCGGGCTGCCCTATGAGCCACACCTGGTGGTGATCGGCGACAATGAGAGCTGGACGCCCGAGTTCCTGTCGCTGAACCCGAACGGGAAGATCCCCGCAATCATCGATCCGAATGGGCCGGACGGAAAGCCGCTTGGCCTTTTCGAGTCTGGTGCGATTCTGCTCTATCTTGCGGAAAAGACGGGCAAGTTCCTGCCGGACGGTGCTCGGCGATACGAGACGCTGCAGTGGGTGTTCTGGCAGGTCGGCCACGTCGGCCCTATGTTCGGGCAGGTCGGCTTCTTCCATAAGTTCGCCGGCCGTCATTTCGAGGACAAACGTCCCCTCAAGCGCTTCGCCGACGAGTCCAAGCGGCTGCTTCAGCTGCTCGATCAAAGGCTCGACGGCCGCGAGTGGATAATGGACGGGGACTACACGATCGCCGACATCGCTTTGCTGGGCTGGGTACGCAATCTCGTCGGGTTCTACGAGGCGGCGCACCTCGTCGATTATCACGAGCTGACGAACGTTCACGCCTGGCTCGATCGCGGTCTTGCCCGGCCCGCCGTCGACCGCGGGCTCAAGATCCCGTCGAAGGACTGAGGGCTCATGTCGGTCTCGGAAGAGCAGCTGCGACAGCTGGTCCATCGTTTCTACGCGAAGGTGCGCGACGATGAGGTTCTCGGACCCGTGTTCAATGCGGCGATCCACGACTGGCCCGAACATCTCGAAAAGCTGAGCGCCTTCTGGTCGTCCGTGATGCTGAAAAGTGGACGGTACAACGGCAGTCCAATGGCGGCCCACCTGCGGCATAAGGGGACGATCGAAGCGTCGATGTTCGAACGCTGGCTTGGCCTGTGGGGCGAAACAGCCCGCGAAATGTTCGACGCGGACGGCGCGGATGCGGTCATCGCAAAGGCGAACCGTATCGCGGAAAGCCTGCAATTGGCACTTTTCTTCCAGCTGGAGCCGCGCGGCACCGCTGCCGCTTAAAAACCGAGCGCGGCCCACGGGCTGATCCAGGTCAATTCGTAAACAGATTAGTGACCATTTTGGAGGTAGTCGGAAGACTTCAATAACCCGTCGCGGGGCATCCGGCGGTCATGGCGGGAGCAAGGTTCGTGCGGCAGCAATGGCTGCTCTTCATCGCATATGCGTCGTCGGCGGCCGCTGCCGTTACGTTGACCCGGTTCGATGGGGGCGTTGCATTTCTCTGGGGATCGACGGCGATCCTGATCGCGGCTTTGCTGCGCACTCCGACTGGTCGCTGGTTCGAGCCGCTTGCGGCATGCGGCGTCGCATCCTTCTTCGTCACGGGCTTTCTCGGACTGGGCTGGGCAGCCGCGGCTCCATTTACAGTGCTCAACCTGCTCGAAGCCTATGTGGCCGCCTGCTTATTCCGGAAATTCGCCGACACGAAGGAGCCGATGCAGTCGCTCGACTGGCTCTTCCGCTTCGCCGTGGTGGTCGGCGTCGTTGCGCCGCTTGTCGCCGGTGCGCTCGGGGGCCTGACGGCCGGGTTCATCGGTAAGGACGCAACGGATGCTGCCGTGAACGTCTTCACCGCTCATTCGCTGGGCAATCTGACCTTCACGCCCCTCGCGCTGCTGGTGACGGGCCGCAAAGCCCAACGTGAAACGCTCATGGAGCTGAGGCGGCGCGGGACCGACGTCTTCGTCATCATGAGCCTAGTGTCCGTGGTGTGCGCGCTGGTGTTCACGCAGGAGCAGCTTCCGTTGCTCTTCCTGCCGGTTTTATTCGTGATCCTGGCCGCATTCCGGACGGGCCGCGAGGGTGCGGCGATCGCCGTGGTCATCGTGGCCATCATTGGCGGCGCGGCGACGATCTCCGGTCACGGCGCCATTCAGCTGATGAACGGAACGGTCGCCAGCGAGCTGATCTTCTTCCAATTCTATTTGGCGGCAACGGTTCTCACCGTCCTCCCGGTGTCCGCGGACCTCCAGAACCGGCGCCGCATGCTGCGCAAGCTGCGGGTCAGCGAGGAGCGCTTCCGCCTGCTCGCCGAACATTCCACCGACATCCTGATGCACATCGCCGTGGACGGCCGCATTCGCTACATCTCGCCGTCCGTCGCCCAGTTGGGTGGCTATCGTCCAGAAACGCTGATCGGGCAGCCGACGACCGAGCTGATTGCGCCTGATCATGTGGAGCAGGTGCGGGCATGGCATCAGGAGGTCATCGAGGCGCGGGGCAAGGTGATCCGCTTCCGCCACCAGGCCGTGCTCGCCAATGGCGAGACGCACTGGTTCGAGACCCATTCCCGCGCCCTGCTCGACGAAGACGGCGACGTGGAGGCTGTCCTGTCGGTCGCGCGCGATATAGCGGGGCAGAAGGAGCATGAAGATCATCTTCAGGCGGCAGCGCTGACCGACGCGCTGACGGGCCTACCGAACCGCCGGGCGTTCCAGGCAATTGCCGGTACGCGGACCGCCGATCCGGGACGCGATTGTCTCGCCCTGTTCGACGTCGACCATTTCAAGAAGGTCAACGACCGCTACGGTCACGCGACTGGCGACGAAGTCCTCAAAGCGTTTGCGGAAGCCGCTCGGCAGGTCGTCCGCCAGGTCGATACCATCGCTCGCATCGGCGGTGAGGAGTTCGCCATCCTCTTCCCCGACACGTCGATCGAACAAGCGCGGCAGATTTGCGAGCGCCTGCGGCGCGACATCGCTTCACAGGAATTGCACGGCGGCGGCGACATCCGTCTGCGCGTGACGATCAGCGGCGGCATCGCGCGGCTGGACTCCGCGGGTCTCGATGAGGCCCTGAGCAAGGCGGATGAGGCGCTATACCGCGCCAAGAGGGCGGGGCGGGACCGGCTGGCCCTGGCAGCCTAAGCCAGGTTGAAGCTGATCGACAGACGCTCGCCGCGACCGGTGCCGAGTAGCACCTCGTGCCGCAGCCAGCTTTCCCAGAGCAGAAGCAGGCCGGGTCTCGGTTGAACCGTGACGAAGGGCTGAAGCTCTTCGGGCGCGTCTGGACGGCGTGTCGGGGCCGCCATCATCATCGGCAGGCGAGGGTCTTCGAAGCGGATCGCGCCGGAGCCCTTGGGGACTTCGACGTACAGCGTGCCGGAGATGATGCTGTGCGGATGAATGTGCGCGCTGTGATGTCCGGGGCCACGCAGAAGGTTGACCCAAAGGCTGTCGAGTTTCGGCTTGCGGCCAAGTTCGAAGGCGCAGTCCTGCGCGAATGCAGTCGCGTGCTTGGTGAGAAGCTTCCCGAGGTCGGCAATCGTCGGGTCCCGGCGTGGCAAGTCGTTCAGCGAGGCGTAGCTGGTGTAGCCCGGATAGGAATGCTCCACGCTCCAGCGCTGGCCAGCCTCGTCATCCTCCGCGAGCGTGCGGATTGAATGGGCTAGTTCGTCGAGCAGATCGCCGCCGAGGTCGGCCTCGTAAAGCCGCGTGGCGAACAGGTTGCGGACGCTCATGCGTCCTGCATCCGCCGGGCGATCTCGCTCATGAACCGTACCTCGTCGCCATTGGCCAACCATTCTGCCTCTGCTGCGATCGCGGCGAGCATGTCGGACAGCTCCTCCATCTCGGCCTTGTGGTAATTGCCGAGCACGTGCGGCGTGACCTTTTCCTTCTGGCCAGGTCCGGGGTGACCGATGCCGATCCGCACGCGGCGGAAGTCGGGCCCTAGCGAGGCGTTGATCGAGCGGAGGCCGTTATGACCGGCCAGCCCGCCGCCGACGCGGACCTTCACCTTGAATGGCGCAAGGTCGAGCTCGTCGTGGAAGACGGTCAGTGCTTCCTCGTCGAGCTTGTAGAAATGCAAGGCCTGCTGAACCGCATCGCCGCTGTCGTTCATGAAGGTCTGCGGCTTTACGAGCAGCACCTTGTGGCGGCCGATGCGGCCCTCCGCGATGAGGCTGCGGAATTTCTTCGTCCACGGACCGAAGCCGTGAACTTCGGCGATGAGGTCGGCGACCATCATGCCGACATTGTGCCGGTGCAGCGCATATTTCGCGCCGGGATTTCCGAGGCCCACCCAGATCTGCATCGCTGTCACCTAGCGCGGCGGTTGCACAAAAAGAAACCGCCCACCCTTTCGGGCAGGCGGTTCCAGGTTTGAATATTCGGGAAGCTTAGGCTTCGTCGCCGCCTTCGCTGGCTTCGCCTTCGCCTTCGGCAGCTTCTTCGCCATCAACGGTCGGAACCGCATCGGCAGCCGGAGCAGCCTCATCCTCTTCGGACTTCATCGCCGACGGAGCGACGACGGTGGCAACGGTGAAGTCGCGATCGGTAATCGCCGGCTGGGCGCCGTCCGGCAGCTTGACCTGGCTGATGTGGATCGAATCGCCGATTTCGAGACCGTCGAGAGCAATGTGCAGCTCATCCGGAATGTGGGCCGCGTCGCAGACCAGCTCGATCTCGTGCTGAACGACGTTGAGAACGCCACCGCGCTTGAGGCCCGGCGAAGCGTCTTCATTGTCGAAGCGCACCGGAACGTTGACGTTCACCTTGGTGTGCTCGCTGATGCGCAGGAAGTCGACGTGGATCGGACGGCTCGTCACCGGGTGGAAGTCCACGGCCTTCGGCAGCGTGCGGGTCGCCTTGCCGCCGACGTCGATCATGACGACAGAATTCATGAAGTGCCCCGTGTGGAGCATCTTGGTCAGGAGCTTTTCTTCGACGTGAATCGAAAGCGCATCCTTCTTCTGGCCGTAAACCACGGCCGGTACCCGTCCATCACGACGCAGTTCACGGGAGGCTCCCTTGCCGTTCCGTTCGCGCGTTTCGGCGGGCAGCGTCAGCTGTTCGCTCATTGTGCGTATTCCTTGATAGAGTGCATTCCCGCCACGCCTCCAGGGATGACCATGGTCAGGAGGCCGCGCCTATAGGGGAGGGGCGGCTTTCACGCAAGTTACGGCACAGGGAAGACCCGTCAGTTAATCCTGGCGGTGCGGATGCCGTAATTGCTGAGCTTGTGCTGGACGCTGTCCTTGCCCGCCAGGTGCCCCGCGCCGACGGCGACGAACACCACGCCCGGTTGCTGCAGGCGGCGCGCGATCCATTTCGCCCAGCGGCCGTTCCGATCGTTGAACATCAGCCGGTACATTTCCGGAGACTTGGTCTCCATCTGGTCGAGCATGGGCCCGAATTTCTCGATCTCGCCACGGTTCCAGGCTGCCTGAAGCTCGGTCAGCATCGTCGCAACCGCAGCCTTGGTTCGGGCCGCCGTGGCGGGGTCGGACGGCGGCTTCGCGCCCGGCATCTTGCTGAACATGCCGATCTGGAATTCGAACGTCTCGAGACCGCCGACGGGCATCCCCACATCGTCGGCAGCGTCGCGCAGCACCGCATCCGCACCTTGCGCCGTCGACATGCCCTGGGAGCGGCCCGCAGACATGACCGTCTTGCTGGTGGTCAGGAAGGACGCGGAACCCGCGAACGGCCCGACTGGCTGAAGAATCGCTGCTGGCTGGCGCGGAGTGCGCGGCTGCTTGAGGTGTTCGGGGATTAGGGTTTCGAGAACGAGTTCATGCGAGCCCCTGAACGCGGTCTGCACCTCGTCGTTGAACCACTCGCTTTTGCCGTCGAGCGCATGAAACGTGCCGAACAAATAGATGATCGTGTCCTCGTCATTGACGACGTAGAGAGCGGGCCGCGCGTTGAGCGGCGCTGCAGGCTCGGCCTGCAAGACAGGTGCCGGGACGGCAACTGCAGCTGCGACCAATGCGGCGATCATCCACACCTCCGTAATCACGGCGCGCCGGTTTGGGAGTTGGTATGAAGCCGGATAAAAAGGGTGGGCTGATACCGATCTGTTACGCCGATCTGCCAGCCGCGCTTCGCAGCGCCCCTCCGCACCCGGTTATCGTGACCCCCCAGCCCGATACCCTGAGAGGATGGTCATCAACAGATTGAGAAAAGTCTAGCGAATTCCGCGACGTGCGAACATTTCGCGACGAACGGAGCGGCCGGCGGGTCGCCCCACCGGCCGCCTTGGTCCTGGTGCTATTTCGCGGCGGTTTCGGCGGCGACACGCTCGCTCTTGATGCCGCGGCTTTTGAGGACGGCCTGGACGCTGTCCTTGCCGCCAAGATGGCCCGCGCCGACGCCCACGAAGACGGTGCCGGGCTTCTTCAGGCGGTCGGCGATCCATCCCGCCCAATTCACGTTCCGGTCGGTCAGCAGCGTCTTGTACATGGACGGCGACTGCGCCTCCATGTCGTTCATCAGCTTGGCCATCCCTTCGGAATCGCCCGAGGTCCAATGCTTGTTCATCTCGGCGAACATGGGCCCGAGTTTCTCGACCTCGTCGAGCGTCTCTTCGAGCATCTTCACCTGGTCGGCATCGGACATGCCGGCGAACAAAGACATCTGATAGTCGAAGGTCTCAAGGCCGCTGATCGGCTTCTTGCCCTCCTTGGCGGCCTTAGTGAGCACGGCTTCCGCACCTTGCTCGCCGGTGAAGCCGAGCTTCGCGGCATTCGCCATGATGATCGTCAGCGCAGGGAGAAACGGCTTCTTGTCCTCGAACATCGCCTGCGGAATGCCGAAAGCCGCGAGCTGCTTGAGATACTTTTCTTTCGCGGCCGGCGACAGCTTGTCGCTCAGCGCCTTGCCGGACGTGTCGCCGGCATATTTCAGTACCAGCGGCTGGATCGCGGCCTTGTCCTCGACCGGCGGGATTTCCAGCACGACTTCGCTCGATTTGTCGAAAGCCGTCTTCACCTCATCGTTGAACCAGGCGGACTTGCCATCGAGCGCGTGGAACGTGCCGAACAGATAGATGGTCGTGTCGGGATCCTTCACGACCCAGATCGCCGGATTAGCGTCGGGCAGGGTCGCGGCCGTCTGTGCGAGGGCGGGCGAGGCGAACAGGAACGTGGCGGCAAGGAACAAGGCAGACTTACGCTTCGACATCTTCAAACCCCTGTGTTGAAATTCATTCGGCAAGTCAGCGGGATTGCCACTTGCGGTTCGCATAGGCGGCCATCGCGGTGAGCATCGCGAAGCCGTAGATGAGCCAGTGATCGGGCGGGCTGGTGAGGCGGATTTTCCAGAGCGCCCACCAGGCCGGGAAGGAGATCGCGTAGGCGTAGAAGCCGATCAGCGAGCCCCACAGATTGTCCGCGACCTCAACCTCGTCGACGCTGACGAAGAACTTCCAGCTTCCATAGGCCGCGGCCAAGGCGAGCAGACCAATGCCAATTGCGGCGAGCGCCTGCATCTGACTGGTGATCTCCCCGCCGCGTGCGTCGGTAAATCCTGCCCAGAAGCCGCTGAAGAAACCGGCGACTGCGCCGATCATCGCCAGACCGGCAAGGATCATCCAGAAACGCCGGCGCCGCTGTGCGTGGAGCTGTTCGCCTTCACCCATTGGAATTGCCCTCGCTAAAAATGTCCTCGATCGGCAGCTCGAACAGCCGCGCGATCTTGAAGGCGAGGGGGAGGGACGGATCGTGCTTGCCGGTTTCGACGGCATTCACCGCCTGTCGCGAGACTCCGAGGCGGCCGCCAAGCTCCGCCTGGCTCCAGCCGCGTTCCGCTCTCAATACTCGCAGGCGGTTTTCCACCAGTCCCCCATGTCACCTTCGCCTGACGATTGGTCAGGTAAACATGACATCGCATCGAGACGGGTTGGTGTCAAGACATCCTGACACAATGTCAGGATATGGTGACAGCGCTACTGGAGGCGCTTCACCTTGTAGCCGCGGCTTTGCAGGTAGCGCTGGACGGATTCTTCGCCGGCGAGATGTCCGGCCCCGACGGCGACCATGACGGTGCCAGGCTGAGCCATGCGGCGCTCGATCCACTGGCTCCAATTGTAATTCCGGCGTGTGAGCAAGGCGGCTTTCAGCTCTGGTGAGCTTTGCAGGTCGCGGTTGAAGGTCTTGCCGATCTCATCGACGTCGCCGGTCAGCCAAGACTTCAGCATTCCATCGAATTGCGTGCGCATTGCTTGCGGGTTCTCGATCGCACCTTCGAGCAACTGGCGCTGCGCGCTTTCGGGCAGGCGATCGAAGAAGGTCAGCTGCTCGGTGTTCGTCTCCAACTGATCGACGGGCTTGCCCGACGCAGCAAAGGATTTGCGCAGCACGCTTTCGACGCCTTGTTCGCCTTCCACACCAAGCGTCTGGAATTGCACGCCAAGCAAGGTGAAGGCGGCCGCCCAGGTTTCCATCCGGTCGAACATCGGCCGCGGAATCTTGGTCTTCACGATCGCCGCTTCGAGCGCAGGTCGCTTCGCCGCATCGATCCGGCTGCCGATCGGCGGCAGGCCGCTCGAAAAGCCGAGCGCGGCCATCACTCCCGCCAACTGCTGCGGATTGGCGGTGTCGATCAACGTTTCCAGCACCAGCGTCTGCGAATTGTTGAGCGCTTGGTCCAGCTTCGGAGTGCGCCACTTGGAATCCCGTGGCAGCAAGTGGATGGTGCCGAACAGGTAGACGGTCGTGTCGTTGTCGGAGACTTGCCAGAGAGCCGGTCCCTTGGGCGCGCGAGCCTGCGCAGCACCGGTCGGCGCGAGCGCGAGCGAGGCAAGGCCAAGTGCCGCGAGGCCCCGTTTGATCAATTTCATCACCATTTAATTCCTCTGGACGCGGCCAACTTGACTGCGGATGTATGAACGCGACCCGCCAGCGTCCACTTGCCGAGGCGAAAAGCATCGGCCAAAGCCCGCGAAACACCGTCAATCGCGAGACTTATCCTTGGCCCTCAGCTTTCAGGACCTGATCCTCACGCTGCATCGCTACTGGAGTGCGCAAGGCTGCGTGCTGCTGCAGCCGTACGACATGGAAATGGGGGCAGGGACCTTCCATCCAGCCACTGTCCTGCGTGCCCTCGGGCCGAACCCGTGGAAGGCGGCCTATGTGCAGCCTTCGCGGCGGCCGACCGATGGTCGCTACGGCGAGAACCCGAACCGGCTGGGGCACTACTACCAGTATCAGGTGATCCTGAAGCCGAGCCCGCCCGACCTGCAGGCGCTCTATCTCGGCAGCCTGACGGAGATCGGCATCGACCCGTTGAAGCACGACATCCGCTTCGTCGAGGACGATTGGGAAAGCCCGACGCTCGGTGCCTGGGGCCTTGGCTGGGAAGTCTGGTGCGACGGGATGGAAGTCACACAATTCACCTATTTTCAACAGGTTGGCGGCTTCGACTGCAAGCCAGTCTCAGGTGAGCTGACTTACGGGCTGGAGCGCTTGGCGATGTACATCCAGGGCGTCGACAATGTCTTCGACCTGAAGTTCAACGATGCCGGCGTGACCTATGGCGACGTGTTCCTGGAAAATGAAAAGGAACAGTCGCGCTATAATTTCGAAGTCGCGAACACCGACAGCCTGTTCGACGCTTTCAAGAAGGCGGCGGCGGAAGCCGAAAATTGCGTCGCCAACAAGCTGCCGATTCCGGCCTATGAGCAGGCAATCAAGGCCAGCCACATCTTCAACACGCTGCAGGCAAGGGGGGTCATCTCCGTCGCCGAGCGCCAGGCCTACATCGGCCGCGTCCGCGACCTTGCGAAAGCCGCCTGCTCGACCTGGATGGAATGCAACGGGTGGCAGGCATGAGCGACTTCCTGCTGGAGCTTCTGTGCGAGGAAATCCCGGCGCGGATGCAGGCCGGTGCGCGCAACGATCTGGCGCGCCTGTTCGCGAAGGAACTGGAAGAGCTGGGCGTCACCGCCGAAGCGATCGACGTCTGGTCGACGCCGCGCCGCCTTGCGCTGATCGCGCGCGGGTTGCCTGCGGAAACACAGGCGGTGAGCGAGGAGATCAAGGGTCCGCGCACGAGCGCTCCGCCGCAAGCGCTGGAGGGCTTCCTGCGTAAGGTCGGACTTCCGCACGAGCAGCTTCAGGATCGCGACGGAGTCTGGTTCGCGGTGGTGGAGAAAGCCGGGCAGCCGATGGGCGACCTGCTGGGCCCGATCGTCGAGCGGATCGTTCGTGGCTTTCCGTGGCCCAAGTCGATGCGTTGGGGCGCGGCTTCCGAAAGCACGACTGCGCTGCGCTGGGTGCGCCCGTTGCAGGGCATCGTCGCTTTGCTGGGCGAGGACATCGTCCAGGTTTCCATCGAAGGCGTTAGCGTCGGCGCGACGACCGTCGGCCATCGCTTTCATCATCCGGGACCAATCACCATCGGCAGCTCGCATGACTATGCGGAAAAGCTTCGCGCCTGCCACGTGATCGTCGATCACGAGGAGCGCGAGAAGATCGTTCGCGAGGGTGCTGCGAAGGCTGCGGCAGATGCCGGCCTCACAGTCGTCGAGGACGAGGGGCTGGTCGTCGAGAACGCCGGTCTGACCGAATGGCCCGTGCCCTTGTTGGGCCGCTTCGACGCCGAATTCCTCGACGTCCCGCGTGAGGTGATCGTCCTCACCATGCGGACGAACCAGAAATATTTCGCCTGCACGGACGATGGGGGCCTGCTCGCCCCGGCGTTCATCTGCACGGCCAATATCGACGCCAATGACGGCGGCGAGGCGATCGTCGAGGGTAACCGCCGTGTCCTCGCGGCTCGCCTGTCGGACGCCCGCTTCTTTTGGGAGCAGGACCTGAAGGTTCCGCTCGACGACCAGCGCGCCAAGCTTGGCGGTATCGTCTTCCACGAGAAGCTGGGCACGACCGCAGAGAAAGTCGCTCGCGTTGCGAAGCTGGCCGAATGGCTGGTCAAGGAACGGTTCGTGCCGGGCGCATCGATCGACGATGTGAAAGCCGCGGCATTGCTCGCGAAGGCCGACCTCGTCAGCCAGATTGTCGGCGAGTTCCCCGAGCTCCAGGGCACGCTCGGCGGATATTTGGCGGAAGCGCAGGGACAGCCGAAGGCGGTTGCGAACGCCGTACGCGACCATTACCGGCCGGCCGGGCAGGGCGACGAGGTTCCGACCGATCCCGTAACGCTTGCGGTCAACATCGCCGACCGGTTGGACACGCTCGCCGCCTTCTTCTCGATCGACGAGCGGCCGACCGGTTCGCGCGATCCGTTCGCCCTTCGCCGCGCGGCGCTTGGTTTCCTGCAGATGGTCACGAAGAACGAGCTTCGTTTGCCGCTGTCGGACGTGCTGGTGCAGGCTGCAGTGCTGGTCATCATCTCGCGGCTGGGTGCGATCGATACGGTGACGTTCCCGGACCTGCTCGATAGCGACGAGGATGAGCATGAGATCACGGCGGAGGTGGGGTCCTTCACCTATCGTCACGGCGATCATGTCGTTGTCCGATGGAATGCGTCCAAGACGCCCCGTATCGAGCGCGGTCAGATCATCGACGAAGCCCAGGCTTTGTCGGAGGACATCCTCGATTTCCTCGAAGACCGCTTGAAGGTGCAGCAACGAGGGGCGGGCGTCCGCCACGACCTCATCGACGCCGTCTTCGCGCTGGGCGATGAGGACGATCTCGTCCGGTTGCTGTCTCGAGTGAAGGCGCTGCAGACCTTCGTCGGGACGAAGGACGGCGCGGACCTGCTGACCGGCTACAAGCGTGCCGCCAACATTCTCAAGAAAGAGAATTGGGAAGCACGCCGCGAGCCACTGCACCCCAACTATGAATCCCTGCTCCAGGAAGCGGATCTCGACAAGGCGCTCGACCTTGCCGAACCGCGCGCGGCCCAGGCGATTGCGGCAGAGGATTTCGAAAGCGCGATGCGAGTGCTCGCTAGCCTTCGCAAGCCGGTCGACGCCTTCTTCGACAATGTCACGGTCAACGATGCCGACCCGCAGAAGCGCTCACGCCGGCTTAACTTGCTCGCGCGCCTTCGGGACGCGGTGGACCGCGTCGCCGACTTCTCGAAGATCGAAGGTTAGCTAAAGCGGGCGATCGGTCGCGGGGTCGCCACGATCCTTCACGGCCGCCGCGCGAAGGCTGTCGCGCTCGCGCCATTCCTTTTCCTGGCCGGCCCAGTGCTTTTCGCGCTCGTTATACTCGCGCTCCCGCGCTTCGAGGCGAGTGCGCTCGTCGACGTAGCGGGTCTTCCACTTCTTGCGTCCGCCGGCCGTCAGGAAAACGCCGATCAGGATGCCGAGGACGAAGATCAAACCGATGATGATCCACTGGTCCTGGGTGAAGGCGGTCATAGAAATGTCCCCTCGATTGTTTCGTTAGGCGAACAAGCGTGAGACGTAACATTGGTTCCGCTCAAACGGAAACCGCCCGCGCCTTTCGACGCGGGCGGCCACCCCCCAACCGGTACGGCTGGTTAGCCGTTCAGGAAGTTGTCGCTGATCGAGCAGGCCGCAGGGCCAAGGATCACGACGAACAGGGTCGGAAGAATGAACAGAATGAGCGGAACGGTCATGATGGCCGGAAGGCGGGCTGCCTTCTCCTCGGCGCGCATCATGCGCTCGTTGCGGAATTCTGCCGACAGCACGCGAAGCGCGGAGGCCAAAGGCGTACCGTACTTCTCAGTCTGGATCATGGTCGTCACCACCCCGCGGACGGCTTCGAGATCGACGCGTGAGGCGAGGTTTTCGAAGGCGTTGCGGCGCTCGGCCAAAAAGCCGAGCTCGATCGCGGTCAGTCCGAATTCGTCGCCGAGTTCCGGATACGCGCGGCCAAGTTCCTTGGCGACGCGACCGAACGCGGCGTCGACGGTCAGACCGGCTTCTGCGCAGATCACGAGCAGGTCGAGCGCGTCGGGCAGGCCCTTGCGGACCGCGGCGGAGCGCTTGCCCACCTTGTTCTTCAGCCAGATGTCCGGCGCCTTGTAGCTGCCGACGAGGACGCCGGCGACGGTGGCATAGCGGCGGAACCACGACCAGTCCGGCCAGTAGTCGACCCAATAGATCAGGACGACTGCCAGCGTTCCGAGGACAACCGGCGTGACGAAGCGAGCCGCGATGATGAAGAACGCGAGGTCCTTGCTGCGGATACCCGCCTGCGAAAGCTTGACCTGAACCTTCTGGATCTGGTCGTCCTGGAGCATCTTGAGATTGCCCAGGATCGAACGGACCTTGTCAGCGGCTTCGTTGCGGTTGGTCAGCTTCTTGCGCTTGTTAGTGGACGCAACGATGCCGGCCTTGAGCTGCTCACGACGCTCGTTGAGCGCCTTGACGCGGCGGGCCATCGGGTCCTTGACCGTCGTCGCCGCATAGATTGCGGTCATGACGGCAAGCGTTGCGACGCCGCTCAGGATCGTTGCGACCCAGATGACGTCGACGCCGAGAAGAGTGGGGCCTCCGGTAGGCATGGTCTAAGCGTCCCCCCCTCAGATCTCGAAGTTGACCATTTTGGCCATGATGAAGCCGCCGATGCTCATCCAGATCATGCCGCCGATGCCGGCCACAATCAGACGCTGGTCGCGGAAAAATCCGCCCATGTAGTCGGGGTTCATCATGTAAACGAGGCCGAAGACGATGAAGGGCAGCGAGCCGACAATGTAGGCCGACGCCTTCGATTCCGAGCTCATCGCGCGGATCTTCAGTCTCATTTGGGCGCGCTTGCGAAGGACGTCCGCCAGGTTGGACAGAGTCTCGGCAAGGTTGCCGCCCGTCTCGCGCTGAATAGCCAGCGTGATGACGAAAAACTGGAATTCGGGTGTCCCGAGGCGGTCCGCAGTCTCCTGCAGGGCAGCCTCCATCGTGCGGCCGATCTTCATCTTGTCGGCGACGGCGCGAAATTCGATGCCGACCGGCCCTTGAATTTCGCTTGCGACGATGCCGAGCGTTTCCGTGATCGGAAGACCCGAACGAAGACCGCGGACCATCAATTCGATCGCGTCGGGAAAGTTCACGTTGAACTTCGCGACACGCTTCTTGATCATCTTGCCGATCACGAAATGCGGCAGGCCGATGCCGACGAACATACCGGCGAAGAGGGCCAGCAGGAACGGTGCGCCCTTGAACATCAGCAGGATCATGACGACGGCGATGATGCCGACGGTAACCCCCAGATATTTCGACAAGGTGATGTCGCGGCCGGTCATCTCGATCCGCTTGCGCAGGAGCGCCGGCTTCGGAATGATCGTCGACGCGAAACCTTCGACCTTGTTGTCGCGGTTCGCAAACAGTTTGCGGATCTGCGCCTGAGCGTTGGCGGCGATGATGTCGCCGTGGCGCTCCTTGATCGATTCGACCCGGCGCTTGAGAGCCTTCGCCGGTGACGGCCCCTGCATTGCGCTAAGCATCAGCAGAAGCGCGCCAAGGCCGCCCAGGACGATGAGGAAGATCATCAGCATTCGACTGCCCGTTCCCCTTAGGCGCGCGTGGCCGAGGCCACACGCGTTCCCAATTAAGCTGCCTTCGCCTTCGGCTTGGACAACATCGACTTCAGATTATCGACCAGCGACTTGGCGCCGCCAGCCGAAGCATCAGCCCCCGCACCGTCTTCGGTGGCATGGCTCAGCACCATGTTCGAAAGGGTCGTGAACGGAGCAGCCATCTTGCCGGTGGCCACTTCGGCCATCGGCTTGCCGAGCTTCGCAGCCTGCGCGGCGAGCTTGCCGTCGTGCGGGATGACGATGTCGACAGGACGCTCGATGGACTGCTCGAAGTCCTTGCGGCTGATCTCGAGTGCGCCGCCCGAGGGCACGCCGTTGGAAACGACGATCACCTTGGTCTGCGGAGCATTCGCCTTCAGCCAGGCGAGGATGCGGATCGTGTCCCGGGTCGCGGCAAGCGTCAGCTCGGACACGACCACGGCCACGTGCGCATCGTGCACCATGTGCGGGAACTGGATGAGCATGTGGCGCGGGAGATCCAGCACCGTCGATTCGAAGGCGTTCTTCATTTCTTCCTGAAGCTGGAAGAATGCCGTGCCGTCCGTGATCAGCGCCTGATGAATGGGCGCTTCGGCCGACAGGACCGAGAGACGCTCGTTGGCGCGAACCATGGCGCGTTCGATGAAGAGACCGTCAATGCGGCTCGGATTCTCGATCGCGTCCGTCAGACCACGGCCCGGCTCCAGGTCGAGCGCCAGCGCGCCGGTTCCGAAGTGGATGTCGAGGTCGAGCAAAGCGGTCGAGCGATGGGCCTTTTCACCGAGCAGCCAAGCGAGCGATGTCGCGATGGTGGAGGCGCCGACGCCACCGCGGACGCCAAGGACGGCGGCCATGATGTGCGGCTTGTCGACCTGCGCTTCACCGCGCGGACCGGACAGGATCGTCTGTGCGTTCGCGAACGTGTCGCGCAGATGATCGACGGTGAACGGCTTCAGCAGATAGTCGTGAATGCCGCTGGCGACGAGATCGCGATATAGACGGACATCGTTGACCTGGCCCGAGGCGATGACGATCGTGCCGGGCTCGCAGACTTCCGCGAGCGCGTTGATATCGTTCAGCGGGTCAGCCGACTCCGAAAGGTCCACGAACAGGATGTTCGGGCTTGCGGAGACCGACAGGGACTGGACCGCGTTGCGGAGACCGCCCTTGTTGACCTTCTCGGGAGACCAGCCGTGCTCGACTGCCACGGGACGGAGCATGTCCGCCGTGGAGTCATCGCAGACGAAAGCCTGGAATGGATCGCGCAGCCCAGCGCGTGCCTGGAACGGGGCGTTCATCAATTGCCTCCCGACTTGGTATTGACGTCCTTCAGCTCACCGGCGCCCGTCAGCGGCTTGGTCCGGTAAACACCGATGGCACGAGATGCCGTCGTTGCATCGCCCACGCCGCTGCCTTCGCGGCCGTGGACCAGGTCCTCGGGGTTCGCGACCATGGCGGCCAGGTTGGTGTTCACGCCGCAGCCGAGGTTCGGCAGTTGCGTGTTGTTGTAGTTGGGCTGCGACGGCTGTTCCCAGTTCGGGCAGCCAGGCACGCTGGCCACTGACCGGCTCACAACCACGCGGACATTGCCCGGAGCGACAGTGCCGTTCGTGACCGGAGCGCCCGGCGAAAGCAGCAGGCCGTAGTTGCCGGCAATCTCGGCGACCTGGGCACGTGCGGCCTCGGAATAGGCGCCGCCGTCCACGTAGACGCTATCCCCATAACGAAGCTCGAGGCCCTGGAACCAACCGTCCAGACGCGCTGCTTCAGACGGTGCGAGCGTGCCGTTCGGAGCCGCTGCATCGAACGCGAAGTTCGTGCGGCTCACGACCGGAACGTTGACCGCGTCGGCGCCGGCCGCCGGTTCTGGACCGGGATGGTAGGCGCAGCCACCAAGCGCCGCCGCGACGAGCAGAATTGCAGTCTTCGAAGCCATCTTGGCATCCTTCCTGATGAGGCGGCGGGTCACAGTTTGAACCCGGGTGCAGCGGTTGCCGCGGCGGCGCCGCCGAAGGCGGGGGCCGGAGCGGGCGCCGGAGCCGGCGAACGGCCCTGGCTGCTGTAGCTTTGACCTTCCAGAACC
>Ga0247822_10000928_pt1 | contig 17035 bp, 13 predicted proteins | sample 13C_Cellulose_Da_FD_192423 | JGI IMG/M metagenome (GOLD analysis project Ga0247822, IMG submission 192423) | Soil microbial communities from agricultural site in Penn Yan, New York, United States - 13C_Cellulose_Day30 | ecosystem: Environmental > Terrestrial > Soil > Agricultural land | place...
GGGTGAACGCGCGCAATGGCATGCTCACGCCGTTGGGGTCGTTCGAGACCACGAGGCAGCCGCGCGCGTTCGCGATCGATCCGTCGGGGCGCTTCCTGGTCTCGCTCGGGGAGCTCTCGGGTCGGGCGCGGGTGCACGGCATCGACCCGCGGAACGGGAGGCTGCGGACGCTGCGGGACTACGAGGTGGGGACGAAGCCGGACTGGGTCGAGATCGTGCGGCTCAGGGCTTCTTCTTCGGGGGAACGCTCCCGCCCATGAGCGCCGCCTGGTCGATGATCCGCACACCCGGCGGGGGAGTGAAGACGAACGCGTCGGAGGGCAGCGTGACCCCCGTGCGGACGCTCGTGAACTCGAGCAGGCGCTCGAGCCCCGAGTGTTCGACCAGCAGCGCGCGGCGGATCAGCGCCTGCGCGTCGATCCAGAGCGTGGCGCGCACGAACGGCGCGTCGCTCGTGCGCGGCGTCAACGCCACCGCCTTCACGTCGCGACCATCGATCGTCGTGTCGCCGAGGGCGGCGACGCGGTAGCGCTCGCGCGGGGAGCGGAGCACGGACTCGACGAGGTCGAGGCCCGCGCCCGCCGCCCGCGGCACCTTCAGCACCTGGCCCTTCGCGGCGCTCGGCAGGTAGAGCCAGAGCACGTCACCGTCGGCGACGATGGCGTCGCCGGCCGGGTCGGTGAAGCGGAAGGCGAACTGTTCCGCGCCGCGCTGCAGGAACTCACCGCGCGCGCGCATGACGTTGGCGGTGCGCGGGTTGGTGAGGGTCTGCGAGAACGTCGCATGCAGCGTGCGCGCCGAGCCGTAGGCGGCGGTCGAGCGCTCGACGAGCGCCAGCGCGGCGCTGTCGGCCGCTGCGGACTGTGCGGCGAGCGGCGCGGCTGCGAGCAAAACGGCGCTCGCGGCGCCGATGACGCCCGCGAGTGCGCGGATCGCCAGTCGCACGCGCGCGAACCTCACGAGGCCGGCCGCGGCGCGGCGAGGTTGCGCCCGACGGCCGTCGCGATCAGCGCCATCTGCCGCATGCACTCGGCGAACTGCACCGGCGTGAGCGTCTGCGCGCCGTCGCTGAACGCCTTCTCCGGCTGCGGGTGCACCTCGATGATGATGCCGTCCGCCCCGGCGGCGACGGCCGCGCGCGCCATCGGCAACACCTTGTCGCGGCGGCCCGTGCCGTGGCTCGGGTCGGCGACGATCGGGAGGTGCGAGAGCTGCTGCACGATGGGGATCGCGGTGAGGTCGAAGAGATTGCGGGCGGTCGGGTCGAAGCTGCGCAGGCCGCGCTCGCAGAGGATCACCTGGCCATTGCCCTCCGACAGTATGTACTCCGCGGAGAGCAGGAGGTCCTGGATCGTCGCCGCCATGCCGCGCTTCAGGAGCACCGGCTTGCCCAGCTTGCCGACGGTCTTGAGCAGCGAGTAGTTCTGCATGTTGCGCGCGCCGATCTGCAGGCAGTCGGCATGCTCGGCCACCAGCTCCGCACCCTCGTCGTCCATGGCCTCGGTCACGATCGCGAGGCCCGTCTCGCGCTTGGCGAGGGCGAGGAACTCGAGACCCTGCTTGCCGAGTCCCTGGAACGAGTACGGCGACGACCTCGGCTTGAACGCCCCGCCGCGCAGCGCGACCGCGCCCGCCGCCTTCACGGCGCGCGCCGCGGCGACGATCTGCTCCTCGGTCTCCACTGAGCAGGGACCGGCGATGACCGGGATCTCCCTGCCGCCGAAGTGCACGCCCGGGGCGATGGTGACGATGGTGTTCTCCGGCCGCCACTCGCGCGAGACCTGCTTGTACGGGTTCGAGACGTGGATGACCTCGGCCACGCCCGGCATGTCCTCGAGGGCGGAGCCGTCCACGCGCCCGTCGTTGCCGACGAGGCCCACGGCCGTGCGCTGTGCGCCAGGCATCGGCGCCGGGGTGTACCCGCGCTCCTTGATCCAATCGCACACGCGCGCGACATCGGCGTCCGTCGCGTCGTGCTTCATCACCACCAGCATCTTGGCTCCCTTATACGGCTGTAGTGGCGGCCACGCCTTCCGGCGTATCCGCATCGTCGACCGGCGACCCGCTCATCCGCACGCTGACGAGCGACGAGACACCGGGTTCCTGCATGGTCACGCCGTACACGGCATCGGCTGCCTCCGTCGTGGTGCGCGGATTGTGCGTGATGACGATGAACTGCGTGCTCACCTTGAACTTGTTCAACATCTTCACGAACCGGCCGACGTTCTGGTCGTCGAGCGGCGCGTCGACTTCGTCGAGCAGGCAGAACGGGCTCGGCTTGGTCAGGAAGATCCCGAACAGCAGCGAGAGCGCGACCAGCGCCCGCTCTCCGCTCGAGAGCAGGTGGATCCGCTGCGTCCGCTTGCCGCGCGGGCTCGCGTGGATCTCGATGTCGCAGTCGAGCGGCGCATCGGGATTCTCGAGCCGCAGGTCGCACTCGCCGCCGCCGAACAACGACATGAAGATCTCGCGGAAGTGCTCGCGCACCTTCGCGAAGGTCACCAGGAAGAGGTCGCGCGCGGTGACGTCGATCTCCTTGATGGCCTGCTGCAGCTTCACCTGTGCTTCCGAGAGGTCGGCGCGCTGGGTGGTGAGGAACTCGAGGCGCTTGGTCTCCTCCTCGTGCTCCTCGATCGCCAGCGGATTCACGGGCCCGAGCTGCTCGACCTGGCGGCGCAACTCCTCCGCCTCGGTGCGCAGCGCGTCCTCCTCGGCCTCGACCGGCTCATAGCCCGCCATCAGCTCGTCCAGCGGTCGGCGCCACTCGGCCTCGAGGCGCTCCTTGATGGCGGCGCGCTTGCCCGAGAGATCGGAGAAGCGGAGTTCGGAGAGGTGCAGCGTCTGCCCGGCCGCGTCCGCCTCGTGGCGCGAGGTGTCGAGCGCGTGGTCGGACGCCTTGAGCGCGGTGTCGGACATGCGGACGCCTTCCTCGGCGGCGGCGAGAGCCGTGTCGGCCTCGCGCTGCGTGCCGCGGCGCGCCTCGAGCTCCTGCTGCCAGACGGTCATCTGCTGTTCGAGCTTGCCGTCCTGCTCGGCGATCGCCGCGAGCTCGCGCTCCAGTGATTGCAGGCGCGTGGCCGCAGAGTCGCGCTCGCGCGCGAGCCGCTCGCGGCGTTCCGCAGCGACCTGGCGCCGCGCCTCGGCCTGGGCGTGCTCCACCTGCAGCGTGGCGCGACCCTCACGGGCCTCGTCCTGCGCGCGCTCGGCGGCCATCAGCAGCTCGCGCGCACCGGTGGACGCCTCGTCGGCGGCGGCGAGCAGCCGCGCCGTCTCCTCCTGCGCGGTGATGCTGGCCGTGACGCGGGTGCCGAGTTCGGTGTGGCGTCCGGCGAGCTTCTCGCGCAGCGCCACCGCGTCGGCAAGTTCCCGCGCGGCGCGTTCGCGCACACGGTCGCGCTCGTTGCGCACCTGGGCCTGCTTCGCGGCTTCCTGCTGGGCAACGCCGGCGGCGTCCGCGGCCGCAGCGGCCGCAGCCTCGGCGCCAACGACCTCGTGATGCACCTGCAACGCAGTGGCCTGCACGGCGGCGCGGCGGACCTCGATGCCCCCGAGCAGCGTGCGCAGCTCCTCGAGCTCGGCACGACGACGGAGCGGGCCCGCGCCTGCTTCCTTGCCCGGCAGCCAGACGGCGCCACGCGCGTCGACGAACGCATCGCCACCCTCGGTCGGGCGCACGCGGCCAAGCAGGGCGCGCACCCAGCCGCCGGCAGCGCCCTCGGCACGCACGCGCGCCGCGAGCTCGGCGGGGTCGCCATTGGCGCCGTCGCCGGTGATGGCGTCGAGCGGCAGCAGAAGCAGCGCGCCCGGATTGGCTTCGGCGTGCCAGCGGCGCACCGCGTCGGCGGCCTCGCGGTCACGCACGATCACGGCGTGCACTGACGGGCCGAGGAAGCGCTCCACCTGTGCGGCCACGGCCGCGTCTGCGGAGATGAAGTCGGAGAGCGGGCCGAGCACGGCGCCCTCGCCGAACCGCGCGCGGTCGCGCAGCAACCGCGCGGCAGCCGGCGCAAGGCCCACGCGCTCGCGCTCCAGGCCCTCGAGCGCGGCGAGCTTGCCCTGCAGCGCCGTGTGTTCTTCCTCGACGCGCCGCACATCGGCGCGCGCGGCGGCTTCGCGCTCGCGCAGTGCGCGGGCGGCGGCGCGGGCGGCATCGAGCGCACCTTCGGCCACGGCGGCCTGCTCGCGCGACATCGTGAGCGACTCATCCGCGGCTGCGAGCTCGCGCTCGGCGAGGGCGAGGCGCGACGTCAGCGCCTCGTGCTCGGCGGTCAGCGCCTCGGAGCGCTGTGCGACATCGGCCAGCTCACGCTCGGCGCCTTCGCGCTCGAGCTCGAGGCGGCGCAGGCGGTCGCGCTGCTCGCGCACGGCGCGGTCGGCCTTGTCGGCGGCGTCGCGGGCGGTAGTGACGTTGCGGCGCGAGAGCTCCTCGGCCTCGACGCGCTCACGGAGCCGCGCGGCGGAACCCTCGAGCGTGGTCTTGCACTGCGCCTCGTCCTGCTGGGCGGTCTCGAATTCGCCGGCCACGCGCTCGCCGAAGGCGGCACCCTCGGCGCGTTCCTGGGCGGCGCGTTCGCGACGGGTGAGCGCGTTGCGGTGGCGCTCCTCGGCCACCGCGAGTTCCTGCTGGAGCTCGAGCACCGCCTGTCGCGCGGCGGCCGCCACGGCGGCGCGCTCATGGCGCGTCGTCTCGGCGGCGGCGCGTGTGGCGTGCGCGGCGTCGCGCGACAGCTCGGCCTCGCGCACTGCGGCTTGGCGCGAGGGCAGGGCCTCGCGCAGGTCGGCCAGCTTCGTCTCGAGTTCGGCGAGCTCCGCCTGCCACGACGCCATCTCGCGCGAGGCGAGCGTCAGCTCCACGGCGAAGCGGCGCGAGGTGATCTCGGCGTGCTTCTCGGCACGGCGGCGCTGGCGCAGCAGCGACCGCACCTGCGTCTGCACTTCCGATGTCAGGTCGTCGATGCGCAGCAGGTCGGCGCTGGTGGCCTCGAGCTGGCGCGCGGTGCTGCGGCGGCGGTCGCGGTAAAGGCCCACGCCGGCGGCCTCCTCGAACAGCTCGCGCCGGTCGTCGGGGCGGTCGGAGAGCAGCGCGTCGATCATGCGGCTCTCGATCACGACGCCGGAGTCGGCGCCGAGCCCGGTGCCGCGCACGAGGTCGTGGATGTCGCGCAGGCGGCAGGGCGCGCGGTTCAGGAAGTACTCGCTCTCGCCGCTGCGGCTGAGCCGCCGCGTGATCACGACTTCCTTGAACGGCACGGGAAGCTGGCCGTCCTCGTTCTCGAAGTGGAGCGAGACCTCGGCGATGTTGACGGCGCGCCGCGCGGAGGAGCCCTGGAAGATCACCTCTTCCATCTTGGCGCCGCGAAGCAGGCGCGCGCGCTGCTCGCCGAGCACCCAGCGGACGGCGTCGGACACGTTCGACTTGCCGCACCCGTTCGGGCCGACGATCGCGGTCACGCCGCGTTCGAAGTCGAGGTAGGTCGGGTCCGCGAAGGACTTGAAGCCGTGCAACTCGAGCTTGGTCAACCGCACTTAGAACGTTCTCCCGGTTCGGAAAGCCATCACCGGCACGGCACCGAGGTCGCGAAGCGACTTGGCGAGCAGCGCGGCCTGGCCGGAGGTCTCGAAGGCGCCCGCGAGGACGCGGACACTCCCATCATCCTGCACCAACGCGTACGCGGGGATGCCGCGGGCCTGCCAGCGCGCCAACTCCGCCGGCACCTCGGCCACTCGGACCCCATCGGCCAGGCGCAGCGCATACGGCACGCGGAGCACCCGTCCCACATCTTGTCGCACGAGCCCGCGTTCGCGGAGCGCGTCGAGCCAGGCCTGCGCATCGTCGCGTTGCCGCCATGCCCCGGTGAGAGCGCGGAACCACGGTCGTCCGTCCGAACCGAGCAGGACGGGAGCGAGCGTCGGCGCGGGCAACTTCTCCCCGCGCATCGCAAGACGGGAATTTGCACCCGCGAGGGTGTTCGCCGCTACGAGTTCGACCGCGAAAAGCGCGGCGTTTGCAGAGTCGCCGGGGTTGACAACGGGCCCGAGCGTGATGGTGTCCGCGGGAATCGGCGCCGCGGCGGCGTGTGCGACGGCGGCTGCGGCTGCATCTTCGTCGACCATTTCGACCGCGGCGTCGGCCGCGGCCTGCATCTCCACCGGCCGACGCCAGAGCACCACCGCAGCCGCGGCGAGCGTGGCGGAGGCCAGCAACACCGACCCTGCGATGAGGCGGCGGCGTCGGCGCAGCCGGAGCGAATCGACGGCCGGCACCACGCCGAACGGCCGCGAGGGCGTCGCGATCTCCGGCAGCTCGGGCTCCGGCCGGTCGATGGTCGCGAGCAGCGGCCACGCGCGCATGAGCGTGGGCGGGATGTCGACGGCGACCACGCCATCCACCGCGGCGATCAACGTCGGAAGCCCGGGCGTGCCGGGCGGCGCGATCAACAGCAGCAGCGCATCGACCTCACGAAAGCCGGCGATCAGCCGCGCCCAGCGCGCGCTCTCGAACACCCACCGTTCGGCGATCGGCCCGTGGCCGCTTGGCAGCGCGAACACGCTCTCGTCGCCGCCGATCGGGTGGGCGATGTCGGAGACGGGAATGCCGTCGCGGAAGCACTCCAGGAGGCCGGGGCGATCGTCGCTGGCGCGAAGGCCGTGCAGGTCGCCGACGAGGTCGCCGATGGCGACGCGGCGGCCGTGTTGGGCGCGGGCGATGGCGAGCGCGACGATGACCGAGACATCAGGGTCGCTGCCGATGATGACTGCGGCCGCGACATCATCGAGCGAAGGGGCGATCCGAACGGCCTCGGCCGCCCAAGCCTCGGGCGGCAGGGGCTCATGGATCACGGCACGCCCTCGAACACCCAGTACGGCAGCTTGGACGACATGCCCGCGCGCTCCGCATCCTCGCGCTTGTCGTACGGCCCGAGTACCACGCGCCAGATGGGGACGCCGTCGCGATTGCCCTCGATCACGCGCGCCGCGCGGCCATCGACCTTGATCTCGCGCGCCATCGTGCGTGCGCGATCCTCGACGAGGAGCGTGGCGAACGACACCGTCCACGTCTCGCGGCCGGCGCGCTCGAGCGGCGCCTCCGCCGCGGGCGCCGGCGCCGCGGCCGGCGGCGCAGCGCCCGCATTGGCGCTGAAATCGCCGTAGCGCGAGGCCATCAACGCCACGAGCGCGCTGTCGGCGGCGGCGGAGTCGGCGGCGAACTCCTCGAACTCCACCGGCCGGTCGAGGCCAGCGGCGCGCGGACGGAATCCGTTCCAGCGCACGAGCTGCCACATGTCGTCGGCGCCGCCGCGGTAGCGCATGCGCTCGCGCCCGGTCTCGGCATTGACAAGGACCGCGTCGCGACCGAACGAGAGCAGCACGCCGCCGTCCGGCGTCACGAGCGGCAGGTCGGCGCGCCAGACGGAGCGGTAGGCGCCGATCATCCGCGCGGTGCCGACCGAGATCACGTAGACGGAGTCGCCCGTAGCGGGACGCGCCAGCAGGTAATGGCCATCCGGATCCATGCGCAGCGCCGTCACCGGCTGCGGCAGCGTGATCGCGCCGCGCTCGCGTTCGGCAAAGCGGTCGACCACCCTGAGCTCGGGCCGCTTGGTCGCGGCGTACAGGCGGTCTCCGCTCGGCGTGGCGGCCATGGCCACCACGGAGTCTCGCAGGCGGATCGTCGTGGCGCGCGTGAGCTCGCGCGAGCGCAGCGCGATCAGTCCGCTGTCGGTGTCGAACCAGACGCGGTCGCCGATGCTCGTGCGAAGCACGTGACGCGCCGGGGGCAGGGAAGTCGAGTCGAGCACGCGCGGCTCGGGCGGGATCAGGCGACGCACGAAGGTGCGGCCCTTTGCCGACGAGAGCAGCATCAGCGATCCGTCGGGGTTCGGCACGAGCTCGTCGGCGCCGCCGGCCGGCGTCCAGCTCCATGCGGCGACCGGCGTGAGACGCAGAACGCGTCCCGCCGCGTCGAACCCGAACACGGCACCGCCCTCGGCGCGCAGCCCGCCACGCAGCTTCTCGGAGCTCAGGGTCGAGACGCCACCCATGCGGAGGTCCACGCCGAAGGCGCGGCCGGCCTCGTCCGCACCTATCAGCAGTCCCTGGAAATCGTCGAAGCCGAGCAGGGACGCCACCGCCGGCGTGCGCTCACCGGCCACCCAAAGGGCGCTGTCACTGCCGACGCGATACGCGCGCGCGAAGCCGCCCTCGGCCGGAACACGCAGCAACAGCGCGTCGGGCCCGATCGCGTTGGGCGCGGACCCGGCCGCGCGCGGCGAGTCGCCGCAAGCGGCGGCGACTGTCAGGCAGAGGAGCAGGGCGAGAGTGCGCACCCCGCAATTTACCTCGGTGCGCAGGTCAGAACGACTGCCCGAGCGTCCAGAACCAATAACCCTTGTTGAACGATGCGTCGCGCGGCACCGAGTAGTCCCAGCGGATGAGCGCGAAGTTGAACAGGTTGAGGCGGATGCCGAAGCCGTAGCTGCGCAGCGGGTACCGATCCGTCACGAAGTCATAGTCCGCGGGCTTCGTGAGGTGGATGTCCTGGCCACCGGACCACGCCATGCCGAAGTCGTAGAAGAGGAGACCGTCGACCGGCGGCAACGAGACCGGGAGCAGGCCAAGATCGAACCGCCGCACCAGCGGGAATCGCAGTTCGACGTTGGCGTACGCCACGCGGCTGCCGAGCAACTGCTGGGCCGAGCAGAGCGTCGGGTCGGCCGCCGAGGTGCCGCAATCGGCGGACGAATAGAGCTCCCGGTCGTACCCGCGGAGGAACTCCGACCGCCCGATGTACTTGGGGAACTGGTCCTCGTCGGGACCCACCGACACGTTCGCGGCCACGCGGGTGGCCAGCGTCAGGAAGTTGAAGAGGATCGCGTCGTACCGCCGGTAGTCCACCGAGTACTGCGTCCAGCTCACGTTGCCGGCGATCTGCTCGACCGCCAGCCGGTAACGCCGGCCGTAGATGCCGCCGGTGGCGCCGAAGAGCGCGTTGTCCGACACGAAGGCGGCGTACGGCGCGACGTAGTTGAGCGGGCCGATGCCCCGGATGGAGTCGAGGTAGAAGCCCGTGCTGTAGCCCGTGGCGCCGTCGATCACCTGGGTGATGTGCATGTTGGCGCGATCGAGGTTCGTGAACGACGTGCCGAACTCGAGGCGCGAGAACCGGTTGAGCGGATGCACGCCGGTCGCGAACGCGGTGCGCTGGATGAATCGCGTGACGACCTGTCGCTGGATGTAGCCGACGCCCGGCGTGTCCTCCTGCGTGAACCCGCTGAGGAAGAACGACGGCGCGTGCTGCAGCCCGACGCTGTACTGCTGGCGACCGCCGAGCAGGGCGTACTCGGCGTAGAGCTGCGCCTCGCTGACGCGCCCGTTGATGCCGCCCGCGAGCACGAGTCGCTTGTCGCCCACGAGGTCCGAGAGGACGACCGCGGTGCCGCCGTACACGCCGCGGCCGAAGTTGTCCGGCGCGTAGCCGACCTGCGGTCGCGAGACGTACTCAGGACGGAGACCGCCGCGGTAGTCCTCGCGCTTGAAGCTGTCGGCGTCGGGGAGCGCGAGGTTCGCGCTGTCCAGCAACGCCGCGACGGAGATGCCGCGCGAGTCGGAGGCGGTCATCACGCTCGACGGGCGCCAGCCGCCGCTGCCGCGATACACGGAGCGGCGACGCGGGTCGGACAGGCGGCGCGCGGTCTCGATGCTGTCGGCGGCGATCCGAGCTCGCTCGGCGATCGACGCGGCGGCGATGGCGGCGCGCGCCGCCATGGTGTCAGCGGGCGCGGTCGTCGCGGCGCCGGCGCCGCCGGCCGCGCCGGTGCCATTGCCACCCGTCGCGACCACCACCGGCTCTCGGTAAGGCTCCTTCTTCAACTGGCGCGGATTGACCACGCTCCAGATGGTGAAGTCGCCGTCATTCTGGTAGGTGAAGGCGAGCTTGTCGGCCTGGCGCGCCCACGAGATCGCCGGGCTGCTCGCCGTCATCGACACGATGCCGCCGACGAACCGCGTCAGCTGGTAGTGCTCGCGCTGCGCGACGTCGTAGAGGAAGAGCTGCGGGATGCCGGTGCGGTCCGAGACGAACGCCACCGACTGGCCATCCGGCGCCCACATCGGGTTGATGTTCCGGCCATCCTGGCCGTCAGGCGTCTCGATCGTGCCCTTCTCCAGGTCGAACAGGCTGATGCGCCACGGGCCGAAGTTCAGCGTCTTGAGGTCCGTCTGCGGCCCGCGCTCGCTGGCAAAGGCCACGTAACGGCCGTCGGGTGACCACTGCGGCTGCAGGTCGCCGTACGGATCGTCGGTCAACTGCTGCAGGTTGCGGCCGTCGGCGTCGATCATGTAGAGGTCGGACATGCCGCCCTTGGTGCCGCTGAACACGATCTTCCGGCCGTCGGGCGACCACGACGGGCCGAGCATCGCCTGCAGCGGCGTGTCCATGCGGCGCACGACCTTGTTGCGCTTCATGTCGTGGATGTAGAGCACATCCTTGCCGCCGCGCTGCGCGGTGAACGCGAAGAGCCGGCCGTCGGGCGAGAAGGCGCCCTGCGAGTAGCCGTAGCGGAGCTCCTCGAACTCAGGGTTCAGGGTGCTCTTCGTGAGGCGCTTGATGCGCTTGCCGGTGTTGGCATCGGCAAGGTACAGGTCGAGGAAGACTTCGGCGCGCAGCAGGCTGCCGGTGGAGATGTAGGCGATGGTGCGGCCGTCCGGCGAGAGCGTCGGCGCGATGTAGACCGGGATGATGCCGCCGGTGCGACGCGGGCTCAGCACCTGCTGGCCGACGCGGCGCGGACGGTCGAGCTCGGCGACCTGCGGGAGGTAGCGATGCTGCACGTCCTCCTTCCACTCCTCGCCAAGGTCGTCGAGCGCCATGCCGGTGTAGCGACGGAAGGCGCGATCGACGCCGAGTCCCGGCGTCGCCTGCATGATCTCGCCGATGGACTCGTCGCCCCAGCGGCCGCCGACGTACTCCCACAGCGACTGGCCGTAGCGGTACGGGAAGAAGAGGTCCGGGCGATCCGTCATCTGCTCGACGCTCGGGACGTTCCCGTTGAGCGCCGCGTCGCGCATGATGGCGTCGGTGTGCGGGTTCTTGGGGCCGACCGAGAGGTACTCGGCCATGCCTTCGATGTACCAGAGCGGCGGGTTCACCTGCTGCAGCGTCTGCAGGCCGGCACCGGCGCGGCCGCGCGCGAAGATGTCGTATTGGAACACGTGCACCATCTCGTGCGTGAGCACGTGCTCGGCTTCGCCGAGGTCGCCGGCGAAGAAGAACATGTTGCGCTGGCGGAGAGCGTCGGTGACGCCGCCGGTGCCCTCGCCGAGGTCGCCGGTCACGTTGTTCTGTGCGAACTCGCCACGCGAGCCATAGATGATGATCGGCTTGCGCTCGCGGAACTCATGCCCGAGCAACTGCTTGAGCCGCGCGTAGCTCCGCTCCGCCATCTGCCCGGTGTAGGTCGCCACCTCGGCGAGCTCCGGGTAGTAGTGGACGTCGAAGTGCTCGGTGCGCAGGATCTTCCAGTCGAGCCGCTTGTACTGGACGTGGTTCTGCCCGAAGTAGCCACCCTGCGCGTGCGCGGGCGTGGCGCCGCTGGCGGCGAGGACGACGAGGACTGCGAGGGCTGCGAGGCGGCGCATCAGGTCTCCTACGCGGTGACGGGCACGGTCGGGGCGTCGCCCCAGAGCCGCTCGAGCTGGTAGAACGCCCTCAGGGACGGATGGAACACGTGCACGACGAAGTCGACGTAGTCGAGCAGCACCCATCGACCTTGTTCATACCCCTCGACGGAGTGCACGTCGAGGCCTTCCTTCCGGAGTTCCTCGACGACGTGGCCGGCAGTGGAGCGTACGTGGGTGTCGGAGGTGCCACTGGCGACGATGAAGAAGTCGGCCATGTCCGTCACGGGTCGCAGGTCGAGCACGACGACGTCGTCGGCCTTGTTGTCGAGGAGCACTGCGGCGGCGCGTCGGGCGGCGGCGATGGACTGTGCGGGTGTCGTGACCGTCAATCGGGAAGGGGTCTGGAGTTCACCAAAGTTGCGAACACTGGGCTGCATGAAAGGTTCCGTTGCGTCGACGCCATTGCAAGCGCGGGACGGTGCGGGGTTTGCACCGGTGGGCAGGGCCGGTGGCTGGCACCAAGACGAACGGGCGCGCCGTTACCGGCGCGCCCGTTCTCGTACCACGCAACGCAAGCGTGATCAGGCCTTGATGACCCACACCTTGATCTCGGGCCGCACGTCGGCGTGCAGGCGCACCGCGACCTTGTAGACGCCGAGCGCCTTGATGGGCTCGTTCAGGTCGATCATGCGCTTCTCGACCTCGGTGAACCCCTGCGCCTCGAGCTGGTGCGCGATGTCGGCGGAGGTCACGGAGCCGAACAGCTTGCCCTCCTCGCCGACCTTCGCCGAGAAGGTCAGCGAGACCTCCTCGAGTCGCTTGGCGATGCTGCCGGCGGCGTCGCGGCGCGCGTTCTCCGCGGCCTCCAGCCGTCCCTTCTCCTGCGCGATGCGCTTCTTGTTGCCGGGGGTCGCCTCGTAGGCGACGCCGCGCGGCAGCAGGAAGTTGCGGGCGTAGCCGGACGAGACATCGACGATGTCGCCGGGATGCCCGAGGTTGTCCACGGCCTGCCTGAGGATCACTTCCATTGTTTACTCCGAACGTTGGGTTTTCGGCCGCGACCTGCGGCGCCAGTCGAACCACGTGTCGCCAAGTCCAATCGCGACGGCCACCAACCCGACGACGTGCCAGAAGAGCAAGGTGAAGATGACGAGAAACGCCATCATCCACCGGCCCGGCGCCAGGAACCAAACCATCACGCCCATCCCACGCAACGCGTAGAGGGCGCCGAAGAACACCAGCAGGTTGACGCCGGCGGCCCGCACGGGCCCGACCAGCGGCAGCACCACGATCACCAGTCCCGCGACGATGCCCCAGACGAGCGCATCATCGAACCGCAGGTCACGCAGTCGCGCCAGCGGAGGGCCAAGACGCACCCGCCCGACGCGATGGTACACGGCCCACGCCAAGGCCAGCGCCGCGAGCGACTCCAGCGCCAGCAACGCCGTGTAGGCGAGGCTGGCCACTCCCGGCAACGAGGCCAGCTGGCGATCCACCTGGTCCGCCAGCACTTTCGCGTCGGGTCGTGCCGTCGTGAGATCCATCCACTCGACGGACGACGTCATCTCCCGCCATTGCGCCAACGAGGCCGCCGCGCGCCGCGCGATCTCGCCGTTGAACACCTCGACGGCGTGCGTGACGCCACCCGAAGCGACCACCGCCACGAGCGCACTCAGTCCGAGCGCGATCGCGAGCGTCATCAGGGCCCGCGGCAGGAACCTGTCGCCGACCCCAGCCATCGTCAGGGCACCGAAGGTCGCCGCGAGGATCGCCGCCCAGCCGCGCGCAAGCAACGCGAACGACGTCGGGTCGCTACCCGGCTGCCACAGCACCCACACCGCGAACACCGACCACATCACCGCCAGCGGAAGCCGGCCCCCGGCCCGCCACCCCGCCACCGCAAGGATCGCGAGGGCAGGGGCGAGGAGCAGGATCGTCTGGTCCACCGGGAAGACGATCCGCAGGAGCGGCGTCGCCGGGAACAGCAGCAGCGCGATCAGCGCGAGCAGCGGACGCCACCAGCCGTGCTCGCGTGCGTCCGTCGCGCCCTCCGCCTCCGTCACAGGCTTCTTCGTTCGTGCAGCTTCAACGACTTACGGCGCCGACTGTGTGCGAATGTACGGCAGCAGTGCCAGATAGCGGGCCTTCTTGATGGCCTTGGCAAGCTGGCGCTGGTGACGCGAGTCCACGCCGCTCAACCGGCTCGGCAGGATCTTGCCGGTGTCGGTCACGAAACGCGAAAGGAAGCGCTCGTCCTTGTAATCGATGAAACGGATGCCGGCTTCGGTCACCGGGCAGGTCTTCTTTGGGCGTCGCATGGGCTATTCCTCGTCGTCGTCGTCGTCGCCATCACGCGCACGGCGCGCGGCGAGCTGTTCTTCGGTCATCGGCGGGGCCCCGAGCTCGTGCTCGTGCACCGAGATGAGATAGCGGACCACGGAATCGTCGAGCTTGAGCGAACGCTCGAACTCCGGCAGCACCTTGCCCTCGGCCTTGAAGCGCGCGACGACGTAGTAGCCGGTGTCCTTGGAGCCGATCTTGTAGGCGAGCTGGCGGCGTCCCCAGTGGTCGAGCGTGATGGGTTCGCTGGCGGCGAGAAGCGCATGATGCTTCTCGAGCTTTTCGGCGATGGTGGCATCTTCGAGTGCAGAATCGAAGATGTACACCGCCTCGTATTCACGGGACAATGCGGCAATCCTCCCTTTGGTCGTGACCGCCCCCCGCGGGTTGCCGACGCGGGAGGAGAGTGGTTTAGGAACTAACATTTAAACGTACCCGGTGCTGGGGAGCGAGGCAATGGTGCCTAATAGGTAGCAAGGTTTCAGGTAGCAGGGGCGCGCCGGGCTGCTGGCGCGCCTGACGGTCGGAGTTCACTCCCTGAACTGCCACGCGCCTGCAACGTGCTTCTGCTACCTGCCACCTGCCACCTGCTACCTGCCACCTGTAGTTCTAACCATCGCCTGTTCCGCCGCGATGAACCCGAAGCTCGCCGCCGGCCCAGTGGCCAGAACCTCCCGGAACGCCGCCTGCGCCGCGGCTCGCCGGCCGTTCGCCAGGTGCCACTGGCCGACACCGTTGCCGACAGTCTGGCGCTCCAGCGCGCTCGCATCCGCCCCGAGGAGCGCGGACTCGGCCAGCTCGCCCTTCATCCACAGCAGCAACCGGTGGTACGAGCCGTTCTCGATGATGTCCCAGTCGGCCCGGATGGGCGCAAGCGCGGCTTGCGCCTCGGCAATCCGCCCGAGGTGCGCCAGCGTCAGCACATGCCAGAAGGTCGCCGCCACCTCGTGGTCGTGATTCTTCGCCAGCCGCGCGTCCTCTGCCCAGAGCGGAAGCGCCTTCGCGAAGTCGCCGGTCACGAAGTGGGCGAGTGCCAAGTGGTAGCGGATGTTGCCATGCAGCGTGCTCGTCGGGATGCCGCGGGCGTTGGGCTGACCGTCCGGCTCGACTTCGTCCGGCTTACCGGCCACGACAGAGTAGGCCCGCGACAGGTCGACGATGGCGCGCGCGAAGTCGCGCAGCGAGAGATAGCGGTGGCCTCGATGGCGCAGGAGCCGCGGCTCATCGGGATGATGCCGCAGCCCGTCTGAATAGATCGCGACGGCCTCTGCGAACGCGCCGGTGTATCCCACCCGCCTGCCGTACCAGATGATCGAGTCGGCATTGGTGGGGTGTCGCTGCCAGGCCGCTCTGGCAGCGTCGAGCAGCGCGTTTGGTTGCGCGCTCGGCTGCGCCGTTGGTTGGGTGCTCGGCTGCGGGTCTGGCCGCGCGCCGGGCTGCTGCGCGTTGAGCGGCGCAACTAACGCGGCCGCCGTCACTGCCACCAGTGCGAGTTTCAGCGCGAAAAAAGAACGAGGGTGCGCCATGAGCTCCGTCCGATGCAAAGGGTCCGGGACCGAATCTAGGTCCCGGCTCAGCGCACCGCCCGCGCGATCACACGTTGAAGCGAAAGAGCAGCACGTCGCCGTCCTTCACGACGTACTCCTTTCCTTCCGACCGCACGGCTCCTTTCTCGCGCGCTGGCTTCCATCCGCCGAGCGCGACGAAGTCCTCGTAGCTCACCGTCTCGGCGCGGATGAAGCCGCGCTCGAAGTCGGTGTGGATGACGGCGGCGGCCTTGGGCGCCGTGTCACCGCGGTGGATCGTCCAGGCGCGCACTTCCTTCTCGCCCGCCGTGAAGTAGGTCTGGAGGCCGAGCAGCTGATAGCCGCCCTGGATCAGGCGGTCGAGCCCGGCGGAGGCGATGCCGAGCGAACCCAGGAACTCGGCGCGGTCCTCGGGGGGAAGGTCGGCGAGTTCCGCCTCGATCTTGGCGGAGAACGTCACCACCTCCGCCGGCTCGTGGTCCGCGGCGATCGCGGCACGGAGCGCCTTGACGTGCGGACCCTCCTCGCCCGTCAGCTCATCGTCCGTCACGTTCGCGGCATAGAGGATCGGCTTGAGCGTGAGCAACTGTAGGCCGGCGAGCAGCGCGCGCTCCTCGCTGGTGAGCGTCACGTGCCACAGCGCGCGGCCCTCGCTCAGCGGCGTGAACGCCTTCTCGAGCGCGGCAGCCTCCGTTGCTGCGGCCTTGTCGCCCGTCTTCGCGGCGCGCTTCGCCTTGTCGAGACGCTTCTCCACCACGCTCAGGTCGGCGAGCGCGAGTTCGAACTCGATCGTCTCGCGATCGCGCGCCGGGTCGACGGAACCATCGACATGGGTGACGTCGGGGTCGTCGAAGCAGCGCACCACATGCACGATCGCGTCCGTCTCGCGGATGTTCGAGAGGAACGCGTTGCCGCGCCCCTCGCCCTTCGACGCGCCCTTCACGAGGCCCGCGATGTCGACGAACTGCACCGCCGCCGGCAGCGTGCGCTCGGGCTTGACGATCTTGGCGAGCTCCTCGAGCCGCGAGTCGGGCACGTTCACGACGCCGATGTTCGGGTCGATGGTGCAGAAGGGATAGTTCGCGGCCTCGGCCTTGGCGGCCGTGAGGGCGTTGAACAGCGAACTCTTGCCGACGTTCGGGAGACCGACGATTCCGAGACTTAACATCAGAGGGGCAGGGAGCAGGTGGCAGGTGGCAGGTAGCAGGAAATGCGGAACTGCGGAAGTGCGGCAACTGCGCGAAAGGTAACGGGCCGCGGTGCTTCGATGTCGCTTCGCGCGTGGACGCCCGCAGGTTGTGGCATGTATCCGTTTCGGCGACTCACCGTGTGGGTGAAGGCCCACGAACTCACGCTGCGCGTGTATCAAGCGACCGACGGTCCGATCGGGCGCAAGTTCCCAGGGCTGGCCGCGCAGCTCCGTCGCGCGGCCGCGAGCATTCCGGCGAACCTGGCGGAAGGGACGGGGCATTCTACCGACCCACAATTCAATCGCTTCATCGAGATCGCGCAGGCGTCCGCTCGAGAGGCCGACTATCACCTGCTGCTCG
>Ga0247822_10000930_pt1 | contig 17018 bp, 9 predicted proteins | sample 13C_Cellulose_Da_FD_192423 | JGI IMG/M metagenome (GOLD analysis project Ga0247822, IMG submission 192423) | Soil microbial communities from agricultural site in Penn Yan, New York, United States - 13C_Cellulose_Day30 | ecosystem: Environmental > Terrestrial > Soil > Agricultural land | place...
ATCTTAATCCGCAGATAGATAGAGATACTTACCGCTATCTTGTTAATACGCTTTTTTCTAAAGATTCTGCTGTAGTTATTAGGCCTGTTCTTCAATCCACCAATGGCGAGCCGGACTGTAGATCCTGATATTTTAGCGCCAGCCAAATTTTGCCGCAGACACACCAATAGATCTGGCAAGCGTTTTGCAAAATCAGGAATTCAACACCAACGGATTTGGAGCTTTGAAAATGAATATCTTGAACTCACCTAGCGCAGTTTCTCGTCCCCTGTATTCACTGCAATCATTTCTTGTTGAAAAAAATAAACCTGAAGTCAATTCAGTAACATCGTCAGAAACAACCGGCGATAAAGTCACGTTTTCGAGTGAAGCGCAAAAAATTGCTGCTACTCCCACAACTGGAGTCGAACAGTATGCGTTGCCATCCTGGTTCACGGAATTTTCCCCATCATTTGCTAATGTTTCAAAGGGAGCTGAAGCCCGGCTCGAAGAGGCAAGGAAATACACGGCTTTTCACGATCAATTAGCGGAAGACGGTACTATTTCATTAAAGGATGCCCAAGCACTGAAAGCATATATCGATAACATGATGCCAGCGAATACTGAGAGAAGACAGGTGGAGACAGACTACTTCAAAAATCAGAGCTTATACAAAGAATACGGGCAAATACATAATCAATATCTAAAGGAAGCAATGTCTGAACAGGGCATCGTTACCCAAGCAGATTGGGATGAGAAAGTGAAAAATGCTCCGGATGAAAATCAGGAGTTGCGCTTGAGTATTATGGAAAAGATGTTTGGTAATCCTCGTGCGATGGAGTTAATGAACATTCTGGGGATTCACAAACCTACCGTTTAAGCGGCTAAATGTGTCCGCTGCCGGAAGTTGTTCGCCGCTCACAAGGTAATGCAATACCTGAAGCTTGATCTATTTGATGCTCGTAAACTCTTTTGCGAAGACCAGGTGGAAGTTCTTGTTGCTCACGAAGTTTTGATTCGCCCACTTACAATTAAAAGATCTCCACAAACACGCCCTTTAATGTCTCCAGCCGGTGGGGCTCCTTCACATTGTTACCAACCGTAATCCAATCCATGAGAGTTATGTGTAGTAATTGACGCCAGTTAAGCTACATGGTATCAGGCGTGTTTGTGCCCAAAGCGGGCGTTTGCCGTCTTTCACCTAACAAGGAGGGAAATTTAACGCTGACCTAAATATTTTTATAATTACGATCCGCAATAGCCAGGCGGATTAACGTTAAATTTTTCTCTCTAGTGAGCATTGCTATAAACCAATAAATTCACATGGAATTTTTTCATCGATTTCTACGTCAATCACCCTGTCAAACGGCTGAAATCAATCGGTAACATTGTGAAACCAAGTTGCGCAAAACTTTATAAGATTTCTGAATTTGGCCATGATGGAGTGATGCATAGCCTTCAGATGAGAAATGAATATCGGAACATTTTAACATTTTGGCGCTAAAATCTGCGTGCGCTCAATCGGTTTCTGGTATTTTGCCGGCGATTTTTACTTGACCAATGTCCATCTCTGGATATCATCGAAAAGGATACAACATGGGATCGTTATTCATTTACAGGCAAGTTCTGCCTGTAGTTTCGCTATTTTTTATCACATTATACTCATCCCTCGTTGTCGCATCGATTGATAGCGGCACTGCTTGGCTCAAGTCAAAGCAGAGCCCTAGCGGTGAGTTTTATTCGCCTCAAACGCAATCAAACTCTCAGCTGTCCACGTTAGAAAGTCTGACAACTCTTATTGGCCTGAATAAGGTTGCTGGAAGTAATATTCCTTCTGCGGTGGAATTCGTATCTCCATCTTCGGTAAAAAACAGCACTGAGCAGCTAGCAAAAATAATATCGATAAAGCATGGTCTTGGGGCCGCATACTCCCCGGAACTGTCAGCATTAGCAGCCCGTCAAATGGAGTATTCCGGATTCGGCCACGACGTTGCTTATGAGGCTGATCCGTTAAGTACTGCGCTTGCTCTCGACGTTCTCGCTAAGGTTGGTGCCGAAAGTCCCGGCATTGTCTATTCAATTCAATATCTTCTTAGTGCACAAAAATCTGACGGTAGCTGGTCGCTTGAAAACAACACGTCAAATATCTCCTTGACTGCTCAGGTTATGAAGTCACTCTGGGGATTTAGAAATACCTATGCAGTAGGTGCTGCGCTACAAAAAGCTAATAATTATTTATTGGCAGAAAGAGCCTCTAGTGGGCTATGGCAAGATCTTGATTCCAGTGCTCACGCGTTAATCGCATTATTAAACTACAGCAATGATCGGACGGCATTGGCTTCAAGTGTTAATTCACTGGCAAGCGCACAATTAGCCGACGGTAGTTTTAATGGTGATGTGTACACCACAGCGCTCGCATTGGCTGCATTGCATTTGGCTACGCTTCCCGCTCCTGATGAAATTACTTTGTCCGGTAAGTTAATCGATGGTCAGAGTGGAAACTCCCTAATCGGTGCAACAATAGAAATTACCGGCGCTGCATCGCAAAACCAATCTACAGATGCAACAGGGCGTTTCGCGTTTAAGAATTTGGCCTCAGGCAGTTATTTTGTGAAAGCCTCTGCGCCAGGATACAGCCCACTGACGTTGACCACGCTCGTGTTCAAAGGATCAAAGCCTGACTTAGGTATTTTGAAATTAACAAAACTTGCCGTAGATCCGGTCACCGGTAATCCGGTCACTACAGGTACCGTTCGTGGCTTGATTACTGATCGGCGCACCGGTAACCCGGTAAGCGATGCTGTAGTAGGAATTCCAGCACTTGGCTTATCTGCTGCGACTGATGCAAGCGGAGCTTATCAAATTAGCAACGTTCCTGCTGGCAATCTATCACTCATAGTGGCCAAGTCCGGTTACGCCGATGTATCGGCAACTGCGAAATTATCCGCGCAACAAACGCTATTGTTTTCCCCGTCATTACAGGAATCCGTGAGCCTCGGTGTTACCGTGAATGGCGTAATTACTGAGTTCGGGACAGATGCACCGCTTGGTGGAGCAAAGATCAACATCCTGAAAGAAGGAGTAATTGTTGCAACTGTTCTTAGTGACGCTTCCGGCCAATATTCAATAAAAGATATCACAGCGGCGGCTCTTGGAATCGAGGTCTCCTTGGTTGGTTACCATTTGGTAGCGGCATCGGCCCAACCTAAAGATGGTAACAAGCTGGAGTTCTCACCAAAGCTGACACCCATATCGCAGATTCCTGTGGCCACTAAAGGTGGAATTATTGGCACAGTGGTAGATTCTGTTACCGGGCGCGGTGTTGAGTCAGTTGCTATTTCTGTGACTTACAATTCTGGTGCGGTAATAAATCCGGTCACTGGAATGGATGGTGAATTCTCGATAGCGGATATGGAGCCAGGTGTAGTTACTCTTGGATTCGCCAAGCCAGGCTATCAATACATGCAAGCCCAATTAACTATCGAAAGTGGCCTGATCCACGATCTCGGAAATATCCAGTTTAATTCGGTGTCGGCAATCACTTCCGGCAAACTTTTTGGACATATAGCTGATGTCCGTACTACAACTCCTATTGCCGCAGGAATTGTATCGGTAAAAAACACCACAACCAATCAATTGCTGGAGGTTGTGAGCGGCACCGATGGTACTTTCAACTTCCCTGTGATTCCGGTGGGAACCTATTCAATTACTATTAAAGCTACTGGATATACACAAGTTGATTTCACTTCAGTGATTTCGGCAGGTGACGAAATTGATTTGGGTAATGTGCTAATGCGTAAGCCGGGAATTGATGCATTGATTCCTGACGTTGCTGTTCTCGCGATTGATCGTTCTGCTTTAGTTTCCGATGTGGCAAGTTTCGACGCTTCGGGAACACTGGGTGTTACCCTGATCAACAGGGGCAACGCAAGCGTTGAGGTTCCATTTAACATTTATGCGTTTGAAGACTTAAATAGCAATGGAGTTTATGACGCGACTGACAGTTTGCTAGGCGAAACCTCAATAGCAATTGATGAATTTACACCCCTGAATGTTGATGGATCAAAAACTACTACATTGACCATTTCAGGCGAACTTTCTTTCCGGGATGCCCCGATTAGCATTTTATTAGATTCGACGAATGTGTTAATCGAATTGTCTGAATCGAATAACTTGAGCTCCACCGCAGGGCTGTGTAGCAATCAACAAAAGCCCAATGTTGATTTGGCTTTATGTATGGATTCTTCGGGTAGCGTCAGTGCCGCTGATTTCAAATTGCAATTGGAAGGGACTGCGCAGGCTATCGAGAACGTTGTGCCTCGCGATGGCACCGTGCGTATTTCTGCATTGCAATTTGATAGCGTTTCGAAAATCGAACTGAATCCAACGATTATTGAAGAAGATAATGTTCAGTCCATTGCTGACAAAATCAGGGCTATTCGTAAAAGCAATGGCGGAACCTCTATACATGCCTGTATAGACCAGGCTACCACGCTCCTCTCGACCGCGTTACCCAAGAGCTCTATGCAAATCATCGATGTATCCACTGATGGGCAATCTACACAGTCCCTTGCTGTTGCTGCTTCAAATAGAGCAAAAGCCGCAGGTATCGATGTACTCAACGCGATTGGAGTTGGAACGGGTATTAGTACAACTTTATTGAATGCAATTGTATTCCCACAGCCCGTGGGCGGTGATCGTGGATTCGTATTAACAGTAAAAAATTATCAAGAATACATGAATGGAATTACCGGAAAGATTCAGCGCGAGACCAAAATAGCTGATCTTACCTTGGGTGGCGCCAAGCTTATTGATAATGGCTTTGGTGTTAATCCTGACGGTAAAGTGACGATTGGAAATGCCGGTGCTACGGCAATTACAGAATCTATTTTGCTCAGTGTCTACGATGCAGAACCTGAAAGTGGTGGCAAGTTGGTGGCGTCACAAACTGTCGAAACTGATTTGGCATCGGGCAGCCATCTGGAGATGACTTTCATCGGTATTGATCCCGCTAAATTAGCCACGGGAAAAATGGTAATCGTTGCCAAATTATCAGGTGACTTCCCTGAATGTAATAGTGAAAATAATCGTCAGGAAATCCCTGTGGCTTCCAAACGCGGCAATATTGACTTGTCCTTAAATGGTAACAAATTTGGACCCAACGTAAACGTTTTGCTCTCTAATGTCATAACTAATCAGGGCGGTCTGAATGGCCAATATTCAGTGGCTTTAACAATTAAAGACGCATTGGGTTTTGTTGTGCATTCATTTGCTGAAAGTGAAATTAATGGTTTATTACCTGATCAATTTACTAATCTATCTCACCAGTGGAACACTGGATTAACCGCTTCCGGAAAATATTCAGCTATTGCCTCATTGTTTGACGCGCAGGGAATTTTGCTGGATAGCGATGCTGAGTCATTTGTAATTTCTGAGCTGGGTGATAATGGTCAAACAGGAAATGGTGATCCATTGGGTCGCGTTGCTCCATTCACGGATAAGCCCCAATACCATATTGATGATTTGGTCGTTGTTGGATACTCCATAGAAAATATCACTAAAGTTCATACTATTAACAATCCGACTGTCACCTTGGTCGTAAGTTCTCCGTCAGGAGTTCCTGTCTATGAAAATACGATTCCTTATTCATCTCTGTTACCTGAACAAATATTGCAGTGGCAACAAAGCTTCGGTTTGAATCAGGCAGCGGTAGGAACCTATCAAGTGGTTGCAACCCTTAAAGATAATAATGATGTTGTCTATGGAGTGGGCGTAAATACTTTTGTGGTAGACAGTAATCCTGAGCTGGCATTGCGCGGAACTGTCACGGTTAAGTTTGCCGAGGTTGATTCTGGTAGTGAGCAAGAATGTGATTTCGCTGTAATTAATTCTGGCAGCACACTTCTGCAAAATCAGCAAATACGTTACAGCTTGGTGAATGCGGATGACCAACAGGTCAAAACCGAAGAAACCATTTTGTTAAATCTCAATTCACAAGAGCAAATACCTCACAACAAACCGCTACCTACGTCGGGATTTTCTGCGGGCACCTATGCCTGTGTTCTGGAAGTACTTCGAAATGGAGTCGCATCTGCGCTTGCTACGGCAACTTTCACGGTGAAAGAATCTGCGGTCAAATTGACTGGCGATATTACTCTCGGCGGCAAAGCCCGCTTATTGGTATTGATAGATTCATCCACCACCGAGCGCACCTACCTTGAAAATCTGTTAACCACAGCCGGGTGGTTCTTCACCATCGTCGATAATGCGGCTGCGTTTAAAACGGAATTGACCCAAGGTGGTTACGGTGTTTATGCACTGCTAAGTGAAAAAGTAACTTTGGATCAAGCAACGCAGAATCTGCTGAATACCAAAGTTGCCGCAGGTGATGGATTAATCGTTGCGGGTGCAACAGATCGTCGCCATCAAACTCTTGAACAAGCGCTGGGAATTAAAGCGCGTGCGAATGAGGCCTACGCCAAAGGTGTCGCTGTGCAAGAAAGCGCTTTGGGTTATGCGTGGGAGCGTGTGTTCAATAAAACTTCGCGTGTACTGAATTTCACTGAGAGTGGTGCAACCGTTATCGGCGAGTACCGCAACAACTTGTTGGGTGCCGATACGCAAACCGTTCTCGGTGCATTAGGTGCTGCTGGTCGCTACGGTAATTTTGTCTGGGATAATTTCACCTCACTGTCATCAACAGTAGAAGGTCGAGTTGCTGTCGGTGGCAACCTGAGTCTGCAAAACTTCAGCGTGGGTGACAAGCTCGATCCAAACAAACTGCACGATGTGGTGACCGTGGGCGGCAATGTCACTTTCCCATCGGGTCGCATTTATTACGGCAATCTGAATGCGGGTGGAAGCGTGACAGGTGTAGGCGATGCAGTGCGTTTTGGTATGGCGCAAGGCGCGGTCATTCGTGGCAATAGCGCGTTGGATATTGACTTCACTGGTGAGCGTGAATACCTGCAAGAACTTTCTACCAAGCTTGCGACATTGCCAGCGAATGGCACCGTAAAAATGCAATGGGGCGGTTTGGAATTGAAAGGTGACTGCACCAGCAATTCACAAGTCTTTAATGTTAGTGGTGCTGATCTCGGCGTTGCGCATACCTTTGCAGTGAGCTGTATTCCTTCTGGTGCCACCGTGGTATTCAACGTAACCGGCACCAGCGTCACTATCAAAAGTATGGGCATGCAATCGCTCACCACGTTGCGCGATAAAGTGCTATTCAACTTCCCACAAGCGACTTCGTTGAAGATGACCTCTGTGGGAATTGAAGGCAGCATTCTTGCGCCGTTTGCCCAAGTCGATCAGCCAGCCGGTCGAGTGGACGGACAAGTCATTGTGAAGACCTGGTATTCCACTACCAACGGATATATGTCGATTCACAATCGCTTCTTTGGTGGTGATCTCTCAGTCGCCGTGAGTCAAACCAGCAAAAATGCGTTGGCGACTTACCAATACCAACAAGGTAAATCGGTGTTCGCTGGTTTTGATGTATTGGCACAAGCGGTTGCGCTGGGTGTGAACAGCGAAAATCCATTTGCACAACTACTGCTCGCGGCGTTGGAGCAAGTAAACCCTGCACCGATTACTGCAAGGGCAGGCAAAGTGATTCCTGTGGTGCTGACTTATGAAAATACCGGCGCACAAACAGCAACCGGTCAGATTAAGTTGACGCTGACCGGCACTATCACGTTGCTCAATTCCGCTACTTTCAGCCAGGTTGCTAGTAGCAGCGATTGGGTGCTGCCGATGAACCTCAATGCGGGTGTGCGTAACAGCAAAACAGTTTACGTGCGAATACCTGCTGCGGGCGCTTCCAGTATCAAGATGCAATTGCAAACCGGTACCACTCCAGATTGGGAAACCCGGTTTGAAAAAACACTTAATCTCAACGTGCAGTAATACATTTCCATCAGGCCCTGTTCAGCAGGGCCAAGTACCAACCCATTTTTTATTTAAAATTATTTAACAGTAAGGCCAAAGGTAAAAATATGACTCAAGGATTTTCTACAACAGTGGGAACAGGCGCGCTTACCCTGGAGAGCTTTCGCGGCGGTGTATTTGCAAAAGCCGTTGCATGCATAACATTGTTCTTTTTCACCTTTGTGTTTTACGCCAATCCGGCAGCCGCTGCGGTTGCCAACGAACTCAATCAAGAAGACCAGCGCGAAGCCGCGCTGGAAGCGGCAATCGAAACCACGCCCGAGAAAAAACTCAGCAATCGCTTGGCAAAACTGCGCGATAAAATTGTACTGCAATTGCCGCAGGCGATTGAGCAGCGCGAGACTGAACAAAACTGGTTTGAAAGTGCCTTTGCCAGTATTTTTAGCGATGGCCCCATCACCGCTGATGAACTTGCCGAACTGCAAACCTTAAGTGCAAGTATCGATACTGTCTATCAAGAAGCCATCACCAGCTTTGAAACTGAAACTGCCGAATTTGAACAAGAAGCCGCAGTAGCCGGTAATGCATTGAGCGCAGATGTAAAACAATTGATCCAGTCACGTCACGCCGAAGCGCTGGAGCATATTAAAAACCGCTACGCACAAACCCAAACGCAATTAACTGCATTGATCAGCGCCCAATCTGCCGGTGCGCAAGAACAAGCGCTGGAACAATTAAATCAATCACTTGAACAAGAACAATTTAAACCGACACATACACCGGCTACTCCAGAGAGTTTGCCTTGGAAAGCGCCCGACGAAAATGTGCGTGAGCCAGTGGACAACCCACAGGATTTGCAAGCCACCTTAGGTATAAATCCTTACGCCAAATACGCACAGTTAGCACAAGCTGGCGATACCGATCCTGGTCTAATTGCACAAGCCATGGCGAATGCTGCTAACACCGAATTACAAGCTGCTCTTGCTGAATCGATAGAGGTTCAACTTACACCGGAAATCAAAGCCTTAGCCGAAACCCTGAACAACAGCAGTGTCGATATCTATACCTGGGTACATAACAACATCCGTTTTATTCCCAGTTATGGCTCTATTCAGGGCGCACAACACACACTGGAAACCAAACAAGGTAATGCGATTGATACCGCGAGCTTATTAATTTCTATGTTACGCGCTGCCAACATTCCTGCACGTTATGCCTATGGCACCGTAGAAATTCCTGCTGAAAAAGTCATGAACTGGGTTGGTGGTGCAAAAACACCGGAAGCGGCACAAGGCATTTTGGGCATGGGTGGTGTGCCTTCCATCGGAATGCTTGAAGGCGGAAAGATAGCTAAATTCAAGCTCGAACACGTATGGGTTGAAGCTTATGTGGATTACTTCCCCAGCCGTGGTACGAAAGAAAAAGCGGGCGATAGCTGGATTCCGATGGATGCCAGCTTCAAACAATACGATTTTACTGCCGGTATGAATTTACAAGACCAAGTGCCGTTTGATGCAGAAGCGCTGGCCAACACCATTCAAACCAAAGCTATTGTGAATGAAGAAGAAGGCTGGGTAAGAAATGTGCCGCAGGCTGATATCGAAGCGCAGCTCGCACAATTTCAGAATCAATTAAAAACCTATATCGAAAACCAGAATCCAGATTCTACGGTCGGTGAAGTGTTAGGCTTGCAGAAAATTAAAATCCTACCACCACGCCCACTCGCAGCGGGTCTGCCTTACAACCGCATTATCACCAGCCAAACCTTTAGCGAAGTGCCTAATAACCTTCGCCATAAATTCAAATACTCATTAGCGACAGAAAACTATGGTTATGCGGATACCCCCTTCATTAGCATCGAAGAGCCCACTGCAAAACTTGCAGGTAAATCTATTGCATTGAGTTTTAAACCAGCGACAAAAGCTGATGAAGATATCATTGCCAGCCGCTTACCAGCCCCGGAAGCAAATGGTTCGATTGATCCCGCTAAACTCCCCAAAATATTGCCAGGTTATTTGATTGGTCTAACTGCTGAATTCACCGTCAACGGTGAAACCACTAAAGCCGGTGCTGCGGGTAAAATGGGTGGGGAGCTTTATGAGGAAATGGGTTTATGGAGCCCGAAAGACGGTTGGGAAACCAGCGTTAATCATCCTACTGCCGGAATCTATCGCGCAATCGGTCTGGATCTGCAAGGCTACAATCCTGAGCAGGCTACACGCTTGAAAGATCAGCTCAGCAATATTAAAAACATATTTGACAGTGGTAATGCATCGCAAGCGAGCGACATTAAAAAGCATGATCTGGTTGGTGGGCTACTCAACGCCACTCTGCAAATGTATTTCGCAACTAATGATTTGCAGGATCAAGTGGATGCACGTAACGCAGGTATTATTAGTTATCGCTTACCGAGTTACGGTACCTTTAGTACCAATCTGGTTACTCAATATTGGTTTGGTCTTCCGAGAAATGTGGAGTTTAAGGGCCTAAGCTTAGATATCGACCATATTAAATTGCATCATGTATCTGCGACAAACATCAAGAGCGACTCAATTGCGTTCAGTAAAGTAATTGGTTCGCGTATGAGTGCCATGGAGCATGTTGTTCCAGAGCAAATGTTCTCAACAGAAACCATCAAGGCCCATGGAATAAGTGCGGTTAAAGCATTGGCGATTGCGAGTCAACAAGGTCAAAAAATTTGGGTTATCGATAAATCCAATATCGGTTTAGCGCTGAGTAAAATTAATTTGAGTGCCGCTGCGGAGAATGATATTCGTAATGCAGTTAACGCAGGGAAAATCGCAACAGCCCATGAGACACGATTGAATTTCAACGGATGGATTGGTGAAGGTTATACTTTGATTGACCCGAAGACCGGGGCCGGAGCCTATATGATTGCTGGAGGCGGTAATGGGGGATTTTTGGATTATATTGGAGATAATGCCAATAATTTTGCCTTAGCGTTGGGTATAGCGGCAGTGCTCGCTGCATTGGGTGGTGTCGGTGGCGTTATTTTTGTAGCGCTTGTGTTGGTTACTATCGCTGTTACTTTCCTTATTTTGCTAGCCACAGATTTGCAGCTTCAGGCAGCTGGGTGTCCGGATAGTCTTCGGATGCTGAACGCGCTTTTGATGTTATTTAGTTTGCTAGCAGGCTTAGTCGCCGGTACAGTGGGTCAGGCGCTTGTTGCAGGTATTGCAGGGTGGATTTACACATCTATGGTACCTTCTGTGTCGGGTGTATGTTCCACGCTCCCCTGATGAATCTTGGAGATCAAGTTAATGTGGCATTTATTTCAGGATTATCAAAATACACCACCTCACATAGAGTCCCTGTATTTTGGAGCAGCTATAATTGCATCCTATTTGCTTGCACTTTACTCATGTAAGCAGCGCCATTTGGATACAAAAAAATGGCCGATTGCGGCAACATGTTTTGGAATCATGGTGGCATTTATGTTTGGCATGATTAAATTTACATTAGCATCCACTGTCGCTGTTTCCGTTATTGCCACTTGGTTGATGGTTCGAAAAATAGACAAAATGGGTTTTTAAGGCGAACAGAAAACCAAAGTCGCGCCAAAGCGACTTTGGTGTTTCTTAAGTATTGCGATTTGTTTAACGAGGCACCCGGTGAAACGCATTGATGGATGAGCATATCCCAGCGGTAAAGTTTTCAGATCCAGATAATACTCACTAATTTAGGCGCGGTTTTCCAATCGATGAAGTGGTTATTACGAAGAATACTTGTTCCATTCTCGTTGGAAAAGGCCGTCGTGTGCTGGTAATTTATTTCTGATGCATCACTTTTCGAAAAGTTAAGTTGATTCTTCTCTCTCCTAATATCGGGTGCATATTTTGTTTAATGGTTGATACTCCATGATACCGAAGTCTATCTACTCCGCCCCATACGACTACATCACCATGGAATAAACCGGTATTAATCTTCATGCTATTCCGTTCGAATCCACCAAATTGAAAGACTGCTGGAATACCTAGGGATACCGAAACAATCGGTGCATTCAAATCCAGTTCCTCTTTATCCTGATGAAGCGAAAGCTTGGTGCCGGGGTGATATTGATTTACCAGGCATGCATCGGGAACAAAATTTTCAAAGCCAGCCGCGCTAGCGGCTGATCGAGCCAGGGAACGAAAAAGCTCAGGCATTTATGGCCATGAATTACTCGTTATTGGATCAATCTCTGTATACCTATAACCAAGTCTGTCCGAGACCCACCCCAAGGTTCCACAATTGGTCAAACCTACCGACATCGTAAGGCCACCGGGTGTGATCATATGGCGGAATGGCGAAGTTTTTTGGATCTCTGCAATTTCATCTACCAAGTCATTAACAAACGGAAGAGCGAATCCGATAGAAATCGGTGCGGTTATCGTTTGGCGCGTGGTGGATACCGCTGAAGCTGTTTTTGAAGTAGATGATTACGAAAATTATGTAACTATCCAAAGCGAGGCCGCGTTGCGTAATCTCGCTACTACTTATCCCTATGAGCATGACGCAGATGATGAACGACTGTCTCTGCGTAGCGATGCTAACGCGATTGCGCTGAAGTTAAAAACCGAGGTGCAAGATCGCCTGCAAAAGGCAGGTGTGGATGTTTTGGAGGCGCGTTTGAGCCATCTCGCTTATTCACCTGAAATCGCCCAGGCGATGTTGCAGCGACAGCAAGCCAGTGCAGTGTTGGCTGCACGTAAAATAATTGTGCAGGGTGCTGTGGGTATGGTGGCTGATGCGCTCAATCAGCTACAAAATCAGGGTGTAATAGATTTGGATGGTGAGCGTAAAGCGGCAATGGTGAGTAATTTATTGGTTGTTCTGTGCGGTGACCAACAAGCCAAACCAGTGATCAATACTGGCACTATCTACTCATAATATGGGCTGTTGATTGTGACTAAAAAATCATTTCCGCTACGTATTAATGAGCAGGTGATCGCCGCGATGCAACGCTGGGCGGATGATGACCTGCGCAGCTTGAACGCGCAAATCGAATTCGTATTGCGCGATGCCTTGGTGAAAAGCGGGCGAGTGAAACTCACGCAAAAAGTCGTGACTGATCTTGAATGGCAGGATGATGGTGCAGAAGAAAAATCGGATGAGTAATTCCGGAGAATAAAAAAGCAGCCGAGGCTGCTTTTTTATTACGCAACTTTTTATTAATCAAACAAAATATTCCGGATGTTCTTGCGGAATCACTTCCAGAATATTGTAAACATCCTTCAAGTGTACGCTCATGGCTGCCGCAGACTTCTCGGCAGAACCAGCTTTGATCGCTTTGATAATAGCAGCGTGCTGGCTCAGCACGCGTTTGTACTGGCCGCTCACATGTAGGCTCAGGTTACGTACGCGATCCATATGAGCCTTTTCCGCTTCGATAAATGTTGCCACACGTGGATACTGGGTGAAGCTCGCCAGTGTTTGATGAAAGTTGTCATCAAGTTCTTGGAACGCGAGCGCGTCGTCATCTGCGGCGGCGGTCTTTTGGGCGGCGATAATTTTTTCGCAAGCATCTACTGCTTCCGCACGGACGGCTTCATCGGGGTTGATGGCGAGTTGGGTAACAACCGCAACTTCCAGTGCTTCGCGAATAAAGCGCGCTTCCAGGATTTTTTCCATGCTGAATTTAGATACATAGGTACCGCGTTGAGGCAGCACTTCTACAAATCCGATATTGGACAACTGGATTAGCGCTTCACGCACTGGCGTACGGCTGACTCCAAATTGTTGGGCGAGGGCGGTTTCAGAAATCATTTGGCCAGGAAGTAGCTCCATACTGATAATTGCATCGCGGATGAACCCGAATATCTGGCTAGCCGCCGGACGGTCGTAAGATAGACTCTTGGACTCGGGACGCATGCTAATCAAAGGCTGTTTAGCCACTCTATATCTCCTCTCGATATTCAAACCGCCAACTGGATTGTGCGGAAATAAAGGCAGATTGTGCCCTGTTAAATGAAGCTATGCCATAGAGCTGCCTGACAGTTTACGCGTGTCTCCACAAAGCAGTGAAATGATTTTGACGTCATCATAGCCAAAATACACTTATTGGTAAAAATATATCCAGCAGTGGAAAGGCTTTTTATTATCATAAAGTCATAATGACAAAAAGCTTGACCCACTAGTATGCAAGGGTTAGGATAATTCCAATGTTTGTTGTGCCATGCCGATGGTGCAATAAACAGGGGTTGTGTTTGACCTTATTCTGGCGGAGTTTTTCCGCCAGTTTTTTAACTGAAAGTGTTTGCGATATCGTCCTACACCGAGTTTTAGCAGTATCTCTCTGTAAGCCTTATCGTTTGTATAGTTTGTTTGACCTCTCCCTTTATTATTGCAGCCTCTGGTTTCAGTGGCTGCTTTTTTTTTGTCCTCGATGTCACTATTAAAAACTCATCAGCACTATTAAGAGCTAATCAAATAGCGCCTAATAAAAAAGCGAGCCAGAGGTCATCTGGCTCGCTTTCGAATAACAGCTGGTGAATCGTGCTTAGCTTTTTACACCTTGTAAGCGGCTTTTATTAAAGCGCTCAAGGAGGGGGTTATAGCGTGTAGTCGCAACTCCACCCAAGCTGACCCATTCCAATACCAAAGGATCAAAGCTGCTATCGCGTTGGCCGAACGCTTGTTGCATTTGCTTAACCTGATAAGCCATGCGCGCTTGTTTATCTTCGGCCGGTGTTTCCACTCCAGCTAAAATTTCAGCTCGGATCGTCAACGTCTGCAATAATTCCGAATTAGATTCTTGATCAGCGCTGGTGATTGATCCGGCTTTATTCAGGCGTTGTTGTAACACGCTGAGGCTACCGGTGGGCCAGCGAGGTGTCCCGGCAATCAAAGCTTCCAGCGCAGTTTTTTGTGCAGCTAATTTGTCATCTGCAGTTTGGGCAATAACCGCCAACTCATATTCGCGCAATGCATTGAGTGCGCTGAATAAATCGATCCAGCTTTGTTCTTCCGCCTGATTGCGGGCGCTGTCGCGTTTGGTGGCGATTGCTGCAATGCTTGCGCTTAATTTGCTGTGCAGTGCTTTGGTCGATTCTTTAGGCAAATCAAGCGCCGCAAACTCAGTTTTAATTGCTTCAATTTCTGCTTTGGCGGCATTGAGTTGTTCCAATGTTTGTCCGGCAAAGGCATTCAGTCTTTCAATCAATACTTCTGCCTGTTCAGTAATGGCGTGACGCTGTTCTTTTGCTGCTTCAAATGCCTGATTACGCAATGCGAATACTGCATCGCAGTGTTTGCGGAATTCTTGCCAGAGTTGTTGATCTTCCTTATGCCAGCTTTTGCCGATGGTTTTCCATTGTGCTTGTAATTGCTTAATCGCATCGGCGGCCGCGCGACCATTATCATTGGCAATTTGTGTAGCGGCTTGTTCGATCAGTGATTGTTTGGCGGCTTTGTTATTTTCGTATTCGCTGGTGATCTTGCCAAATAACTGTTCCATTAACTGCTCAAATTCTTTTTGCAGTTCATTGCCTGCTTTGCGCGGCACTGGCCAGTAGGTTTGCCATTCTGCACGCGCTGTTTTCAATGTTTGTTCAACCTCTTTCCATACAGCGTTGGCAAAATCGTACCCTTGCAAATATTGCTGCAGTTGGCTGACCAGTTCATGGCGCTTGTTCAGGTTACCTTCACGCTCCGCAGCTTGTGCTTCAAAAAATTCTTTACAAGGCGCGTAGGCGACTGCAGATGCGCGCTGGAATTCTTGCCAGAGTTCATCGTCTTGCTGTTGTACACCTTTGCTGACTTCTTTCCAGCTGTCTTGCAGCTCGTGGATTTTTGTGGCGAGGGCGTCCGGTGCAATGTTGCTGGTTGCCAATGATTGCATTTGTGCGATCAGCGCTTCTTTCTTGGGGGTGACTGCAAACTCATGCCAGTCGCCCAGTTTGACCAGCTGCGCCTCAAAGTCATCAATCTTGGTTTGCACGCCTTTAGGAATATCCAGTGACAGCGCAGTGAGTTGATCACGTTTTTCTTGCAGTTCTTTTTGAATTGCGCGCGCTTTGCGCACAAAGCCTTGTTCTGCTGCCCATAAGCCTTTACGTGCAAGCTCGCTAAAATCGCGCAGGGCGTTTTTGGTTGCTTGCTCAGCTTGGTTGCGCTGTGCCCAGAGCTCATCCAGTTTTGCTTTTGCGTCGCTCAGGGTTTCCGGTAATTCATCGCCAAACTCTTTGGCTGAACGGATAAGCTGCTGCAATTTCTGCTGGGTATTTTTTACCAGATCAGAATCTTCCACTTGCTCAAGTTTTTCAGCCAATTCTTTTGCTGTGCCAGAGGTTTTAACCTGATCAATAAGATTCAGCGTTTGCTGTTTGCGATGTTCAAATTCTTTGGTGAGCTTGTCGAGTGGCAAATGGCGGTTAGCCGCAAGACGAACAGCGTTGCTTAATTCCTGGATTTTTAATTCGTAGTTTGCGTTGACCAAATCATCAACTCGCGCTGCGCGGTAAACATCGCCAGCGATTTGTTTAAGGTTGTTGTAAGCATCTTGTGCCAATTGCAGTGCTTGCTGGTCTAGGGAGTTTTTCTCTTCTTCATCTGCAATCGCTTGTGCGCGGGCGTTAATTTTTGCTTCACACGCAGTCACTGCGGTTTGATAACGCGCTTGGCTGGTAGCGGAAGTTTGGGCGAGGGCTGCCCATTCAGCTTGTAGTGCAGTCAGTTTTGCTTTGAAGAGGGCATCAGCCTCAAGGTAAACATGACGTTCAAGTTTTTCGCAAATTCGCTGTGCACTGGCTTCAAGTTCTGCAAGCTTGATATCGTCTGCTTTAAAAGAGTCCAGTTTCGTTTTTACGATCCTGAACACATTTTTGTCTTTCGCTTTTGCTGCTTTCGCCAGTTGTTCAAGCACATCACGACTATGAATTTTTTCAGCAGCAGCCTGGCGTAATTGACTGGTAGCCCCTTCACTTGCCAGCTTTAGCAGTTCCGTTTCGTCATTGGTTTGTTCAACAACGTCCAGGCTAATAACCGGTTTGGGTGCCTTTGGCTCCGCTACGGGAATTGGAGCTGGCTTGATCGGTTCAGCTTTGGTTTTTGCACCAAACAGTTTGCGTAATAATTTCATAGTCGTGGCTCGTCAGTCAGTGAGTAGATAAAGTCTTACAGTGCTTGTTGTAACAAAATTTGTACTG
>Ga0247822_10000932_pt1 | contig 17012 bp, 16 predicted proteins | sample 13C_Cellulose_Da_FD_192423 | JGI IMG/M metagenome (GOLD analysis project Ga0247822, IMG submission 192423) | Soil microbial communities from agricultural site in Penn Yan, New York, United States - 13C_Cellulose_Day30 | ecosystem: Environmental > Terrestrial > Soil > Agricultural land | place...
GACGACGCTCGTTACCGTGAGGCCGCGATCGCGATCGCGCGCGACCTTCGCGACGCGGCACGACCGGCAGGCGGCAGCGTCGAGTGGAATGCGACCTACGATGCGTCGTACGGCATCGCGAGCACCGCGCTGTTCCTTCTGCACGCAGCGCAAACGTTCGCGCCCGCGGAGCTCGCGCCGTCGCTCGTCGAGGTCGCGTCGCGCGGCGGCCATCGACTGATCGAGGTCGCGTCGCACGTCGATGACGGCCTCCACTGGCCGATCGGCGCGGACCACGCGTTGCGCATGCCCAACTTCGGCCACGGCACGGCGGGCATCGGCTACGTGCTCGCGACGCTGCATCGCCACACCCGCGATCCCGCGTTCCTCGACGCGGCGGTACGCGCGGGCAAGTACCTGCGCTCGGTCGCGCACACCGATGGGGACGTGTTCCTGGTGTTTCACGCCGATCCCGGCGGGCTCGATCGTTATTACCTATCGTGGTGCCACGGGCCGCCGGGGACAGGGCGCTTCCTTTACCGCCTCGCGCAGGTCACGGCCGATCCGGTGTGGATGCGGCTGCTCGAGGCCTCCGCGCGCGGCGTGATGACGAGCGGAATCCCCGCGCGCACGACGAGCGGGTTCTGGAACAACGTCGGGCAGTGTTGCGGCTCGGCCGGCGTCGCGGACTTCATGCTGAGCCTCTATCGGATCACGCGTCGCTCGGAGTACCTCGCGTTCGCGAGCACGATGATGGATGACGTGCTCCGCCGCGCGACGCACCATGCGGATGGTGGGCTGTCGTGGATGCACGCCGAGCACCGCGTGCTGCCCGCCGAACTGTCGACGCAGACCGGCTACATGCAGGGCGCCGCGGGCATCGGCGCGGCGTTCGCTCGGCTCGACGCCGTCCTGCATGATCGGCCGTGGCCGTATGTCCCGATCGACTCGCCGTTCCCGGGCTGACACGTCCGTGGCATGGTGACGCCGTGCCTGCGCGGTTGCATCACGAGCGAGTCGTAGCCGCCAACGCGACCCCGTCGCGCTGGATGCTGCTCACCCACGGCATCTTCGGCGCGGGGATGAACTGGCGCGGGATCGCGCGCAAGCTCGTCGAGCGGCGGCGCGAGTGGGGCATCGTGCTCGTCGATCTTCGCCTGCACGGGCGCTCCGAGGCCGGCGCGCCGCCGCACACGGTCCGCGCGTGCGCCGAGGACGTGCAGGCGCTCGCGGCGCAGCTCGGCAAGGTCGACGTGCTCGCGGGGCACAGCTTCGGCGGCAAGGTCATGGGCCGGGCGCGCGAGCTCGTCGAGGTCGTCCAGACCTGGATGCTCGACGCGACGCCGTCCGCGCGGCCGGAGCTGATCGATGATCCCGAGAACAGCGTCGGGCGCGTGCTCGCGCTGCTGTCCCGCGCGCCGCAGCGCTACGCCAAGCGCGACGACTTCATCGCGCTCGTGCAGGCGGAGGGGCATGACCAGGGGCTCGCGATGTGGCTCGCGATGAACGTCGTCCCCGACGGCAGCGGGCAGTTCGTGCTCAAGCTCGACTGGCGCGCGCTCGGCGAGGCGCTCGTCGACTACTACAACACCGATCTGTGGGCATCGCTGAGCGATCCTGCGCGCGGCGCCGTCGAGCTGGCGATCGCCGAGCGCTCACCGGTGTGGCGCGCGGAGGATCGCGCGCGGCTGGCGAACGCACCGCCGCACATCCACGTGCACTCGATCGACGCCGGCCACCTGCTGCACAACGAGGCCCCGGGGCCGGTGCTCGAGATGTTCGTGCGTAGCCTGCCGTAGGCGAGACTCTTGCACCGGTCGATGTCTCTGGCCGGCACCCGACATAGGTTCGCAGAACCACGTGCGTGCTCCGCCAACGGAGTTGGCGGACCGCTGCAACCGAGGCCGGGGACATGTGTCCTCGCGGTGATGCGACGCGCGGCGCTCGGCCTGTTCGTGCTCGTGGCGTGGGCGCGGACCAGCGCCGCGGATCCCGGGTTCTTGTGGCGCGCCCCGGTGACGTGTCCGAGCGCCGAGGAGGTCGCTGCGCGGATCGAGCGTCGCCTCGGCGGAGCGGTCGACGCCGCGCTCGGTGGCATCGAGATCGTGATCGAGCGCGAGCACGGGGAGTTCGTCGCCCGCATCGACGCACGCGCGGTGACCGTCGCCAATGCGGTGCGCACGTTGCGCAGTCGCCGCTGCGACGGGCTGGCCGATGCCGTCTCGATCGTGCTCGCGCGCCTCGCCTCGGAGCTGCGCGATCGCGTGCGCGTCGAGCCGGAGCCCGCGCCCGTCGTCGAGGCGGGGATGATCGTCGACGACGAGCTCATCCCCGGCGAGGAGCTCGTGCGCGTCCAGCCGCCGGCCTCGCCGACACCGCGCGCGTCTGCCCGGAGGTGGGGGGCAGGCCTGCGGCTCGTCGGGCTCTCGGGCATCGGCGCGCTGCCGGGGCTCAACGTCGGTGGCGAGCTCGGTGGATACGTGCGGCGCGGCGAGCTCGTCGGTGAGGCGGCGGTCGCGCACTGGGCACCGCAGCGCAAGTCCCTGCAGGGCAACGCGCCCGCGGGCGTCGTCGTGACGCTGCAGGTGCTCACCTTGCGCGCGGGCTGGGGACCGGCGGGCATGCCGCTGCGTGCCTGGGGCACCGTCGAGCTCGGCTCGCTTTCGGGGGAGGGCATGGCGGTCACGACGCCGCGGGAGGGCGCGGGTCGGTGGACCGCGGTCGGCGGCGGGTTCGGCGTGGCGTGGCCGATGTCGCCGTACGCTCGTCTGGTCGGCTCGATCGAGGTGGTGGTCCCGGTCGGGACGACGCGGTTCACGCTCGAGGGCGGCACCGAGCTGTGGCGCCCCGGGGTGGCCGCCGCCCGCTCGGCGCTCGGGCTCGAGGTCGGATTTCAGTGAGCTGGCGTGACGGATCCGGCGGGGCGGCGGCACCAACGCTCCAGATGCCCGCGCTCGCTCACGCGCTCGATGGATCGGAGGACGCCGTGCCGGCGAGCCTCCCGTCCTTCGACGAGGTCTACGCCGCGCACGTCGCCTTCGTCTGGCGGACGTTGCGCACGTTCGGCGTCGCGGACGCGCAGCTCGAGGACGCGGTGCAGGACGTGTTCGTCGTCGTGCATCGCCGGCTGCCCGAGTGGGAGGGGAGGGCGCAGCTCACCACGTGGCTGTTCGCGATCGCGCGGCGGGTGGCGAGCGCGCAGCGCCGCAAGGCCGGCAGCGCGCGCACCGAGCCGATGGTCGACGAGCCCGCCGGCGGCGACGACACGTTCGCCGCGATCCAGCGCGCCCAGGCCGCCGCGACGGTGACGGCCATCCTCGACCGTATGGACGAAGACAAGCGGATCGTGTTCGCGCTCGTCGAGCTCGAGCAGCTGACGGTTCCGGAGGTCGCGCGCGTGCTGTCGATCAATCTCAACACCGCCTACTCGCGGCTGCGCCTCGCGCGCGCGGCGTTCGAGCAGGCGGTCAAGGCGAGGGGGATCCGATGAGCGAGCTGTCTCCGGCGGCGCGCGAGCTGCTCGCGGCGGCGCGCGCGCAACTGGGCCCGGACCCCGCCGCGATCGCGCGCATGCGCAGTGGGATCGCCGCCACCGTCGGCAAGGGTGCCGCTGCGGGAACGGGCGCCACGCTCGCGGTCAAGCTCGGGCTCGCGACCGTCGTCGCGGCCGTCGCGATCGGCGCCGGTGTCTACGTCACGCGTGACTCCTCGGAGGCGTCTACCGTCGGTGCGCCGCGCGAGCGCACGACGCCGGCGCTCGTGGTGCCGCTGCCCATCGACGTCAGCTCCACACCGCACGCACCGGCTCCGATCCCGGCCGTCGAAGCCGCGCCGCCCTCGCCGACGCTTGCTCCGTCGCCGATCGAGCTCACCGCGCGTACGGCTCCGGTCACGGCCATCGATCCCGCTGCCCACGCGGCGCCCCCGCCGGTGCCTGCGAAACCAGCGCGACCGCGCGCCGCCGCGGATCTCGCGCGCGAGGTCGAGCTGATCGATCACGCGATGGATGCGCTGCGCGCCGGGAAGCCCACCGAGGCGCTCTCCGCGATCCGTCGCCACGCCGTCGAGACGCGCGGGCGCGGGCAGCTCGCCGAGGATGCCGCGGCGATCGAGATCGAGGCCGCGTGCCAGCTCCACGATCCGACCGTGGCCGAGAAGCTCGCCGCGTTCGACGAGCGCTACCCGACCTCCGCCCAGCGATCGCGCCTGACCTCGGACTGCCGGTGATGCGGGCGCTCGCGGGGCTCCTCGTCGTCGCGGCGTGTCACGACACGACGATCGTCGTCGGCGGCCTCGAAGAGGTCGCGCAGCTCAAGGCGATCCCCAACCGCGAGCTCGATCTGTTGTTCGTCGTCGACAACTCGGGCTCGATGGCCGACGATCAGGTGCGGCTCGCGGCGAGCTTCCCTCGCATGATCGACACGCTCGCGCAGCTCGACGATGGCGTGCCCGATATCCACATCGGCGTGATCACCACCGATCTAGGTACGAGCAGCACCGCGATGCCGGGTGGCTCGGGGGTGATCGGCAGCGACGGTACGGGCGGCTGTGCCGGCACGGGCGATGACGGTGCACTGGTGCAGGGCGCGAGCGTCGCCGATCGCTTCATCCGCGACGGCGGCGGCACGCGCAACTACACCGGCGAGCTGCGCGACGCATTCCGCGAGCTCGCCCTCGTCGGTGATACAGGCTGCGGCTTCGAGCAACCGCTCGCCGCGATCCGCCGCGCGTTGAGCAATCCGCTCAACGCGGGCTTCGTACGCCCGGAGGCCAACCTCGCCGTCGTCATCCTCTCCGACGAGGACGACTGCTCCGCGCTCGATCCGGCGCTGTTCTCTCCCGAGTCACCCGCGCTCGGCGCGCTGCACTCATTCCGCTGCTTCCGATTCGGCGTCGAGTGCGCGCAAGACACGAGTGCCATCGGGCGCAAGACCGATTGCCGGCCGCGCGCCGGGTCGCCGTACGTCGAGGACGTCGCGCCATTCGTCGAGCTCCTCTACGCGATCAAGCCCGATCCACGCATGGTGATGGTGTCGGGCATCGTCGGCGACCCGACGCCGGTCGAGGTCGCACTGCGTCCTCCACCCGGTGCTGGCGCCGATGTTCCGACGCTCGTGCCGTCGTGCACGGGCACCACCACGGCCGCGGATCCGGCCGTTCGCCTCGACGCGTTCATCTCGGCGTTCGCCCCGCGCGGCACGCTCACCTCGATCTGCCATGATGACGTCTCCGATCCGCTCGCGTCGATCGCGACCACGACGAAACGCCTCATGAACGATCCGTGTCTCGATACGGCGCTGCTCGCCGATGCCGACGATCACGCGCCGGGCGTGCAGCCGTCGTGCGAGGTCGTCGACCTCCGCGACGCCGCGCCGGACGCGCCGCTCCTGATCCCACCATGCGACTCCAGCTCCACCGACTGCTTCGAGCTCGTCGCCGACGAGGTGGCGTGCCCCGCGACCGACGATCACCTGCGCGTGTCGATCCGCCGCTCGCGGCCAGTCGCCGACGACACGTGGACCCACGTTCGATGCCAGCCGGCGCCGTGAAGCTCGCCGTCCGTGCTGACTACGACGAGCTGTCTTCGGACGCCGGCTCTTCCGTGCGCGGCGCCGGCAGCTCGCGCGGTGGCAGCAGCTCGGGCTCGTTGTCGACGGCGGCGGCCATGAAGATCGCGGCATCGAGCTTCTTGAAGTCGCGCTTCTTGTAGAACGCGAGTGCGCGCTCGTTGTTCTCGGCGACCTCGAGGACGAGGTGATTGAGGCCGTGCACGCGCGCGAGGTGATGCAGCTGCTCCATCGCGAACGAGCCGACGCCGCGCCCGTGCCAGCCGGGGTGCACGGCCAGCTCGTCGACGAACAGCGGCTTCATGTCGCGCTTCTCGAAGTAGCGCGGGTTGATCCAGTTGTCGGAGCCGGTCACCTCGTAGCTGCACTCGGCGTACGCGACGATCTCGCCCTCGACCTCGAACAGCAGCTGCTCGATGCCCTCCTCCTCGTAGATCTCCTCGAACCTGTGCTTGCTGCGCGGCCGCTGGTACTCGACGGTCTCCGCGTTCACCTCGCGGAAGCTGAGCTTCAAGAAGTCCCAGACGCGATTGATGTCGCGCCGGGTCATGTGCCGCACGTTGATCACCGGACCGGGAGGCGCCTTCTTCTTGCGCGCGCTCTTGCTCGCAACAACACGCGGCCGCGCCTCGGGGGCGCCATCGGTGACGGTCTTACGGGGAGTGCGCTTGCGCGCCATTGCCCGGAGCAAACCTCGCCGCTCTGCCGCGCACAAGCGACCAGCGAACGAAAGCTACGAGCCGACGCGCGCGACCAGCGCCTGTACGCGCTCCACGAACGCCGCCTTGTGGTGGCGCTCGAACTCGGTCCACGTCGTGAACGTCGTCGGATCCGTGACGCGGTCGACGAAGATCTTGCCCTGCAGGTGGTCGCACTCGTGCTGGTAGGTGCCGGACTTGAGGCCGTGGACGACCTCGTCGATCGCGTTGCCGTGGCGGTCCCAGGCCTGCACGCGGACGTGGACGAAGCGCTTCACCATGCCGCGCAGGTTGGGCACCGAGAGGCAGCCTTCGTTGTTCTCGAACATCTCGTCGCCGACGGGAGTCAGCACCGGATTGACCAGGATGGTCAGCGGGATGGGCGGCTTGTACGGATAGCGCGGATTGTTGCGGACCTCGATCGCGCAGATCTGGACGGGTTCGTAGACCTGGATCGCCGCCAGCCCGGCGCCATCCGCGTCATGCATGGTCTCCACGAGGTCGTCGATGAACGCCTGGATCGCCGGCGAGGCGAGCTCCTCGCGGGTGAGCTGCCGCGCGGTCTGGCGGAGCACCGGGTGCCCGATCTGCGCGATCTTGCGGATGGCCATGCCGGGACCTTAGCAGGGCGCGAACACGCCGTTACAGGGACGGTGGGCGCCTGCCAGGGGCAGAGGCTGCAATCGGAGCGCGGACCGCGTGTATAACGGCCGTCCTATGCGTACCCGGATCTTGATCACGGCGCTGTTCGGTTGTGTGCTCGCCGCGTGTGGTGGCGATGACGGTGGCGGAAGCGGCGGCCCCGACGCGCCGCCAGCGATCGACGCGGCCCCGGACGCTCCTGCCATCAAGCAGATCGGCGCTCCCTGTACCCCCAGCCAAACGGACCCTGCGGGCGATTGCGGCGCTGGATTCCTTTGCGTAGGACTCCAGGGCGGCTCGGGCAACTTCTGCACGAAGACGTGTACCCAGGGCAGTGGCGATACCTGCGCCCAGGGCTACATCGGCCAGGGAAAGCCGGCGTGCATCATTTCCGCGATGCCAGCGGGCGGCGGCCAGTCGATCACCGTGTGCGGCATCATCTGCAGCGCGACGAATCCGCAGCTGTGCGCTACCTGTGACGGCACCTGCCCGAGCCCGCTGCAGTGCAACGTCCCGCTGATGGACACGGGCGGGAACACCGTCGGGCAGGCCTGCAAGTAACGATCAGGCGTCCGCGCCGATCGCCGCCTCGATCGAGGGCAGGCCGGCGGCGCGGACCTTCGCGGCGAGGTCGCGCTGGAGCCGGCGGGGCCAGGCGGGCCCGCCGTAGATGAAGCCGGTGTACGCCTGCACGAGCGTCGCGCCGGCGCGGATGCGCGCCCAGGCATCGTCGGCGGTCTCGATGCCACCGACGGCGATCAGCAGGACCTTGGTCCCGGTGCGCGCGCGCAAGCGGCGGAGCACCGCGAGCGAGCGCTCCTTGAGCGGTGCGCCGGACAGGCCGCCCGCGCCGAGGCGCTCGACGGCGTCGTCGGGGGTCGCGAGGCCGGTGCGCGCGATCGTCGTGTTGGTCGCGATGATGCCGTCGAGGCCGAGCTCGAGCGCGAGGTCGGCGACGGCGTCGACGTCCTCGTCGGCGAGGTCGGGCGCGATCTTCACGAGCAGCGGGACGCGGCGCAGCGGCGAGGCCTGGTCACACGCGGCGCGCACGGCCGCGAGCAGCGGGCGCAGCTTGTCGACGGCCTGCAGGTTGCGGAGGCCGGGCGTGTTCGGCGAGCTGACGTTGACGACGAGGTAGTCGGCGAGCGGTGCGAGGCGCGACGCGCTGGCCGTGAAGTCCGCGATCGCCTCGGCCTCCTCGACGCGCTTGGTCTTGCCGATGTTGATGCCGACGGTGCCCACGGGCCGGCGTACGAGGCGCTCGGCGGCAGCAGCCGCCCCGTCGTTGTTGAAGCCCATGCGATTCACGAGCGCGCGATCGCGTGGCAGGCGGAACAGGCGCGGCTTCGGGTTGCCGGGCTGCGCTTCGGCGGTGACGGTGCCGACCTCGACGAATCCGAAGCCGAGCGCGAGCAGCGCGCCGACGCCCTTGGCGTCCTTGTCGAACCCGGCGGCGAGGCCGAGCGGACCGGGCAGCTCCTTGCCGAACGCGCGCACGCGCAGCGCCTCGTCGCGCGGCGCGAGCCACCGGCGCACGAGCGCACCGAGACCGGGCACCGCGATCAGCAAGCGCAGCAGCGCGAACGAGACGCGGTGCGTCCCCTCGGCGGGCAGTCGCTGCAGCACGAGCCAGTAGAAGAACCGGTACATCGGACCGCAGGCATCCTACGCGCTCAACGCTGCCAGAGCACGGACAGGTCGAGCTCGATCGCGTCGAACGGCACCGCGCGCACGCGCTGCTCGCCGGACGCGACCATGATGATGCGGTAGGTCGCACCGTCGAGCTCGAGGACCTCGAGCACCTGCGCGATGGGATCGATGATCCACACATGGGGCACGTGCTCGCGCGCGTACGCGGCGAGCTTCGGCCCGCGGTCGAGCGCCGCTGTCGACGGCGACGAGACTTCCGTGACCCAGTCGGGGGCGAGGATGAAGTACGGCAGATCGACTGGCATCTCGGGCATGCGCGTGCGGCGCCAGCCGGCGAGATCCGGCACGAGCGCGTCGTCGCCGAGGTGGAGCTCCGGCTCGAACAGGATCAGCCAACCGCCGGGGCCGCCGCGCCCGCGCTTGAACGGACCGTCGAGCTCCCCGAAGATCGCGCCAGTCGCTGCCGCATGCCGCGGCGCGGGGCGCGGCGACGCATAGAGCTCGCCCGCGACCAGCTCGCCCACCAAGTTGTCGGGCAGAGCGAGCAGGTCCTCGTAGCTGGCGGGGCTGCGTCGCGGCGCGACCATGATGGTAGTCTAGCAGCGTGGCGGCGCGCGGGCGGTCGGCGGTTCGCGTAGGCTTCGCGCGTGGCCGAGTTCGTGTTCGCGACCTGCTTGCCGGGCAACGAGCCCGCGGTGAAGCGCGAGGTCGCGCGCACGCGGCCCGAGCTGCGGTTCGCGTACTCGCGGCCGGGGCTCGTCACGTACAAGGCGCCGGGGGTGGTGACGCCCGAGGATCCACCGGGCTCGGTGTTCGCGCGCGCGTGGGGACGCTCCGTCGGCGCGGCGGCGGATCCGGCGGCCGCGGCGGCGTTGCTCGCCCCGCTCGGCGCGCAGCGCGTGCACGTGTTCGCGCGCGATCCGGACGCAGCGACGGAGCTCGCACCGTGGCGCGCCCTCGGGCCCGGCGGAGATGCGCTCGAAGGCGAGCTGGTGGCCGACGTGATCGTCGCCGACGGCGAGCCCGCGTGGATCGGGCTGCATCGCCACGACGCCTCGCGGCCGGCGGCGCCGGGCGGCCTCATCCACGTCGACATGCCGCCCGAGTCGCCATCGCGCGCCTACGCGAAGATCGAAGAGGCGATCGTGTGGGCGCGGCTGCCGATGGCGGCGGGGCAGGTCGCACTCGAGATCGGCGCAGCACCCGGCGGTGCGGTGCTCGCGCTCGCGCGCCGCGGGCTCGACGTGTGGGCCGTCGATACCGGCGAGCTCGCCCCGCAGGTCGCCGCGCTGCCGAACGTGCACCACCTCGCGAAGAAGGTCGGCGCGGTGCGCTGGGAGGAGCTGCCCGCGCGCGTCGACTGGCTCCTGGTCGACGTCAACCTCGCACCGCAGGTCGCGTTGCACGAGGTGGCGCGGCTGATGCCGCGGCTGCGGCCCACGCTCGCCGGCGCCGTGATCACGCTGAAGATGAACGACTGGCAGTTCGTCGACGAGCTGCCGAAGCTGATCGCGCGGATCCGCGAGCTCGGACTTCCCGAGGTCCAGCTGCGTCACCTCCCGTCGAACCGACGCGAGGTGTGCGCGGTCGCGCGGCCCGCCTAACGCGAGAAGCTGCCGACCGCGCTCGGCCGATGCGGTCGGCGCTCGCGCTCGGCGTACAAGCGCTCGAACTCCTCGCGCGTGTAGCGCAGGCCGAGCGGCGGCGGAGGATCGATCTGGATGAACGCGTTGTCCCGGATGCGCAGCGCCCGCACGCGCGCGAGCGTCGCCTCGGGATCGAGGGTGCCTTCGGTGCGGCCGAGCATGGTGACGGCGGCCTCGAGCGCACGCGGCGCGACCGGGATGCCGCTCTCGTCGTCGGTGCGGAACTCGCACGCGGCGAGCGCCACCCGCGCCACGCCCCAGGACGGGCTCGTGATCGCGGGCGCGAGCTGCTCGAACTTGCCTGCCTCGAGGTCGTCGCACGCCTGGCGCTCCATCGTCGCCTCGGGGCTCTTCATCACCGCTGGCTCGGTCTGCCCGACGATGCAGTCGAGCGTCTCGCGGAGCTCGGCCGCGATCGCGCCCTCGGGGTTGAGCTCGTACGCTGCCTTCGCATAGGGGTGCGCGTCGACGTGGCGGCCCTGACCGGCGAGCGCGCGCGCCATCGCGTGCAGCCCGGCGAGCCGGTGGTCGCGGGTGGCGGCCTCGGCGAGCAGCGTGCGCGCATGCTGTTCGCACTCGACGAACTCGCCGAGGCGAAACAGGCCCGTCACCAGCCCGACGAGCACGGCGGGATCCGTAGCGCCGAGCGCGGCGGCGCGCCTCCCGGCCTCGACGGTGACCGCGTCGGCGTTCCCACGGCTCGCCGCGAGTGCGAGCGTCGTCCAGTCCTCGATGGTGCGGAACCGGCGCGAGGCGTAGCGCAGCACGCCGATCGCCTCGGTGACGTGACCCGCTTCGAGCAGGAGGCGACCGACCACACGCGGCGCCTCGTTGCGTTCGTGCGCCGAGAAGACGCGGACCGCCTCCAGCCCGCGACCCTGGCGCGCGAGCGCGGCCGCGAGCGCGTGGGCGCGCGTCGGGTTCCCGGGCTCGACGGCGCTCGCCCAGCGCAGGTGCCGAACGCCGTCGTCGAGGCGACCGGCCGCGATCGCGGCCTGACCCGCAGAGAACGCCGCGTCGCCGTCGAACGGCACCGGCACGCCCGCGCGCTTCCAGCTCGCCGAGAGCGCGGCGAGCGCATCGGAGCGATCGCGCGCGGCAGCCGCCGTCATCGCCTTGCACGCGGCCGCGAACCCGTCGTCGATGTGGCCGGCCGTGAACAGGCTCTCGGCGAGCCGGAGCCACGGCTCGGACAGCGACGGGTTCGCGAGTGCGGCGAGCCAGTGCACGTCGAGCTGCGCCTCGAGCGGGGCCTCCGCCTCCGCCGCGGCCGCAGACCATGCGAGCGGAACGCTGCCGCCTTCGACCGCACGCGCGCAGCGCACGAACATGTGCGTCGCGGGCTCGTACTGCGACGGATCCGCGGCGAGGTCGTGCGCGAGCCGCAGCTCCCAGCCGATGCGCTCGTCACCGCGCAGCAGGCGCTGCACCGTCGGCATCCCCGCGAGCATCCCGTCGAGGTAGGCGCCGTGCTCCGCCTCGAGATCGAGTGCGCGCTCGACGCGCGACAGCCAGGTGTCGAGCAGGCCGTCGGGCGCGCCGCCGAACGCATCGAGCACGCGCAGCAACGCCTGGATCGCGGCCGGATCGATCTGATAGCGCGCGCGCCGGACCAGGTGCAGCGCCTCCGTCGCGATGTGGCGATAGCCGCCCGCGATCGGCGTCGGTGGCCCGGAGGCGGCGACGAGATAGCTCGCGAGCGAGACGCCGAGCGCGAGCACGGCCCCCGCAGCGTGGGCGTCGCGATCGCGCGCCGGCGGCACCAGCACGGTCCACCACTCCTGCGCCAGCGCATCGGCCGCGCGCAGCGAGTCCTCCTCGGGCCACGCGAGCCGCTCGACGATCGCCGCCGACGAGCTGTGCACGGAGGGCAGTGCGCCGATCAGCTCCGCCGTCAGCAGCGGATCGAGAGTCAGCCGTGGGCGTTCGCCGAGCACGCGGCGCACGAGCGGCGTGTCCATCCCCGGCACGAAGTCCGCGAGGTCGCGCGCCGCGAGCTGCGCGAGCCGTACCGCCCCGCGCGCGAGGCGCCGCTCGATCACGCGCTCCCACTCCGCCGCCGGCCGGGTCGCCGCGAGGCGCAGCACGCGTTCGATGTCCGCTTCGAGCCGGCTCTGGCTGCGTCGCAGCTGCGCGAGCTGGAGCTGATCGAGCGCCTCGTCCAGATCGCCGCGCAAGATGAGCGCGCGGGCGGCGGCCACGCGCGCCTTGCCGTCGCCGAGTACGCCGTGCCCGTCGATGCCGGCGCAGTGCCAGTACGCGAGCTCCGCTTGCTCGAACCTGCCGGTCGCGATCAGCGCCTCGATCAGCATCGCGGCGTCGTCGTCGTCGCTGATCCGGCCGCGACCGAGACCCGCGATCACGCGACCGGGGTCCGCGCGGTGGTGGCCCTCCCAGGCATACGACCGCGCGAGCAGCCCGGCATCGGTCTTCCAGTGCGCGATCCGCTTGTGCGCCCACGCGAACGCATCGCGCGTCGCGGCATCGTCGGGGAGCCGCACCATCGCGTCATCGGCGAGCTCGATCGCCTCGGCGAGCCGGCCGACGTCGAGGTGCGCGAACGCGATCAGCAGCGCGGCGTGATGCGGCGCCTGCCAGTCCGCGCCCGACAGGGTGCCGCTCGCGGCGCGGTCGAGGATCTCGCGGCACCGATACTGCGCCTCGGCGAACGCCTGCCCGGGCCGCTCGACCTGGCGCAGCCGGCGCACGCAGTCGAGGTGCGCGGGGCCGAAGTTCGGGGCCGCGACCGTCGCGCGGTCGGCCCATCGATAGCTCTCCTCGCGCCGCCCGTCCTCGGCGAGCTGCAGCGAGTAGTTGTGGCACGCGTATGGATTCGCAGGCATCAGGCTCGCCGCGATCCCCTGATGCCGCACGCCCATGCTCTCGTGCGCGCGCACTCCGGCGAACGGCTCGCCCCAGATCGAGAGATGCGGCTTGGCGAACATCGGTGCTTCCTCGGCGAGCGGCAGGATCGCGCGTCGATCCGCGCCGCCTCCGACGAGCTGCGCGACGTAGCGATTGCGGCGCGCGATCGGATGCGTGGGGTCGAGCTCGAGGATCGCCTCGTCGAGCGCGCGTGCGCCGTCGCGTGCGAGCTCCGACAGCACGCGCAGGTATGGCACCGCCAGCCGCTCGGGCGGCGCGAGCATCGAGGCCGGCAGCTGCGCGACCGTGCGGCCCTGCGCGAGCACCGCGTCCGCCTGGGCGAGCCGCTCGGCGACCACCCGGAGATCATCGGCCGTGAAGCGCTCGAACGCCGGTACGCCATGGAGCCGGCGCGCCTGCAGCCACGCCATGACGCACTGGCTCAGCTGGTGCGACAGCTCCACCTCGGCGCTCGCCGGCCACTCTTCGATCGCGCCGAACGGCCGCCGCGACCGCAGCACCACCGGGGCAGGACGATGGGGGTCCAGCGGGAGCTCCAGCCACAGCACCTCGTGCCGCCGCGACACACGGAAGAACCAATCGATCGAGTCCTCGATCTGCGAGTGCCGCGCATCGAGCAGCATCCCGTGCTCGTCGACGAGCCGCTCGTCATCGTGGTCGCCGAGGGTCAGCACGCGGTGGCGCACCAGCTGATCGAACAGCAAGAGCGACACCACGCGAGCGAGGTACGGCCGCGCCCGTTCGAGCGCCGGCGGGACGATCAGCGTGCTCGCCAGAAACGTCGCGCGGTGCGGGTACGGCAGCGGCCCCATGCCCGCATCATCCGACATCCACACTCATCGAGCGAGGCCGCGGGCGCTCGACTGCTCTAGCATTCCGCGCAAAACCCTGTGGTACGCTGAATCCGGGCGTGGGGTGTCAGAGAGAGGCACCTGTCGTCCCGAACCCAGAAACACGTCGCAGTTCGCAGCATCGGCTAGGAGACCGTCCGTGGGAACGAAGCTCTACGTGGGCAACCTGAACTACAACACCAACGAGGCCAGTCTCAGAGAAGCTTTCGGAGCAAACGGTCGCGAAGTGACGAGCGTGTCCATCATCATGGACCGCGAGACCGGTCGCTCCCGCGGCTTCGCGTTCGTCGAAATGGCGACTCCCGAGGCCGCGCAGGCGGCGCTGCAAGAGCTCGACGGTCAGGAGCTCGATGGCCGACAGCTGCGAATCAACGAGGCGCGCGAGCGCGATTCGCGCGGTCCCGGTGGCGGCGGTGGTGGTGGCTTTCGCGGTCCGCGGCCCGGCGGTCCCCCCGGCGGCGGCTACGGCGGTCGGCCGCCCGGCGGCGGCGGCTTCGGTGGTGGCGGCGGCGGCTTCGGCGGCGGCCGGCCGAGCGGCGGTCCGGGCGGCGGCGCCGGCTTCGGCCCTAACCGTCCGCCGGGTGGTGGTGGCGGTGACCGCAAGCGCAAGAGCGAGCGCGAGCGCGAGCGCGAGCGCGGGGATGACGGCGGCAAGAAGCGTCGCCGCGGCATGGGCGACGACGGCGACGATTGGTAGCCGCCGCTTCCGAGTTGCCGGGCTGGATCGCCGCCCAGCTGCCCCCCGGGTGGCGCTCGTCGACGATCCCGACGCTCGACCAGCGCATGCACGTGCTCGAGTGGGGGCCGCCCGACGGCCCGGCGATCTTGCTCGTGCACGGCAACCCGACCTGGGGCTTTCTCTGGCGCAAGGTGATCGCCGAGCTGCGGGCGCGCCCGCGCGGTGACGAGCTGCATCTGATCGTCCCCGACCTCATCGGTCTCGGCCTGTCGAGCAAGCCCGCCCTGGCGACGCACTCGCTCGCGCACCACGGCGCATGGATGGGCGCGGCGATCGATCAGCTCGCGCCGGGGCCGCTCGTCGTCGTCGCGCAGGACTGGGGCGGGCCGATCAGCATGCTCGCGATGGCCACGCGTCGCGAGCGCATGCGCGGTCTCGTGCTCGGCAACACCGCGCTCAGCCCGCCGCATCCGCAGTTCAAGCCGACGCTGTTCCATCGGCTCTCGCAGCTGCCGGTCGCGAGCGACCTGCTGTTCCGCGGTCTCGGCTTTCCGCTGCGCGTGCTGCACACCTCGCAGGGTGATCGCAGCACGATCCGCGGCGACGTCGCGCGCGCGTATCGCTGGCCGCTGCCATACGCCACACCCGCGCCGCTCGCGCTCGCGCGCATGGTGCCCGACCGCCACGACCATCCATCGGTGCCGAGCCTCGAGAAGACGCACGAGCTGTTCGCGACGATCGAGGCGCCAATCTCGCTCGTGTGGGGCACGAAAGATCCCATCCTCGGCCGCGTGATCAACCACCTCGAGCGCACGCGCCCTGACGCGAAGGTCACGCGCACGCAGGCCGGTCACTTCCTCCAGGAAGAAGTGCCGACCGAGCTCGCCGACGCGATCATCGACGTCGCCGGACGCGCCTGATCATGAAGGAGTCGTTCACCGTCGCCGCCGACGAGGATGGCCTGCGCCTCGATCAGGTCGTGCCGCGCCACGTGCCCGGGCTGTCGCGGCGCAAGGCGCGCGAGGTGATCGACGTCGGAGGCGTGTTCGTCGATCGCACGCGCGTGAAGGTCGCCGGCCGGCCCGTTCGCGCCGGCCAGCGCATCGAGGTCAACGTCGGTGGGGCGCTCGACCGCAAGGAGCCGCCGCCCGCGCCCTCGATCGTGTTCGTCGACGAGCACGTCATCGTCGCGGACAAGCCGGCGGGCCTCGTCACCGCGCCGACCCCCGAGAGCGATCGCGGCGACCTGCTCGATCAGCTGAGCCAGCGCTACGGCGAGGTCTACCTCGTCCACCGCATCGATCTCCCGACCAGCGGCCTGCTCGTGTTCGCGCGCACGCGCGATGCCAACAAGCGCCTGGGCGAGGCCTTCAAGGTGCACGATGTCGATCGCGAATACCGCGCCGTCGCGATCGGCGACGTGCCGACGCAGACCATCGATCGCCCCGTCGACGGCAAGCGCGCGGTCACCCACGTCGAGCGCATCGAGGCGCTCGCGGGAGCGACCTTGATCGCCGCGCGCCTCGAGACCGGCCGCACCCATCAGATCCGCGTGCACCTGGCAGGGCAGGGCACGCCGATCGCCGGCGATCCGCAGCACGGCGGCGAGAAGAGCCGTACGTTCGTACCGCGCGCCCCGCGGCTCGTGCTGCACGCCGCGCTGCTCGGCTTCGCGCACCCGGCGAGCGGCGAGCGCGTGCGCTTCGAGTCCGCGCTCCCCGACGAGCTCGCCGCATGGATCGCACGCCTTCGTCGATGATCGCCGCACCGAGATCCTCGGAAGCCGGTCCCCGAGCGCGCCCAGGCCGCTGCCGGCATCGATTCTGCATTTTCGTCCGAGGTGACGATCGAGTTCCTGAACCTGATCGCTCGTGATCATCGCGAGATCGTCAGCCAGCTGGTGCTGATGAGTGATCCGAGCGCGAGCATCTCCGAACAACAATCGGCGCTCGAGGTGGTGACGCTCGGCCTGACCGCGCATGCGGAGGCCGAAGGCGTCGTCCTCGCCAGCTTCGCAGACATTCCCGGACTGCAGTGCCTGATCGCTCAGGTCCAGGCCGAGCACCTCGCACAGGAGCGCGCTCTCTCGAGGCTCGTGTGTGCGCCGCTCGGGACACCGTGCGCGTACGACCGCGCGGCCGACCTGCGCGACATGATCGAGCACCATGCCCGCAAGGAAGAGGCGTACCTCCCCGCCGCGTTCGCGATGCACGCTCCGCGAGAAGCCTACGCGCGGCTGGCCGCCGCGTTCGCGACCGAGCGGCTCCGCCAGCTCGGGATGCTGCATCCGAGCCTCGAGCCCGAGAGTACGCAGGCCGACAGCGCGTGCAGGTAGCTATTCGATCGACGAGAACGTCCACGCCTTGACGACCGCGGCGCGGCCCGCGAGCTCGTCGAAGACGCCGGTCATCGCG
>Ga0247822_10000933_pt1 | contig 17008 bp, 15 predicted proteins | sample 13C_Cellulose_Da_FD_192423 | JGI IMG/M metagenome (GOLD analysis project Ga0247822, IMG submission 192423) | Soil microbial communities from agricultural site in Penn Yan, New York, United States - 13C_Cellulose_Day30 | ecosystem: Environmental > Terrestrial > Soil > Agricultural land | place...
TACCTGAATGGCGGCGCCGGCGCCGATACCCTCGAGGGTGGCGCGTCGACGGACTTCCTCATGGGCGATCTCGATTGCGACCGTCTCGTCGGAGGAGCTGGAGCCGACCGGCTGTTTGGCGGCGCCGATGCGGACACGCTGGACGGCGGAGCGGGCGCCGACATCCTCTATGGCGGCGCGGGCATCGACACCTACCTCCTCGATGGCGCGGAAGGCGGAGGCGATCTCATCCATGACGATGAGCTGCGCGACGACATCCTGCTGGTCGTGGGCGCTGGACTGCGCGATGGCCTCGCGCCGACGCTCGGCGAGGCGCTGGGCGGGGCCGGCTCTTCCGTGACGGTCGGCGGCAGCGGCAGCCTTCTGATAATCGGCCTCGGCGCCGCGAGCATGCGCGTCGGCACGTGCGTGAACGAAATCATCCTGCTCGATCCCGCGGCCGACCGCGGCGTCCAGTCCCAGCATTTCGTCTGGGACGGTGCCGACCAGCGCTACGAATTCGTCGGCTTCAGCTGAGCGTCCCGGCTGTCCGCGACAAGCCCGAAGCGACTGTCCGCCCGGGCCGCGCGCGCTCTCTCTCTGCGCCTATTCCGGCGGCGGAGGCGCGCCGAGCAGCGGATCGGAGCCCTCGATGGTGAGGTTGTTGCAGCTCGGATCCGGCGGGCCGCCGCCCGGAGGGTTCTCGCAGGAGGGCAGGATGGTCGCCTTGGCCGACCGGTCGAGATGCAGGATGGTCGGGGCCGCGTAGGCGACCGCGCCCGCCAAGCCCAGCCGCGCCAAGGCCTGCCGCCGACTCGGCGTCATTCCGTCGGCCGCGCCCGCCCGCTCGCGTTCCTTCTCCGTTCCCATGCCGGGACGAACTCGCTAGAGTGAAGGTGACAGATTCGCTGGCACCAGCATAACAGAGCATTCTTGCGTGACAAACGGGAAATAGGCCGATGCTTGCGCAACAAATGAACTCGGCCTCCCTGCTCTGCCGCGGCGTGTGCCGGGCCTTGACCGATCTGGGCTATGCCCCCTTGCCGGAATTCAGCCTCGCCTCGGGCCGACGCGCCGACATCTTCGCCTTATCCGATCGCGGCGATGCGGTGATCGTGGAGATCAAATCCTCCCTGGAGGATTTCCGCACGGACCAGAAATGGCCGGAGTACCAGCCCTGGTGCGACCGCTTCTACTTCGCCGTCTCGGAAACCTTTCCGCGCGAGCTGGTGCCCGAGGAGTGCGGCCTCATCATCGCCGACTCCTGGAACGCGGTGATCGTGCGCGATTCGCCGGTGCGCGCGCTCGCCCCGGCGCGCCGCAAGGCGCTCATCTTGCGCGCCGCGCTGGCCGCTGCTGAGCGGCTGCTGCGCCTCACCGACCCCGCTTACTGAAGCGCTGGCGCCGCGATCCGGGCCAGCGTGGCCGTGGTGCTGTGACCGGGTCGCACGGGCGCGAGCCGCACCTCGCCGCCATAGCTGCGCACCAGCTCGGCCCCGACGATCTCATGCTCCCGGTAATCGGCTCCCTTCACCAGGAGGTCGGGACGGATCGCCTCGATCAAGCCGAGGGGCGTGTCCTCGCCGAAGGGAATGACGAGATCGACCGCCGCCAGCGCGGAGAGCACGGCGGCCCGGCTCGCCAAGGCCTGCACGGGGCGCCCGGTCCCCTTCAGCCGCCGCACCGATCCGTCGTCGTTGAGCCCGACCACCAGCCGGTCGCAGCCTGCCCGCGCGAAGGCGAGCAGGTCGGCATGGCCCGGATGCAGCAAGTCGAAGCAGCCGTTGGTGAAGCCGATGCGCAGCCCATTCCGACGCCAGCGCCGCACCTGCTCCAGCGCATCCTCCCTGGGCAGGATCTTGTCCGCCGCGGCGCGGCCTTCGAGGGCGGCCACGATCTCGCGCGGCTGGGCCACGGCCGTCCCGAGCTTTCCCACCACAACCCCGGCGGCGATGTTGGCGAGCGCCGCGGCCTCGCGCAGGCTTGCGCCCGCGGCGACCGCCGCCGCGGTCACGGCGATGACGGTGTCGCCCGCTCCGGACACATCGAACACCTCGCGCGCCGCCGCGGGCAGATGCAACGCCTCGCCTGCCTCGACGATCAGCATGCCCTGCTCGCTCAAGGTGACCAGCACCGCGCCGAGGCCATGTCTCGTCAAGAGCGCGCGCGCCGCCTCCTCGACCGCGTCGAGATCGGCCGGCTTGGCGCCTGCGGCATCCGCCAGCTCGCGCCGGTTCGGCGTGACGAGATCGGCGCCGCGATAGCGCGACCAGTCCGAGCCGCGCGGGTCGACTGCGACATAGCGGCCGGCCGCCTTGGCCCGGCCGATGGCCTCGCCAGCCAGTGCTCCCGACAGCACGCCCTTGCCGTAATCGGACAGCACCACCGCGTCGGCCCGCGGCAGCGCCGCCTCGAACGCAGCCAGCAGCCGGGCGGCCGTCGCCGGTGCGGGCGCGGCGATGCGTTCCTGATCGGTGCGCAGGAGCTGATGCCCGCCGGCGAGGTAGCGGGTCTTGAGCGTGGTGGGGCGGCCGGCCTCGACCAGGAGATGGCCCCCTGCGCCGGCGAGCCGCGCGAGGCGCGCGCCCGCCTCGTCCTCTCCGCGCAGAGCGATCAGCTCGACGCCCGCGCCCAGGGCGGCGGCGTTGCGCGCGACGTTGCCGGCGCCGCCGGGCGCCTCCGCCTCACCCTCGATGGCCAGAACCGGGATCGGCGCCTCGGGCGAGATGCGCTCGACCCGGCCGTGAACGAACCGGTCGAGCATGGCGTCGCCGATGCAGAGCAGGCGCGCGCCGGAGATCGCCGCCAAGAGCGCGATCGGATCTGCCGGGGACTCTTGCTCCCCCTTCGCCGGCTCACGCATCGACCAGCCCAAGCTCGCTCTCAATCGCCACGCACAGCATGTGCCCGAGCGTGATGTGCATTTCCTGGATGCGCGCGGTCTCCTCGGCCGGGACCAGCAGCACGGGGTCGGCGAGGGTGGGCAGGAGGCCCCCCGAACCCCCACCCAAGGCGGCCGCCGAAAGCCCCTGGGCGCGCGCGGCGCGCAGGCCGGCGATCACATTGGCGCTGCGGCCGCTGGTGGAGATCGCGATCGCGAGGTCCCCGGGCCGCCCCAGCCCCTCGATCTGGCGCGCGAACACCTGCTCGAAGCCGAGATCGTTGCCCGCGGCCGTCAGCAGCACGCCGTCGGACCCCAGCGCGATGGCCGGCAGCGGCCTGCGGTTGGCGCGGTAGCGCACGGCCAGCTCGGTCGCGAGATGCTGCGCATCGGCCGCGCTGCCGCCATTGCCGAAGAAGATGAGCTTGCCGCCGGAAACGAGCGTCGCGGCGGCGAGCGTCACCAGCCGCGCGAACGCACCCTCAAGGCGCGCCGCCGTCATTTCCGCCACCGCCAGATGGCGTGCGAACTCTGCGCGGAAGACCGCGCCGGCCGTGGCCGCCATCGAGGACCAGCTCCAAATTACCCGGTATGCGCAACTTGCTATCGAAATGATAGCATAATAAGGCGCATCTATTGAACATTTATGAGTCGACGCAAATCCTCTTCCAGGCTGACCAGGATGCGCTCGCCATTCCAGTCACGCTCGGCCAGCCGTCGCGCCTCGGCCCCGAGTGCGGCGCGACGCGCCGGGTCGGCGGCCAGCGCGCGGATCGCCGCCGCGAGCGCCGCGGCATCGCCTGGAGGCACCAGGGTGCCGGCGCCCGCCATGCCATGAGCCGCCGACCTGTCGGGCCGGACGGCCGCCACCACGGGCCGGCCGCTTGCCAGCATGCCTCCGAGCTTGGACGGCATCACCAGATCGGCCGCCTCGGGCCGCTCGGGCAGGAGATGGAGATCGGCGAGGTTGAGGAGATCGTTCAGCCGCTCGGGCGGCTGCAACGGGAGCAGCGCGACGTTGGCAAGGCCCTGCGTGGCCTCGGCAAGCCCGGCGCGCGCCGGGCCCTCGCCGGCGATGGCGATGAGGATGTGCGGCGCGTCGCGCAGCGAACGGGCCGCCTCGGGGAGGATGTCCAGACCCTGCTTCGTTCCCAACGTGCCCGCATAGAGGGCGACCAGCGTATCGGGGGGGATGCCGAGCTCTGCGCGGAGCGGGCTGGGCGCGGCGAGCGGGCGAATGGCCTCGAGGTCGGCCCAGTTCGGCACCAGCCGGGCGCGCTCGGGCGAAACGCCCTTGTCGATGAGGCGGCGCAGCATCGGCTGGCTGATCGTCGAGACCCGATCGAAGCGGCGCAGCAGCCAGCCTTCGGCTCCGAGCCCGGCATTGCGGACGGCCGCGCCGCCCACGATGCCGAGGCCGAAGGCTGCCTCGGTCTCGAAATCCTGCACATGCAGCCAGGTGCGGGCGCGCGCGAGGGTAGCGGCGGCGAGCGCGCCCGGCGCGGTCATCAGCGTGGGCGCGACCGCGAGCACGGCCTCAGGATGGAAACCGACCGCCTGCCACCAGGCGAGCGGCAGGCTCGCGGCGGCGAAGGAGAGCAGATGCGCAAGGCGCGTCCCGCCCGTCGGCCGCTGGGGCACATAGAGCGGCGCGCGATAGACCCGCACGCCGCGCCACAGCTCCTCGCGCCAGAGCGCCACCGAGGCATCGCGCCGCCAGGACGGGTAATAGGGCGGGGCGGCGACGACGCGCACATCGTGACCGCGCCGGGCGAGCCATGCCGCCATCTCGCCGGAGAACTTGCCGACCCCGGTCGGCTCCGGCGCGAAATTAAGCCCATAAAGGAGCAGGCGCATGGCGGCCGCTGTGCCCTAGCCCGGCCCCATCATGCGGCGTTCATAGACGCGCGCATCGACGAAGAAGTGAAACCAGAAGGTCTGCAGCACGAAGAAGATCAGGCCCGGCACGCCGTCCAGGAAGCCCAGGCGCAGCACATAGCGATAGAGGAACAACAGGAACGGACGCAGCAGCGCCGGCGCGCGCCCGTAGAAGCGCCGGAGCGCGCGCTTGCGCTGGATCGGCGAGCCGGCCCAGCGGCCCGCGATCTCGCCTTCCCCGCCGCCCTCGATCGCCATCGCGGCTTGCGCCTCGGCCCAACGCAGGTGCCGGCGGGTCCACTCGTCCAGGCTCATGCGCATATCGTCGATCATCGGCTCCTTCAGCCGTTCGACCTTGCCGCCGCCCGGCAGCAGGAAATGCTGGTCGTAGAGCCGCCGCTCGCAGCGTCCCCTGCCGCGCCGGAACAGGCGCAGGTGCCAGTTCGGATACATGCCGCCATGGCGGATGGGCGCATTCAGGAAATGGATGAGACGCGGGATCATGTAGCCGTCGATGCTCTCCGGGGGCGCCGCCATCACGCGGTTGATCTCCGCCGCAAGCTTGGGCGTGAGGCGCTCGTCAGCGTCCAGGTGCAGCTCCCAGCCATGCTTCAGCGGCAAGCTCTCGATCGCCCAATTGCGCTGCGCATCGTAGCGCTCGAATGCATGCTGGACGACGGCGGCGCCGGCCTCGCGCGCGAGCGCGACGGTGCCGTCGGTGCTAAAGGAATCCACCACATGGATGTCGTCGGAGACGAGCCGCGCGGCCGCCAGCGTCTGCGGCAGCGTGACGGCGGAGTTGAAGGTGAGGATGATCACCGAAACGGGCATGGCCGCGCCTCCCCCTCGCCGGTCGCCGCTCCCCCGTGCGCGCCTGCGGCGGCTTCGGCGCCGCTCGGCGCAAGCCGGGCATAGAGCCGCTCAAGCTCGGCCGCGATCGTCGCCCAGTCATAGCGCCGGGCAACGGCCTTGCGTCCGGCCTCGCCCATGGCGCGCCGGGCCGGCGCGTCAGCGAGCAGGCGGATCGCCGCCGCCGCGAACGGCTCGGCATGCGGCGGCACGGCGAGCCCCGCGCCGTCCTCGACGATCTCGCGCCAGATATTGACCCGGTCGGAGACGATCACCGGCGTGCCGCAGGCCATCGCCTCGACCACGGCGATGCCGAAATTCTCGCTCGAGGAGGGCAGCAGGAAGAGCGCCGCGTCCCGGAAAGCGGCCAGCTTATCGCGGCCGATCAGCATGCCGGTGAAGGTGGTGCGGCTTTCGAGGCCGGCGCTTGCCACCCAGCGGCGGGTCGCCGCCTCCATGCCGCCATCGGGTCCCGCCACGACGAGATGCGCATCCACGCCCGCCGCGAGCGAGCGCCGGGCGGCCTCGACCAGCACGTCCAGCCCCTTCTTGAAATTGAGGCGCGACAGGAACAGCAGGATCTGTCGCTCGCCGATCTCGGGATAGCGGGCCCGGAAGCTGCCCGCTGGCGGGAGCTCGGCGTAGTCGGCGAGATCGAGACCGAGCGGGATGACCGCGCCGGGAGCCCCCTGCGCATAAGGCTCGGCCAGACGCCGTTCCTCCAGGCTGGTGTAGTGAATGGCGGCGGCATCGCGGAGCACCCGGTCCTGGAACCACAGCTCCATGACCCGCTTGCGCCAGCGATGGCGGCGATGGATGTACGGGTCCAGCGTGCCGTGCGGCCGGACGATGTAGGGCACGCCGAGGCGCCGGCACAGCGTGCCGGCCGCCCAGCTGTGGAAGAGATAGAGAGAATGGATGTGCACGAGGTCGGCCTCGCGCACCAGCCGAGGCAAGGCGCGCTTGAGCGGCCAAGAGGCCAGCCAGGCGCGCGGGAAACCCGCCGCATGGACCTCCAGGCTTAGCCCGCGCTCCGGCGCGATGCGCGGCCGGGCACGGCCGCCGGACGGCGCGTAGTCGGTCGTGGCGATCGTCACCCCATGCCCCCGCCGCGCCAGCGCGCGCGCCATCTCCACGCAGGCCTTGGCGGGGCCGCCGGATTCGGGAGCGAGATCGCCGATCACATGAAGGATGCGCATGGTCCGCCGCACCGGCACCGGAAGGCTCGGGCCGGGACTATAGCCTGGACACCGACACGCGCGATGGCCCCGAGAAGGGGTGTCTTTTGACCATCGTTAGCTTTAATAATTTCTGAATAGTATCTGTGTCATACCACATGTTTGATCATAAAATGTCCTTGCTTGAAAGCCCGATGCCCAGCGAGCCTCGATGTGCGGCATCGCCGGAATAGCTTCGATCGGCGCCGGCGCCGCCCCGGCGGATCGCGCCGAGCTGCTGGCCATCCGGGACGCCATGCCCACCCGCGGCCCGGACGGGGCGGGCCTTTGGCTGAGCGCCGACGGCCGGGTCGGGCTCGCCCATCGGCGCTTGGCGATCCTCGATCCGCAGAGCCGGGCCGATCAGCCGATGCTGTCCGGCGACCGGGCGCTGGCGATCACCTTCAACGGGGAGATCACCAATTATCGCGCCTTGCGGGCCGAACTCGCGCAGGGCGGAGCCATCTTCCGCACCCAGTCCGACACCGAGGTGCTGCTGCATCTCTATGACCGCGACGGACCGGCCATGGTCCACCGGCTGCGCGGCATGTTCTCCTTCGCGATCTGGGACGGGGACCGCAGGCGCCTGTTCGCCGCGCGCGATCCGTTCGGCATCCTGCCCTTCTACTATGCGCTGCTCGGCGACACCCTGCGCTTCGCCTCGCAGGTGAAGGCGCTGGGACGCAGCCAGGCGATCCCGGCCGACATCGATCCGGCGGCACGCGTCGGGTTCCTGCTCTTGGGCTACATCCCCGAGCCCCACACGACGCGCGCGGCGATCCGCGCCCTGCCGGCGGGCTCCACCCTGACCTTCGAGGCGCGCGGCCTGTCGATCGATGGCTATTGCGAGCCTGCCGACATCCTGAGGGAAGCGGGTCCGGCGGCGCCGCAGGCTGCATCGTCGCGACGGGAGAGCCTGCGCGCCGCGCTGTCGGATGCCATCGCCCAGAGCCTCGTGGCGGACGTGCCGGTCGCCGTGTTCCTCTCGGGCGGGGGAGATTCCACCGCGATCGCCGCCTGCGCGCGGCGCTTGGGTCAGGGCCTCGCGGGCGTGACCATCGGCTTCAGCGAATTTCGGGGCGGCCCGCTGGACGAGACCGGGGCGGCGGCGGAAACCGCTCGCGCCTATGGCATGCCCCATCACGTGCGCTGGATCGGCGCGGAGGATTTCGCCGCGGAGCGCGATCGGATCCTCGGTGCGATGGATCAGCCCTCGATCGACGGCGCCAACAGCTATTTCGCCGCCATGGCCGCGAAGGAGGCCGGCTTAAAGGTGGCGTTGAGCGGCATCGGGGGAGACGAGATCTTCGGCGGCTATCCCTCCTTCCGGCAAATCCCGGCCCTCGTCCGCGCCTTGAGACCGGTGCCTTTCCTGCGGCACGCCGGACACGCCATCCGCATGCTTTCGGCGCCCGCGCTGCGCCGGCTGGGCAAGCCGAAATGGGCGGGCCTGCTCGAATACGGAACCGGCATCGCAGATGCCTATCTGCTACGCCGCGCCCTGTTCATGCCATGGGAGCTGCCCGAGCTCATCGACCCCGAGGAGGCGCGCACCGGCTGGCGGGCACTGGAGCCGCTGTCGCGCATGCGCAGCCTGATCGAGAGGATGTCGGCGCCGGCGAGCGCGATCACCGCCCTCGAGCTGTGCTTCTATATGCGCGGCCAGCTGCTGCGCGATGCCGATTGGGCCGGCCTCGCCCATGGGGTGGAGATCCGCCCGCCCCTGCTCGACCTGCCGCTGCTGCGACATCTCGCGCCCCTGATCGCCTCGCCCGCGCCGCCCACCAAGGCCGATCTCATGGGCTGCCTCGACCCCGCACCGCCCGAGGCGGTGCTGCGGCGGCCGAAGATGGGCTTCGTGGTGCCCTGGCGCGACTGGATCGCCGGCGCGCGGGGCAATCAATATCCCGCGCGAATTTGGGCGCGCGATGTGCTACAGGCCCTCGCGGGATGAATATCCTGGTGCTGCTTCACGATTCGTATGGGGCCGTCGGGGGGATCGCCAAGTTCAACCGGGACCTCGTGGCCGGCCTGGCGAAGGACCACCGCGTCGCGCGCGTCTGCGTGCTGCCGCGCCTGCGCCCGGAGGAGCCGCCGCCCGCGCTCCCGAAGCTCTGCCTGCGTTCCATGCCCGCCGGCGGAAGGGCGGGCTACATCGCCGCCGCGCTGGCCGAGCGCCTGACCAGCAACCGTGCCGACCTCGTCATCGCCGCGCATCTGAGGCTGCTGCCCGCCGCGCTCGCGGCGCGGCCGCTGAAACGCCCGCTCTGGACCGTCGTGCATGGCATCGACGCCTGGGAGCCGCGCCCGCACAGCCTCGATCGGCTGATGGTCAAGGCGGCCGACCGGGTCATCTCCGTGAGCGCCTATACGCGCGAGCGCATGGCGCGCTGGTCCGGCCTGCCGCGCGACTGTTTCCGGCTGCTGCCGAACTGCGTCGACCGCTCCGTCTTCACCCCGGGCCCGCCGGACCCCGCGCTGCAGGCCCGCTACGGCCTTTTCGGGCGCAAGGTGCTGCTCACGGTGGCGCGCCTCGCCGAGCGCGAGCGGTACAAGGGCATCGACGAGGTGCTCGAGGCCCTGCCTCGGCTGACGCGGTCCCAGCCGGACCTTTGCTATCTGGTAGTCGGGGATGGGCCCGACGGTGCACGCCTGCAAGCGAAGGCCACCGCGCTGAAGGTGGCCGAGCGGGTCGTCTTCGCGGGCCGCATCGCCGAGAGCGAGAAGGTCGCGCATTATCGGCTGGCCGACGCGTTCGCGATGCCCGGCCGCGGCGAGGGGTTCGGCATCGTCTATCTGGAGGCGCTGGCCTGCGGCATCCCGGTGCTCGGCAGCAGGATCGACGGCAGCCGAGAGGCGCTGCTGGACGGGCGGCTCGGCATCCTGGTCGATCCGCGCGACCCCGGCGAGGTCGCGGCGGGCCTCGAGCGGCTGCTGGCCACGCCCAAGGGCGTGCCGGCCGAGCTCGCCGAGTATGATCGCGACCGGTTCGAGCAGCGCGTGGCCGGGCTGCTCGACGAAGTCGCCGGACGCGCCTGAGCGGAGGAAGCTGGCGCGATGCGTTTCGACCCGCCCCTACGCCTAGCCTATCTGGTATCGCACCCGATCCAGTATCAGGCACCGCTCTTGCGCCGCATCGCTCAGGAGCCCGACATCGACCTCACGGCGCTATTCTGCAGCGACGTCTCGGTGCGCCCTTTTCACAATGAAGGCTTCGGGCGCGTGCTGCAGTGGGATGTGCCGCTGCTCGAAGGCTATCGCTATCAATTCCTTCCCGTGTGGGGACGGCGCGATCAGGTCAGCGGCTGGCGCCCGCTCACCCATGGGCTGGGCCGCATCCTCCGCGAGGGCAGGTTCGAGGCGCTCTGGGTGCACAGCTATGCGCGCCTGACCAATCTTGCGGCCATGCTCGTGGCGCGACGCCGCGGCATCGCCGTGCTGCTGCGCGAGGAGATGAGCGGCATCAGCGCGGAGCGGTCGGCGGCCCGCCGGGGCGCCAAGCGCATGGCGATGGCCGGCCTCGACCGGCTGGTCGCGGCCTATCTCGCGATCGGCAGCGCCAACGCCGACTACTACCGCGCGCACGGGATCGCCGCGGCGCGCATCTTCCCGATGCCCTATGCCGTCGACAATGCCCGCTTCCGCCACGCCGCCGCTGAGGCACGGCCGCGGCGCGCAACTCTCCTGGCCGATCTCGGCATCCCGGCGGACCGGCCGGTGGCGGTGACCGCAGCGCGGCTGGTGGAGCACAAGGCGCAAGGGGACCTGATCGAGGCTTGGCGGCTGTGGACCCGGCGCATCGACCCGGAGCGCTGCCCGTTCCTGGTCGTGGTCGGCGACGGGCCGTTGCGCGCCCAGCTCGAGCGCGCGGCCGCCGGGCTGGACACGGTGCGCTTCGCCGGATTCCGCAACCAGACGGAGCTGCCCGGTTTCTACGCCGCGGCGGAGCTGTTCGTGCTGCCCTCGCGCCGCGAGCCCTGGGGTCTGGTGGTCAACGAGGCCATGAATGCGGGTTGCGCGATCCTCGCCAGCGATCGTGTGGGCGCCGCGCCCGACCTGGTGCGCGACGGGGTCAACGGGCTGGTCTACCCCGCCGGCTCGGTCCACGCGCTCGCAGAGGCGCTGGAGCGGCTCTTCGCCGATCCGCAGCGGCTCGCCGAGATGGGCCGCGAGAGCCTCTCCCTCATCGAGGGCTGGAGCTTCGAGGAGGATGTGAGCGGCCTGCGCGCCGCGCTGGCCGCCACGGTGCGCCGATGAGGATCCTGGCGGTGTCGCGCAGCTTCCTGCCGAGCCTCGGCGGCATCGAGACCACCACCGACGCGCTCGCCCGCGCCTGGGCGGCGGCAGGCCACGAGGTGACGATCGCAACCGAGACACCCTCGGCCGAGGATGCGCCGCAGCCCGGCATCGCCCTCCTGCGAGGGCCGTCCCGGCGCGCCTTCTTCCGCGCGGCGCGCGCGGCCGATCTTGTCTGGCACAACCATCTGAGCCTTCGCGCGGCGTGGACACAGGCGCTGGCCTGGAGGCCCTGGGTCGTGACGCATCAGGGTTGGCTCCGGCGTTCGGACGGCACGCTGACGCCCGGCTATCGCGTCAAGCGCGCGGCTGCGCGCGCCGCGCATGCGGTCGCAATCTCCAGGGCCATCGCGGCGGATTTGCCGGTTGCGGCGACGGTCATCCCCAATCCCTATCGCGACCGGCTGTTCCGCACGCTCGACGGCCCGCGGCGGTATGAGCTCGCGTTCCTGGGCCGGCTCGTCACCGACAAGGGCGCGGGACTGCTGCTGGAGGCGCTCGCCCGCCTCAATCCCACGGGCCGCAGCCCGCAGCTGCTGATCGTCGGCAGCGGACCTGAGGAGCAGGCGCTGCGGGCGCGGGCGCACCAGCTCGGCCTGGGCGGACGGGTGCGCTTCGCCGGCGCCCTGCGCGACCGAGAGCTGGTCGAGGCGCTGAACGAGGCGCGCATTCTCGTCGTCCCATCGCTCTATGACGAGCCCTTCGGCATCGTCGCGCTGGAGGGGATCGCCTGCGGCTGCGCGGTGATCGCATCCGCCGGGGGAGGGTTGCCGGAAGCGGTCGGGCCGTGCGGGCTCACCTTCCGCAACGGCGATGCCGATGCGCTCGCCGCGCGCATCGCCGAGCTGCTCGACGACCCGCGGCGGCGCGATGAGCTGATCGCCCGCGCGCCCGCGCATCTCGCGCAGTTCACAGCGGAGGCGATCGCGGCGCGCTACCTGCACCTGTTCGAAGCGGTCGCGCGCACAGGGCGCTGAGCCATGCCGAAGGACCTGCTCATCTCGCACCCCGGATCCTTGCAGCTCCTCTACGGCATCTTCGCGGCCGCGGCGCAAGCGGGCTGGCAGCCCCGGCTCTGGACCGGCTATCACTTCGACGAGACGGGGCTGATAGAGCGCCTTGCTGCGCGCGCGCCCGGAGCGCTCGCCCCGAAGCTCATGCGCGAGCTGCGCCGCCGCGGCTCGGACGCGGTTCCCCTTCAGGCGGTGGTGCGGCTGCCCTGGCTCGAGCTCCCCACGGTCGCTGCGCTGCGCTCGCTCCCGCGCTTGGGCGCGCTGCCGCGCCTCTTGGGGCTGCGCAACGCCATCTTCGATGCGATGGTGGCGCGCGAGGTGCGGCGCCATCCCCCCGCGCTGGTCATGCCGGTCGACAGCGCCGCGCTCACGACCATCCGCGCCGCCCGCGCCGCCGGCGTGCCGTCGCTGCTCAACCAAACCATCGGCCATGTCGCGGTCGGCCAGCGCATCCTGATGGAGGAGGCGGCACTCCATCCCGATTGGGCCGATTCCATGCCGCTCGCGCTTCCGCCGCGCCTTGTCGAGCGCGCGCGGCGGGAGGCGATCGAAGCCGATGCCGTGCTCGCGCCCTCCGCCTATGTCGAACGCACGCTGATCGAGATCGGAGTGCGGCCGGAGCGGATTTTCGTGCTGCCCTATGGCGTGCGCACAGACCGCTTCGCCCCCGGCCCCAGACGCTCGCGCGAGACAGGCCCGTTCCGGATCCTCTATGTGGGGCAGATCAGCCAGCGCAAAGGGCTGGCCTATCTCCTGGAGGCCGTGCGCCGGCTCGGACGATCCGACATCGAGCTGCTGCTCGTCGGCTCGATCGTCGGCGCGGGCGCGGGCTTGCGCAGCTACGAGGGCCACTTTCGCCACCTCGCGAACCGGCCGCATGGCGAGCTGGCCGAGATCTATCGCAGCGCCGATCTGTTCGTGTATCCCTCGCTGCACGAGGGCTCGGCCCAGGCGATCATGGAGGCCCTGGCCTCCGGCCTGCCGGCGATCGTCACCGCAAATGCCGGATCGGTGGTGCGCGAGGGGGTTGAGGGTCACATCGTGCCGATCCGCGACGTTGAAGCCCTCGCCCATCGCATCGAGGGCCTCTATCGCGATCGTTCGCGGCGGGAGGCGTTCTCGGAAGCGGCGCGCAGGCGCGCCGAAGAGCATGACTGGGGCCGCTACGCGGCCGGGTTCGAGCCGCTGCTGAAAACATCGAGTGGCATCGTCCCTGGCCCGGTCGGCGGCCAGGGGATAAACTGGACGCGTCGGTGAGGGGGCCGGCACTCCGATGATCGCGACCTTACTGGCGCTCGGCGGCGTGGTGAGCTGGGGTTTCATCCTGCGCGACTGGAAGCTCGGGCTTCGGCTTCTGGTCCTTTACCTTCCCTTCGCGGGCGCGATCATCCTGCTCACGAGCGGCAGCATCGTGGCCCACCTCGCCAAGGATCTTCTCTTTGTGCTGCCGATCTATCTCGCCTTCGTGCTTCACGGCGTGTCGCGGCGGAACCTGAAATTCCCTCCCATCCTTCTCTTGTCGGTCCTCCTGCTCGCCGGGATCGTCATCTTCCAGATGGCCAACCCCGCGCTTCCCAATCTCAAGGTCGCGCTGGTGGGCGCGAAGGTCTGGTTGATGTATGTGCCGCTGCTGGCGGTGACTGCGGCGGCGCTGGACGAGGAACGGGACATCGTCGCCTTGATGCGTGCCATGGTCGCGCTGGCGCCCGTCCCCTGCATGGTGGGGCTCGGCCAATATCTGGGCAGCAGCACGGTCGGCTACGAGGAGACCATCACGGCCTTCTACGGCGATGCGGCGGCGGGCGCCACACAGGGCTTTTCCGCATTCCAGTTCGGCGGCGAGCTGTACCGGCTTCCCTCGACCTTCCAATCGGTCGCGCATTATTTCGGCTATGTCGAGCATTCGATCGTGCCGGCTTACGTCGTGCTGCGCAGCGATCCCTCCAAGCTTTGGAGGCGCTACGCGCTCATCGTGCTGCTGCTGCTGATCGCGGCCGGGTTCCTTTCCGGGGCGCGCGCGGCCTTCGTCTTCATCCCGGCGCTCCTGGTGCTCATCCTGGTGCTCGACCGCGTGCTGGTTGGCGTGACGATCTGGATCGTGGCGGTCCCGACCCTGTTCCTGCTTGTCCTCAATCTGGCGGGGCTGGACGCCCTGGCGGTGTTCGATCACGTCAACGAGCTTGGCAAGCATTATGCGACGGGCCTGGTGGTTCGGTCCGTGATCGACGCGGCGACCAACTTCACCTGGGGCCTGGGTACCGGCATGAGCACGATCGCCGCGCGCCACTTCGTGAGCGGCGACGAGCGGCTGGTCTTGTTCGAAAGCCAGTACGCCAAGGCGATCACCGAGCTCGGCATAGCCGGGGGCTTCGCGCTGGTGGCGGTGTTCGCCTCTATGGTGGCCGCCTCTCTCAGGACCTTGCGCCGGGCGCAGCGCCGCTGGCACTCCACCGCCGCAGCCTTGACCGCCTATTTCATCCTGCTGCCGATTCATTCGCTCAAGGGCTGGCCGCTCGATTGGGAGCCCGCCAACGTCTATTTCTGGATGTTCGGGGCGATGATCATCGTCCTGCCCCGGCTCGCTCAGGAGCCGCGGCCTGCCGCGCGCTCCATCCCATTGCGCGAGCTCTGGCTGATGCAGCGGCAGGCGCGCCGCGGCGGAGCCCCGGCGTCCGGCGCGGGCGAGCCCGCGCCGGACGGCGTCATGCGGCTGCGCTGATCTTGCGCTGCCACGACCAGGCCGAGCCGATGATGGTGCCGAGATCGGAGCGGGTCGGGCGCCAGCCGAGAAGCTGGCCCGCCCGGCCTGTGTCGGCCACCAGCTCGGGCGGGTCGCCGGGCCGCGCAGGCGCAAAGCGCCGCGGCACGGCGCGGCCGGTGATCGCCTCGGCGGCGGCGATGATCTCGCGCACCGAATGGCCCGCGCCTGTGCCCAGATTGAGGATGGTGCTGGCCCCTCCGGCCTCAAGATAATCGAGCGCCAGGAGATGGGCCTCCGCGATATCCCCCACATGCACATAGTCGCGCACCGCCGTGCCGTCGCGGGTGGGGTGATTGTCGCCGTGGACGAGGAGCTCCGGGATCACGCCCAGCGCCGCTTGCAGCACGCGCGGGATCAGCCGTGTCTGCACGCGCCGCGGCCATTCGCCGATCTCGCCGTCGAGATCGCTGCCGGCTGCGTTGAAGTAGCGCAACGACACCGACCGCAAGCCATAGGCGCGGTCATACGCCAGGAGCAGCCGCTCGACCGCCAGTTTGCTCTCGCCATAAGGGTTGATCGGATTGGGCGGCGTGGACTCCGCCACGGGCAAGCGGTCCGGCACGCCATAGACCGAGCAGCTCGATGAGAAGACCAGCCGCTCGATGCCCGCGGCGCGCAAGGTCGAAATGAGCGCGACCGACTTGGCGAGGTTGTTCTCATAATAGAGCGCCGGCTCGCGCATGGACTGCTCGACCTCCGCGAAGGCCGCGAAGTGGATCGCCTCGCGCAGCCCGTATTGTTGGACCAGCGAGCGCAGCAGCGGCCCATCGGCGATGTCGGCCACCACGAGCGGACCCCACTTCACGAACTCCGCGCGCCCGTTGCCGAGATTGTCGAGCGCGACCGGAAGAGCGCCGCGCCGCGCCAAGGCCTTGCAGAAGTGGCTGCCGATGAACCCCGCCCCGCCGGTCACGAGCACTGAGCCGCCTGTCATGCTCAAACCGCTCCCCGCCGCTCAGACGGTGGCTTTGGCGGTCGAGCCGCTCAACAGCCGATCGAAATAATCGATGGTCCGTTTCAGCCCGTCGCGCAACTGCACCTCCGGGTCCCAGCCAAGCAGCGTGCGCGCCTTGGTGATGTCCGGACAGCGCTGCATCGGATCGTCGACGGGCAAGGAGCGGTTGATCAGCTTGGACTTCGACCCGGTGATCTCGATGACCAGCTCGGCCAGCTGCGCGATGGTGAATTCGTTCGGATTGCCGAGGTTGATCGGGCCGGTCACGTCGTCGGGCGCGTTCATGAGACGCACGAAGCCCTCGATCAGGTCGTCCACATAGCAGAAGGCGCGGGTCTGCTGCCCGTCGCCAAACACGGTGATCGGCTGCCCCTTGAGCGCCTGGATGACGAAATTCGAGACCACGCGCCCGTCATTGGGATGCATGCGCGGCCCGTAGGTGTTGAAGATGCGCGCGACGCGGATGTTCAACTTGTGCTGCCGGTGATAGTCGAAGAACAGCGTCTCGGCGCAGCGCTTTCCCTCGTCATAGCAGGCGCGCGGCCCGATCGGGTTCACATTGCCCCGGTAATCCTCGGTCTGCGGATGGACCACGGGATCGCCATAGACCTCGCTGGTCGAGGCCTGAAAGATCTTCGCTTTGACGCGCTTGGCCAGGCCCAGCATGTTGATCGCGCCGTGCACGCTGGTCTTGGTCGTCTGCACCGGATCGAACTGGTAATGCACCGGTGAAGCCGGGCAGGCGAGATTGTAGATCTCGTCCACCTCCACATAGAACGGGAAGGTCACGTCGTGGCGGATGACCTCGAAGTGCGGGTGGCCCAGGAGATGGACGATGTGGTCCTTGGTGCCGGTGAAGTAATTGTCGACGCAGAGCACGTCCGCCCCCTCGGCGAGCAGCCGCTCGCACAGATGCGAGCCGAGGAACCCCGCGCCACCCGTCACCAAAACCCGTTTACGCAGCATCTCCTCACATCCTTTCCTCATGGATTTTCAAGGGGCCGTCGCGGCTGGCGCCGTTCCGGCATGCCCGGCGGCAGGCCCGTCCCGGGATGCACCAGCCCGATGAGCCGCCGCAGATTGATCTGCGCCACGCTCAGCGGATCGGGCCCCAGCAAAAGCTCACGGCGCAATTTATCGTAGAAATCGAGCCGCGGCACCTGGGCCGTCACATAGAGG
>Ga0247822_10000934_pt1 | contig 17007 bp, 15 predicted proteins | sample 13C_Cellulose_Da_FD_192423 | JGI IMG/M metagenome (GOLD analysis project Ga0247822, IMG submission 192423) | Soil microbial communities from agricultural site in Penn Yan, New York, United States - 13C_Cellulose_Day30 | ecosystem: Environmental > Terrestrial > Soil > Agricultural land | place...
AGCTCGCCGCGCGGCCGGCGGTCCGCACCAGCACCGGCGCCGGCCGCGCGGCGAGCTCGGCGAGGCAGACCCCGCCGCGCGGCGTCTCGAGCAGGACGTCGATCCGCGCCGGCGCGGCCGCCTCGATCAGCGCGGCCAGGAGGTCGCCGGCGGCGCGGCGATCGAGCCGGTCGTCCTGGCGGATGATCAGATCGAGGTCGCTGGCCGGGGTCGCCGCGGGCACGCCGGTGGCGAGCTCGAAGCCGACGCTGCCGCCGGGACCCCAGCGCCGGCCGTGGCGGGTCAGGACCGGGGCGACGCGGGTCAGGGCCGTCACCGCCGGCACCGCGTCGCGCCGTCCATGCGCCGGTCCGACCAGCTCCTCGGGGCTGCGCCGGTCGGCGATCGCGCCGATCGCCGCGAAGCCGGCGAACCGCTGGGCGCGGAGCGGGCCGCGAACGCCGACCGGGATGAGATCGTCGCTACCGGCGCCGCGGCGGACCACGACCCAGGGGACCCGGCGCAGCGCCGCCTCGGCCCACGCCGGCAGCGGCGTCACCGCGAGCAGCGCGCCCGGCGTCGACAGGCGGAGCAGGTCATGGGTGCGGGCCGGACCGTGGCTGGTCACGGCGCGTCCCACTGCTCGGCCAGGCGCCGGCGCACCTCGATCGACGCCGCCCGGTGGACCCTGGCCTCGGCGTTGTCGAGCCGGCCGGTCAGATCGCCGGGGCGGGCGCGGATGTCGGCGATCGCGGCGGTCACGCGCTCGCCGACCCGGGCGAGGTGCGCCGGCGCCGGCGCGTCGGCGTCGATGCCGGTGATCAGCTCGTGCAGCAGGCCGAGCCGGGCGTACTGCCGCACGTCGTACGACATCGGGATGATGGTCTTGCCGAGCTCGTCGAGCTCCGCGACCGACCGCCGCGTGATCCGCGCGGCCGCGGCCTCGTGCATGGCGTGGATGGTGACGCCCGGCGCGTCGAGGGCGAGCAGCCGGTGGGCCTGCATGCCGTGGGCGAGCAGGGCGCCCGAGATGGCCTGGCCGACGATGAGCGCGACGACCGGGTGGCCGGCCAGCCGCGCGGTCGCGTAGGCGTCGGCCGCGGCCGCGAGTGACAGGTGGAGGCCCAGCAGCTCCTCGACCCGGCCGTAGGCCTGGCTGCGGGCGTCGACGACCGCGACGATCGGCCGCCGCGGCCCGGCGGCGTCGGCGGCGATCGCGTCGCGGACGTGGCGGGCCAGCGCCCAGCCCTCGTCGAGCCCGACCTCGCCGCGGCGGGCGCGCGGGAAGCGGTTGCCGGGATCCGGCACGATCGCCAGCAGGCGCGCGCGCTCGCCGCCCAGTGGCGCGTCGGCGACCCGCACGCTGCCGAGGCCGGTGTCGACGCGCGCAGCGTCCCCGGCGAGGGCGTCGAACCAGGTCGCCCCGCGGCTCGGCGCCGGCGCGGTCACGGCGCGTCCCCTCCGGCCCAGCGCTGGCGCAGCGCCGACGCGTCGGGCGGCGCCGCCGGATCGATCGCGGCCAGCCGCCGCTGGTAGCCGTCGACCTCCTCGCTGCGGTGCCGTGCCGGCACGCCGCGGCCGGCCAGGTCGCAGACGGCCGCGCGCACCGCGGCGACGTCGTCCTCGGTCAGCGCGTCGACGAAGCCGGTGTCGCGGCGCTGCTCGCCGCCCATCAGGGCCCAGAGCAGCCGCCGGTCGCCGGGGTCGAGCTCGCCGATCCCGGCCTCCTGCGCGGTGACCTCGGGGCCGTTGAGGCCGAGGCGACCCTGGCGGAGGGCCACCAGGTAGCTGCACAGGCCGGCGGCGATCGCCATGCCGCCGAAGCAGCCGAGCATGCCGTGGATGACGCCGATCACCGGGATGCGGCGGCGCAGGTCGACGATCTCGCCGTGGAGCTCGGCGATGATCGCCTCGCCGAGGTTGGCCTCCTGCAGCCGGACGCCGCCGGTCTCGAGCAGCAGCACCGGCAGCACCGGCTGGCCGCGCTCGGCGTCGCGCCGCGCCAGCGCCAGCGCGGCCGCGAGCTTGGTCGCCGAGACCTCGCCGAGGCTGCCGCCCTGGAACGCCCCCTCGATCGCCAGGACGACGGCGGCGCGACCGTCGAGCCGGCCGCGGGCGACGACCACGCCGTCATCGGACTCGGGCACGATCCCCTGCAGCGGCAGCCAGGGCGACTCGAGCCGATCGAACGGGCCGAGCAGCTCGCGGAAGCTCCCCGGATCGAGGATGGCGCGGGCGCGCTCTCTCGCCCGCAGCTCGATGATGCTGCGGCGCGCCAGGAAGCGGCGGCGACGCTCGGCGGCGTCGGCGTCGGCGTCGTCGACGGCGGTCGGCGTCACGGCCCGAGGCCCCCCGCGGCCTGCTCGAGCCGCAGCCGCACCGTGCCGGGGGTGGCGCCGAAGTCGTTGATCTCCACCCGCGCCGCGCGATCGAAGTCGGCGAAGAACCGGTCGATCACCGCCTTCCAGATGCGGGCGTAGCCATCGACGCTGGTCCGCACCCGCACGTGCGCGGTCGGCGGCGGCGCCGGCTCGATCAGGACCTCGAGATCGCCGGAGCCGACCACGCCGACGTGGGCGCGCCCGACGAGCGGTCGCGTGCTCGCGTACTGGAAGGTCAAGATCTCCATGACCAGGCCTCCTGGGCCGTGGCCGCGATCGGCCCGGCGCCGTCGTCGAGTCGATCGAGGAACAACGTGACCGCCAGCAGGTCGCCGCTGCCGCCCGGGGACGCCCACCGCGCCATCAGGTCGGCGTGGAGCTGGTACAGCAGGGTGAGCCCGATCGGATCCCCGGCGCCACCGGCGGTCAGCACCGCCCGCGCGCCGGTCTTGGCGATCGTCAGCGCGTCCTGGCCGCCGCGGTGGAGCAGGCAGGTGTCGTCGAGCGTGGCCATGATGGCCAGCAGCGCGTCGAGGCGCGCGCACGGCTCGGGGCGGCCCTGGCGGCGCGCCGCGCGCAGCGTCGGCACGCCGATCCGCAGCGCGTGCGGAAAGCCGGCCTGGGCCTCGCCGCGGGCGCCGGACACCCCGTAGCGCAGGCGGGCGTGCTCGCCGTGGCTGGCCACGCGCGGCGCGAACCGATCGGGCAGCCGCGCCAGCGCGGCGGCACGGGCGGCGGTGGCGGCGGCGCGGCTCGGCGCGGTGGCGGATCGCGGCGGGGTCTGCGCGGCCGCGGCGACCAGGAGGCCGAGCGCCCAGATCGCGCCGCGGTGCGCGTTGCCGCCGCCGGTCGCCGCCAGCATGGCTCGCTCCATGTCGCGACCGATGCGCCCGAGCTCCTCGCGCAGCCGCGGCGACGGCGGCTCGGCCGCGGCCGCCCGCGCGATCGCCACCAGGCCGTCCCCCAGCGATCGCGCCGAGCCGCACAGACGGGCGAGATCGAGATCGTGGTGGGCGCCGTTGCCGCGGCGGTCGACCAGCGCCGGCTTCGGGGTCAGCTCGGCCTCGTCGACGAGCGCGGTGACGGCGAGGTGGGCGAGCGTCTGTGCGGGATCGCCGCCGTGCTCGGCGGCGCCGGTCGAGGTCGCGACGAACGAGGGCATGACGGGTCACCAGCTCCGGAACCTGGCCGGCGGTCGATAGAGACCCTCGGACCAGGCGACGAGGTCGTCGATGCTGCGCGCCGCCAGCAGCGACCGGCTGGCCTCGCCGGGGTGGACGCCGAGGTCGGCGGGCCTGGCGACCACGCCGCGAGCGCGCAGGGCGGCGGTCCGCGCCGGATCGGCCGCCATGCCGATCGGGGTCGCACCGGCGATGGCGGCGATCGCCGCCTTGCGCTCGTCGAGGCTCTCGGCCTTGTAGAGATAGGCGACGCCCTCCTCGGTCACGACGTGGGTGACGTCGTCGCCGTAGATCATCACCGGCGCCAGCGCCATGTGCGCGGTCTGGCCCACCGCGATCGCGTCGAGCGTCTCGACGATCGCCGGCTCGCCGCCCTCATGGAACGTCTCGACGGTCTGCACCACCAGCTTGCGGCCGCGCCCGGTCGCGGTGGTCCGCCGGGCCAGGTCGAGCCAGGCCGGGCTGGCGTGCCGGCGGCCGCGCGCGTCGCTGCCCATGTTGGGCGCGCCGCCGAAACCTGCGAGGCGGCCGCGCGTGACGGTCGACGAGTTGCCGGCGGCGTCGAGCTGCAGCGTCGAGCCGATGAACAGGTCGATCGCGTACTGGCCGGCGAGCTGGGCCAGGACCCGGTTCGAGCGCAGGCTGCCGTCGTGGCCGGTGAAGAACACGTCGGGCCGGGCCCGGGTGTAGTCGTCCATCCCGACCTCGCCGCCGAACGCGCACACGCTCTCGACCCAGCCGCTCTCGATCGCCGGGATGAGCGTCGGGTGCGGGTTGAGCACCCAGTCGCGACAGATCTTGCCGCGCAGCCCGAGCCGCTCGCCGTAGGTCGGCAGGAGCAGCTCGATCGCTGCGGTGTCGAACCCGATGCCGTGGTTCAGCGACGTGACGCCGTGGCGCTCGTAGATGCCCCGGATCGCCAGCATCGCCATCAGGATCTGCACGTCGGTGATCAGCCGCGGATCGCGGGTGAACAGCGGCTCGACCTCGAACGGCCGGTCGGCGACGACCACGACGTCGACCCACGACCCCGGGATGTCGACGCGCGGCAGCTCGTCGACGAGCTCGTCGACCTGGACCACCACCACGGCGTCGTGGAAGGCGGCGGCCTCGACGATCGTCGGCGTGTCCTCGGTGTTGGCGCCGGTGTACAGGTTGTGGTCGCGGTCGGCCTGGCGGGCGCACACCAGCGCGACGTCGGGCATCAGGTCGACGAACATCCGGGCGTAGAGCTCGACGTAGGTGTGGATGGCGCCGATGTCGAGCTTGCCGTCCTCGACCAGCTGGGCCAGGCGCAGGCTCTGCTCGCCGGCGTACGAGAAGTCGAGCGTGCGGGCGATGCCGCGCTCGAACAGGGTCAGGTGCTCGGGCCGGCTGACGCTGCTGATCAGCAGGTGGAGGTCGTGGAGCCGGGCCGGATCGACCTGGACCAGCGACCGCGACAGGAAGTCGGCCTGCTTCTGGTTGTCGCCCTCCAGGGCCACCCGGTCGCCGGGCTCGAGCAGCGCCTGCAGGGCGTCGACGATCGCGCCGGTCTCGAGTCGCGGCCCGTGCATCCAGCGCGCGATCCGCTCGAGGCGCTCGGCCTTGTGCGCCCGCCGTCGCGTCCAACCGCTGGTCGTCGTGCTGGACCGGAGTGCGGGGTTCACCAGGGCCTCGAGAGCGCGCGTCCACGGGGACGTGAATGGAAGATGGGTCCGGCGCGGCCGCCGGCCAACCGGGCGAGTCCCCGAGTCGCGTCGCCGCCGCTCCTCGCCGGCCTGATCGTGCGACCACGCGCGTTGCCCTGGTCGCGCGCGCCGCTACGGTCGATCCACAACCCAGCGGAGCCGGACATGATCGCCAACCGACGTGGGCTTCGGAGCCCGTTCCTCGCCTTGCTGTTCGCGCTCGCCGCCATCCTCGTATGGGGTGCGCCCACGCCCGCGGCGGCCGCGCCCGTGAAGAACATCGTGCTGGTGCACGGGGCATGGGTGGACGCCTCGGGCTGGAAGCCGGTCTACGAGCGGCTCACCCGCGCCGGCTACCACGTCACCATGGTCCAGGTGCCGCTGACGTCGTTCGGCGACGACGTCGCGGCGACGCGGCGCATCCTCGATCTGCAGGATGGGCCGGTCATCCTCGTCGGCCACAGCTACGGCGGCTCGGTCATCACCGAGGCCGGCGTCCACCCGAAGGTGGTCGGCCTGGTCTACGTCGCCGCCCACGCGCCCGACGTCGGCGAGAGCGAGGGCGCGCTCGGCAAGCGCCTGCCCAGCGTCACCCAGCGGACCCGGGGCGCGATCCGGCGGACCCGCGACGGCTTCACGTTCCTCGACCCGGCCCGCTTCCCCGAGGACTTCGCCGCCGACCTGCCGCCCGGCCAGGCCGCGTTCGAGGCGCGGTCGCAGACCCTGACCGCGGCCGAGGTGTTCACCACCCCGCTCACCGCCGCCGCCTGGCGCACCCGGCCGAGCTGGGCGATCGTCGCCGGCGCCGATCGCATCATCAACCCCGAGCTCGAGCGGTGGTACTACGCGCGCGCCGGCAGCCGCACCACCGAGCTCGACGGCGCCAGCCACTCGGTCTACGAGTCGCGCCCGCGCGAGGTCGCGGCGGTGATCGAGGACGCCGCCCGGCACGCGGTGCCGTGATGCCGGCGCGACCGGGCATCGCCGTGGCGGCCCGCTACGGGGCGTCGCGGAGGTCGGCGGAGGCGACGTACCAGATCTCGCGGGAGCCGGGCAGGTAGGCCCACAGCTCCTGATCCTCGGCGACGAACGCGGCCATCGACACCGGCGCCGGGTGGGTGCGCAGGGGCTGGCGAGAGGTCGCGTCCCACGCGCGCGCGGCCCCGACCGCGATGCGTGCGAGGCTGCTTTCGGCCAGGACCTTGTCGTCGATCGTGCCGTGCGACGTCGACACCCAGGCGGCGTCGAGCTGCAGCCCGCCGTAGTACACGCGCTCGCCATCGGGCGACAGCACGACGTGGCGGATCGGTCCGGAGATGGGCAGCCCCTGGCCGTCGCGGTTGCTGCGGTCGATCATCCCGAACGCGTCCTCGGCGACACCGAAGGTGTAGAGCTCGGCGCTCGACGTCGCGGAGGCACCGACGTAGAGCAGTCGTCCGTCGGCCGACAGCTCGATGTCCGGCTGGTAGGCGATCCCGTCGTCGAGCGTCGTGTCGACGCCGGTCTGGAGCTCGATCCGGTGTGCATCGCTCCACTGATCCATGGTGACGTAGAACGCGCGCCGGCCGTCGGTCTCGACCCGGTACGGGTCGGCCGTCGTCGGGATCGTCCGCGTCACGGCGCGGACGACCGGGTCGACGACCGCGACCTGGAGCATCGGGCGGTGGCCGGTGACCAGCACGGAGCCGTCGGGCGCGACGTCGAGATCGGTCGCACCGTCGGGGAGCGCGATGGTGGTGAGCTCGCGCTTGAGCCCGACGTCGAACACCACGATCGCGCTGCTGGTCAGGCCGTAGACCCGGCACCGGACCGGATCCGCGACCAGATCGAGGAGCAGGTGAGCGGTGGCGAAGCGGCCGCTCGCGCCCGGCGCCACCGGCGTGCACGGGCATTCGCCGACGCCGGACTCGGTGCACCCGGGCGCGTCCACGAGCGCATCCTGGGACGTGACCGCATCGGGCGCGGCGCCCGGTTGCTCGGCGTCGGAGCCACCGCACGCGACCAGGGCGAGCGACCAGGTCACTACCGAGAGGGCACGTGCGCTCACGGCAGATCCCTCGGGAAGCACGGGCTGGTCGCGGTGGTGCCGCACCGTCCCCACGCGAGCGTGCCCGCGCGGTTGCTGGCGGGCTCGCGCATGACCTCGGTCAAGGTCCCCGCGTCGTTGCGCAGCAGCGCGACCGCCTGGTTGTCGCCATCGGCCGCGAGATACGCCAGGTCATCGTCGCCGTCGGCATCGTAGTCGCCCCAGGCCGCCGAGCAGTCGTAGATCGGGCTCGCCCAGACCATGGACAGCTCGGCGCCGGCGCGCCGGTAGAGGATCAGCTGGTCGTCGGTGCAGATCAGCGGATCGGCGTCACCGTCACGGTCGAAGTCGCTCCAGAACGCCTGTCGCGTGTCGGCCGGGTAGGCCACGGTGCCGCTCTCCACATAGCCGCCGTCGGTCCAGCGCCAGACCTTCCCGGTGAACGGACCCAGGATGCTGGGTCCGACCAGTGCTACCAGCTCGTCGCCGCCGCAACCATCGAGCTCGACCCAGTCGAGGTCGAGTGGGTCCTCGTCGGCCGCCTGGCGGCGCAACGCCAGGGCGAACTGCCCGCCGACGTTGCGGTAGATCCGGTAGCCGCTCCCTGTGCGGAGGGCGACGTCGGCGTCGCCGTCGGCGTCGCCGTCGCCGATCGCGACGCCGCGCGTCTCCTGCTCCGCCATCGTCGGCATCCAGCACGTGGTCAGGTTCCCGGGGCCGCCGCAGTGGACCCGATCGTAGCTGCTGTCGCCGCGCCAGACGTCGTCGTAGGCGTCGCCGTTGGCCCGCAACCAGGCCACCGCCGACACGTTCCCGGGGATCGCCTGGAGCTGCTGCAGGCCGGCGCCGCGGTCGCCGAACAGCAGGAGCTCATGGCCCGAGGTGCCGACCTGACCGGTCACGAGGTCGTCGACGCCGTCGCCGTTGGCGTCGCCCCAGCTCACCACCTGGAAGTGGGCCAGCGACGTGAACGTGTAGATCGCGCGGAAGCCCTGGGGACGTTGCGCGAAGACGTCGAGCTGACCCCGGCGACGAACCGCCAGGGCACGCGGCATCAGGGCCGGCGACGCCGGCACCACCGGCGGACAGCCGAACGCATCGATCGATGCGTCGGTCGGCGCATCGATCGATGCGTCGGTGTCGGCGGCATCGACGTCGGCCGCGTCGACCTCGGCGGCGTCGGGCTCCGGGGACACCGGCTCGGACCCGCCGCACGCGCCGATCACCCCGGCGATCGCGGCGCAGGCAACGCTCATCACCGATCTCGTACGAACATCAGGCACGGGGGCTCCGGACATCTGTGGCCTTCGACAGGCGACGCTCGCGGCCGTCATACTACGCGGAATCGTCGGCTCGCCGCGGTTGGAGCTTGAAGCCGCCCTCGCGCCATCCCTACGATGGCGCGCCATGCAACAGGACAGCCGCCAGCTCGAGATGTCCAAGGAGCTCACGACCGCCCGCCGCGCCCTGCTCGCGGTCGGCATCATCATGTTCATCATGGACATGCTGGTGGTCCACGCCCTCCAGAAGGACCAGCTCGCGCCGTCTGATCGCAACCTCATCTCCCTCCTGTCGCTGTTCGTCCTCGGCATCTTCGTCGGGCTCTACTTCTTCGCCAAGACCCGCCCGCGCATCGCCCTCACGCTCGGCCTGGTCATCTTCTGGGGCATCCAGATCTTCAACATCACCCAGGACCCCAAGGCGATCACCCAGGGCATCGTGCTCAAGATCTTCTTCACCCTGGCGCTGGTGAAGGGCCTCAAGTCGGCGGGCCGCGCCGAGGAGCTCAAGCGCCAGCTCGGCCACGTCTTCGAGTAGGGGCGCGCGGGTGCGCGGACGTTGCCGTGCGTTGCCCGGCGGCGGCGCGCACCGGCCACGTAGGATGCGGCCATGAAGCACGCGCTCTTCGTCCTGGCCGCGACCGCCTGCGCGACGCACGCGGCGCCTCCACCGGCGCCGGGGACGCCCGCGCAGGAGGCCGCGGCGGCGCCGCCGGCCACCGACCCGGTCCTGTCCACGTACGAGTTCTCGGTCGACGGCCACGCGAGCTCGACGACGCTGCCGGTGGCGCTCACGGTGCTCGACGCCGGCGCCGAGCCGCGCGAGGTGATCGCCTGGCGCGCGCCGATGCGGACGGTCCGCCTGATCGTCCAGCTCGGCGCCGCCCGTCGCGGTGACAACGGCGCGGTGGCGATGGACGACCACGTTGCCGGCGAGCTCGAGCTGGAGGTCGCCACCATGGCGACCGACGACGACCGCGCGGTCTCGGTCATGGTGTCGATCGAGCGCGCCCGGGTGGTCGACCACGAGATGCAGGCGCACCCGTTGCTGGCGCTCGCCGACGCGCAGGACACGTGCGTCGCGCTGCTGGTCACCGCGACCGGGCAGCTGCTCGGCCAGGGCGCGGTCGAGCTCGACGGCAAGCCCTGTCGCGCCACGCCGCCGTGGGTCGTCGAGCGCCTCGCCGAGGTGCTGCTCGTGCCGCTGCCCGACCAGCCGGTGGGCGCCGGCGCGCGCTGGGCGGTCCGCCGCCCGGTCGATCTCGGCGGCGGCTCCAACCTGTGGGCGATCGAGGAGACCACCTACAAGCTCGCGCCCGGCCAGATCCCCGAGCTGGCGGCGATCGAGGCAGCGACCAGCCGGGTCCCGCTCGGCAACGACCGCGGGCTCCTGCCCCTCGACGCGCCGCGCGAGGACGTGGTCACCGCGCTGCGCGAGCTCGCCGGCCGGGACATCCTCGAGCTGAGCCACCAGGTGAACACCCACACCTACGGTCGCCTGCGCGCGCAGGTCGCCCGGCGGGCGCCGTACCTGGGCGTCATCGAGGGGCAGGTCGAGACCACGTTCTCGGCCCGCGTCGGTGCCGCCGACGGTCAGGCGCTGGAGCTGCGGGCGACCACGTTCGGCCGGTCCCGCCCGATGGGCGAGCCCGACGCCGGGTCCTGACCGATCGGACGATCACCCATCCCAGCATCCTCGACGGTGCGCGCCGCGACCGGTCGCCCGGTCGGACAACCATCGCGCCGACCCGGCGAGTCAGAGCAGGCGGGATGACAGGCTCTCGCGGCGGCATCGGCCGCCTCTACGCGGTGCTGTGGACGCATGCCCGGGGGCTGCGCGCGCGCCTGGTGGTCGCGCTCGCGTTGCTCGTCGCCGCCCAGGCCGTCCGCGTGTCGATCCCGTGGTTGTTCGGGTGCGCGGTCAACGCCCTCCAGGTGCAGGGTGACGACGGCGTGCGCCGCGCCGGCGGGTTCCTGCTGGCGATGCTCGCCGCCGCCATCGTGGCGTGGGCGATGCACGGGCCGGCCCGCATCGTCGAGCGCCGGGTCGCGCTGGCCGCGCGCGAGCGCCTGGCCGACGCGCTGTTCGGGCGGCTGCTGGCGCTGCCGCTGCGCTGGCACGAGCGCCACCACAGCGGCGACACGCTGCATCGCCTGCAGAAGACCACGGCGGCGCTGTTCGGGTTCGCGCAGAACCAGTTCGTGTACCTGCAGAACCTGGTCAGCGTGGTCGGCCCGCTGGTCGCGCTGATCGCGGTGTCACCGATCACCGGCATCGCGGCGCTCGTCGGCTACGCGATCGTCGCGGTCGTCCTGGTCGGCTTCGATCGTGTGATGGTGCGGCTCGCCCGCGAGGAGAACGCCGCCGAGCGGCGCTACACCGCCAGCGTCGTCGACAGCACCGGCAACATCTCGACGGTGCTGACGCTCGGCCTGCAGGACGCGGTGCGCGGCGCGGTGCGCGCCCGCCACCTCGAGGTGTCGCGGCCGCTGGCGCGCGGCATCGTGGTCAACGAGGCCAAGTGGGCCGCGATCGACCTGCTCAACAACGCCCTGCGCGTCGGAGTGGTCGCGCTCTACGCCTGGCTCGCCTGGCGCGAGTCGGGCGTGATCCTCGTCGGCACCGCCGTCATGGTCCACCAGTACGCCCAGCAGATCGGGACCGTGGTCGGCTCGATGGCCCAGCACTGGGGCGAGCTGGTCCGCCAGCAGACCGACATCGCCAGCGCCGACGCGATCCTCGCCGCGACGCCGCGGTCGTCGGCGGACGCGGTCGGCGAGCGCGAGCACGCCGGCTGGCAGACCATCCGGCTCGAGGCCGTGTCGCTGCGGCACCCCGGCGGCGCCCAGGCGCTCGACGGCGTCGAGCTCGAGCTGCGGCGCGGCGCGCGGGTCGCGCTGGTCGGCCCGAGCGGCGCCGGCAAGAGCACGCTGCTGCGGGTGCTGGCCGGGCTCTATCCCGCCGATCACGTGCGCATCCACATCGACGGCCGCGTCACCGACCTGCGCGACCTGTCGTCGCTGGCCGTGCTGGTGCCGCAGGAGCCGGAGATCTTCGAGAGCGACGTGCGCGCCAACCTGACGCTGGGCGTGGCGCGCAGCGACGCCGCGATCGCCGGCGCGTGCGAGGTCGCCTGCCTGGCGCCGGTGCTCGACACCCTGCCGGGTGGCCTCGACGCCGTCATCACCGAGCGCGGCGCCAACCTGTCCGGCGGCCAGCGTCAGCGGCTGGCGCTCGCGCGCGGCCTGCTCGCGGCGGCGCCGGCCTCGCTGGTCCTGCTCGACGAGCCGACCAGCAGCATCGACCCGGTCACCGAGGCGCGCATCTACGACGGCGTGCTGGCATCGATGACGGACGCGTGCGTCGTCTCGTCGATCCATCGCCTCCACCTGCTGCCGCGTTTCGACACCATCGTGCTGCTCGATCACGGCCGCGTGGTCGATGCCGGCAGCCTCGACGAGCTGCTCGCCCGCCAGCCGCTGCTCCAGGACATGTGGCGTGGCTACACCGGCGATCCGCCCGGCGACGGTGGCGTGCGCGCCGCCTGAGACAGACGCCCGAGCAGAAGGTGACACCGGCCGGTGCCGTCGCCGTGGCACACTCGGCGCCCGGATGGAGTCATTCAATGTCGAGGGGAGGGGCCCATGCGCGTCCTCGTGACGGGGGCCACCGGCTTCATCGGGGCGCACCTGTGCCGGGCGCTCGTCGCCGCCGGCCATCAGGTCGTGGCGCTGGTGCGCAACCCGGCCAAGGCGGCGGCGGAGCTGCCGGCGCGCGGGGTCGAGGTGCTCGCCGGCGATCTGTCCCTGTTCGAGCGCGACGACCTGACCCTGCCTCGGTGCGACGTGGTGATCCACCTCGCCGGCGTGGTCGCCGCGCGGTCGCCCGACGAGTACGACGCCGCCAACTTCCAGGCGGTGAAGAGCCTGGTCAGGGCGCTGGCGCGCCAGACCTGGCAGCCGCGGCGGTTGCTGTTCGCGTCGTCGCTCGCCGCCGCCGGCCCGAGCGCGACGCGGCTCCCCAAGACCGAGCGCGACCCGGCCGCGCCCGTCGAGCCGTACGGGCGCTCCAAGCACAAGGCCGAGCAGTTCCTCGCCGCCGAGGCGCCGTTCCCGACCACGTCGTTCCGCCCCGCGCTGGTGTTCGGCCCGCGCGACACCGCGACGCTGACCTTCTTCAAGCTGGCCCGGCGCGGGGTCGGCTTCCGCGTCGCCGGCGTGCCGCAGGCCCTGAGCTACATCGACATCGACGACGCGGTCGCCGGGATCGTCGCCATGATGGCGGACACCAGCGACGCCCACCGCACCTACTTCCTCGCCGCGCGCGACCACATGGACACCGAGATCCTGTGGCGGGCGATGGCCGAGGCGATCGGCCGCCGCGTGCGCGTCGTGCGCGTGCCGCGCCAGATCCTGCGGGCGGCGTCGGTCGCCAGCACCGCCCTGTCGAAGGTGTTCGGGTTCACCAACCAGCTCGACGAGAAGCAGTACGATCAGATGGTCGCGCCGGCCTTCCTGTGCTCGAGCGACGCGCTCCAGGCGGCCCATGCCTGGACGCCCCGCGTCTCGCTGGTCTCGTCGCTGGCCAAGGCGTGGACGGCGTACCGCACCGACGGCTGGCTGTGATCGCCGGACGTCGCTAGCGCCTCGCCCGCCGGTGCGCCCACTCGCGCAGGGTCTGGAACCGGACGCCGTAGCGCTGCTGCACGCCCTGGACGTCGGCGTCGTAGCCGACACGGTCGAACCACTCGAACATGCGCGCGGTGTCCTCGCTCTGCCGGCGCACCGCCTCGATCGGCAGCTGCTGGAGCTCGATCGTCCGGCCGAGCGCCTCGGACAGGATCGCCGCCGCCTCCGGCAGCGTGACCGCATCGCCGGCGAGGTCGAGCGAGCTGGCCGGCCAGCAGCTCGACCTGGTGAACGCGAGCGCGCCCATCTGGCCGATGTCCGCGACGGCGATCATCTGCAGCTTCGTCGTCGGCTGGATCGCGGCCGCGAGCTTGTCGCCCTGCAGCGCCCACGGCGACAGCAGGTTCTCCATGAAGAACACCGGGCGCAGGATCACGTGCGAGGGGAACCCGAGGCTGCGCACCGTCTCCTCGATGCGCCACTTGTTGTCGAAGTGCGGGATGCCGGTCCGGCGATGGGCCGAGCCGACCGAGGAGTACACGAAGTGCGCCACGCCCTGCTCGCGGGCGAGCTTGGCCAGGCGCTTGCCCTGCTCCTCCTCCTTCTCGACGCCGGCCTCCCAGGTGTTCTGCACCGCCCACACGCCCCACACGCCGGTGAGCGCCTGGACGAGCGAGGTCGCGTCGTCGAGATCGCCGGCGACGATCGTGGCGCCGAGCCGCTGCAGCTCGCGGGCGGCGTCGCCGTCGGGCCGGCGCGTGAGCGCGCGCACGGCCTGGCCGCGCTCGAGCAGCTCGCGCGCCACCGCGCCACCCTGCTGGCCGGTGGCACCGGTGATGAGCACCGTCCGATCGCTCGTCATGGTTCGCGTCCTGTCAGTGGAGGCCGGGCTGGACCGGAGGCCGCGCCTGCGCCGCCTCGATCAGGCTGTGCCACAAGGCCAGCAGGTTGGCGGTGACCCACGCACGGGCGATGCGGTCGCCTCTCATCTCGAGGAAGGTGATGCCGTCGTAGCGGATCTCGCGGCCGGTGGGCTCGACCCCGAGGTACGGCCCGCGGTGCGTGCCGCGGGCCTCCCAGCGGATCGCCACCGTGTCGCCCTCGGTGACGGCGCCGTCGATGCGGTACTCGACGTCGGGGAACGCGCGGTAGACGTCGCCGATCACCTCCTTGAACGCCTCGCGGCCGCGGGCCTCTTCGCCGTTGCGGACGAGCACGCAGTCCTCGGTCAAGAGCGCATCGAACGCCTCGGTCCGGCGGCTGTTGTAGATGTCGAGCAACCGGCGCACGAACGGGTTGGTCGTGGGATCGGATGGCATGGGCTCCTCCTGCCCGCACCGTAGGTCCGCCGCAGCTCGGTTCAACTCCTCGGGATCCACCCGAGCGAGGGCGACGTGGAGTCGGGTTTGCACGAGCTTCCGGTCGAAGCACAGGAGGCTCGAGCGATGGCGACGATGAAGGCCGTGCAAGTGTCGAGACCGGGCGGGGACCTCGAGGTGGTGGAGCGCGAGGTCCCGAAGCCCGACGCCGGTCAGGTGCGGATCCGCGTCCAGGCCTGCGGCGTGTGCCACAGCGACGTTCTCACCAAGGACGGGCTGGTTCCGGGCATCTCGTATCCGCGTGTGCCCGGGCACGAGGTGGCGGGCGTGATCGACGAGGTCGGCGCCGGCGTGAAGACCTGGAAGAAGGGCGAGCGGGTCGGCGTCGGCTGGCACGGCGGCCACGACGGCACCTGTCCGGCGTGCCGGCGGGGTGAGTTCATCAACTGCGTCAACGAGCAGGTCTGCGGGATCAGCTACGACGGCGGCTACCAGGAGCTCATGATCGCGCCGATCGAGGCGCTCGCGCGGCTGCCCGAGGCCCTCGATCCGATCGTGGCGGCGCCGCTGATGTGCGCCGGGGTCACCACGTTCAACGCCCTCCGTCACAGCGGCGCGCAGCCGGGCGACCTCGTCGCCATCCAGGGCGTCGGCGGGCTCGGTCACCTGGCGATCCAGTTCGCGAAGCGGTTCGGCCATCGTGTCGCCGCGATCGGACGTGGCCCCGGCAACGCGCCGCTGGCCAAGCAGCTCGGCGCCGACCTCTACCTCGACAGCGTCGCGACCGACGCCGCGGCCGAGCTGCGCAAGCTCGGCGGCGCGCGCGTGATCCTGTCGACCGCGCCCAGCGGCAAGGCGATGTCGACCGTGATCGGCGGCCTGGCGGCGGGCGGCACCTTCCTGGTCGTGGGGGCGGCGCCGGACGCCCTCGAGGTCTCCCCCAACCAGCTCATCGCCGGCCGGACCCAGCTCCTGGGCTGGGCCTCGGGCATCGCGACCGACTCCGAGGACACGCTCCGCTTCGCCGAGCTCACCGGCGTGCGTCCCATGATCGAGACGTACCCGTTCGCCAGGGCCGCCGAGGCCTACGCCCGCATGTTGAGCGGCAAGGCCGAGTTCCGCGTCGTGTTGACGATGGCGTGACGCCGGCGTGCGGCCGACCGCGGCGTCAAGCGCGTCACGGGTAGCCGGGGGAGCGGCGTGGGATAGCGCCGCTGCGGGGTGAGGTCGCGACGCGGCCGGCGCGGAACTTTGGCGCGCGCCGACCGCGAATCGCGCGCGCGTTGCGTGCAGACTGGGGGGAATGGGGAGGCATCTCGTATCGATACTCGCGTCCATTTTCGGGGTCGTCGGGGGGCTGGCGGCGTGTGGTGACAACCTTCGCCCCGATTCGGATCGCGAGCCGCAGGACCAGACGATCAGCTTCACGTCGACGGCGCCGGCGGACGCCGAGGTCGGAGGCTCGACGTACACGGTGGCCGCGACCGCGACGTCGGGGCTGGCGGTCGCGTTCACGATCGATCCCAGCGCGGCCGCGGTGTGCTCGATCGCCGGGGCGACGGTGTCGTTCACCGGCGTCGGCACGTGCGTGATCAACGCCGACCAGGCCGGCGATGCCTCCTTCAACCCGGCGCCGCGGGTCCAGCAGGCGTTCGCGGTGGGCAAGGGCGCGCAGACGATCAGCTTCACGTCGGCCGCGCCGACCACCGCGGCGGTCGGCGGACCGACCTACACCGTGACGGCGACCGCGACCTCGGGGCTCCCGGTCGCGCTCACGATCGACGCGGCGGCGGCCGGGGTGTGCTCGATCGACGGGGCCACGGTGTCGTTCCTCGCCGCCGGCACCTGCGTGATCAACGCCGACCAGGCCGGTGACGCCCGCTACGAGCCCGCGCCGCAGGTGCAGCAGTCCTTCGCGGTCGCCCTGGCCGCGCAGACGATCACCTTCACCTCGACCGCGCCCGCGGCCGCGGTGGTCGGCGGGGCGACCTACACCGTGACGGCGACCGCGACCTCGGGGCTGCCGGTCGCGTTCACGATCGATCCGGCCGCGGCCGAGGTGTGCTCGATCACCGGCGCGACGGTCTCGTTCCTCACCGGCGGGACGTGCGTGATCAACGCCGATCAGCCCGGCGACGCCAGCTACCAGGCCGCGCCGCAGGTGCAGCAGTCGTTCGCGGTGGCCCGCGCCACCCAGACGATCGCCTTCACCTCGACCCCGCCGACCGGCGCCACGATCGGCGGGCCGACCTACACCGTGGCCGCGACCGCGACGTCGGGGCTGCCGGTGACCTTCACGATCAACCCGCTGGCGAGCGGGGTGTGCGCGATCGCCGGCGCGACGGTGTCGTTCATCGGGGCCGGCACCTGCGTGATCGACGCCAACCAGGCCGGCGACGCCAGCTACGACCCGGCGCCGCAGGTGCAGCAGACCTTCGCCGTCAGCCGCGCGCCCCAGACGATCGCCTTCACCTCGACCGCGCCGGCGACGGCCACGGTCGGCGGCCCGACGTACGCGGTGACCGCGACCGCGACCTCGGGG
>Ga0247822_10000937_pt1 | contig 17004 bp, 15 predicted proteins | sample 13C_Cellulose_Da_FD_192423 | JGI IMG/M metagenome (GOLD analysis project Ga0247822, IMG submission 192423) | Soil microbial communities from agricultural site in Penn Yan, New York, United States - 13C_Cellulose_Day30 | ecosystem: Environmental > Terrestrial > Soil > Agricultural land | place...
TCCGGCGGCAAGGGGGCGTCGCCCCCTTGACCCCAGGCTGCCGTGGCACGTTGGGTCTGAGCTACAGACGCTGCGCCGGCAACGACGCCCGTTGACCTTGGAAACTGATGAGCCCGGCGAACGCTTTCAGCCAAGGCCAAGGTGCACCATGCCGGCGGAGGTTCCCCGTAAATCCCGTCTTTTGTGGGTTCGCGGCCGCCTCCCCCACGGTCTGTCCAATGAATTCTGAGTGAACCGGCCACATTCTCACTGCTGAACCTTCACGTTTTCTTTACGTGAACCAAACGCGCTCTGAACGGCGGAATCGATGATTCGCGTGCTCGGAATTTCCTCGGAGGAACATTTGATGTCGGTTCGGAAACGTGGGTTCACCCTGATCGAGTTGCTCGTGGTGATCGCCATCATCGCGGTTCTGGTAGCAATCCTACTGCCGGCGGTTCAGCAGGCCCGGCAGGCCGCTCGGCGTGTCCAGTGCTCCAACAACATGAAGCAGTTGGGACTCGCAATGCACAATTACCACGAAACCAGCAACGTGCTCCCCTACGCCTGGGACACGTTTGAGGGAAGCTGGCACTGCCAGATCCTTCCGCAGATCGAGATGACCGCGCTCTACAACACCCTCATCTGGGGCGATGGCGGGAACGGGAACTGGAATTCCGGGAGCGCCAACACGAAAGCGTGCGAGACGTTTGTTCCGACGTTCCTCTGCCCGAGCTACGCCGGCAAGTCCAAGTATAACAACGAGGGGATCGCCGAGCGTCGGCCCAGTTCCTATCGCGTCTGCTCGTCTTCCAATGCTGTTTCGGACGACGTGAGCACGATTCCCGCGGGGCATCCCCTCGTGGCGCTGGAACAGGTCAACTTGAACGGACTGTTCTGGGGTTGCTCCAGCGTTCGGTTCGCCGACGTGAGCGACGGGCTGTCCAACACCATCATGATCGGCGAATCGTTTACGGACCAGGACTATTCGAAGGACGGTCAGGCGATGGACTACTGGCAGTTCGGAGCGCCTCAGACGGGGCCCTGGGCCCCGGGAAATGATAGCGGAACGGAGTACAGCGAAGTCACCGGCAGCACGTATGGCCCGATCAACGCCCGGCTCCAGCCGAGCGTCCACGGGGTGATCCAAGAGATGACATTCGGCAGCTACCACGCCGGTGGGGCCTTCTTCGCGATGGGCGACGGGAGCGTGAAGTTCCTCAGCGAGAACATCGACCTGACGACGTATCAGGGATTCGGCTCCCGGAACGGCAACGAGAAGTCCGTGGTGCCCGAGTAATCTGTTGGTGGAATTCGTCCGCCCGCCCTCTCTCACGAGTCGGCGGGCGGTTTTATTTTGGTGTGGATCTCTTCTTCTGCCTGTCGGGGGCATCTATGTCGGTTCGCGGCTTCCTGTTTCTCCTGAACCTGGCCCTGCTGTGCGGCTGCGAGGGAGCCCCCGCCTCGAACTACGACGGCTTGGGACTGGTCCCCGTCTCCGGGAAGATCACGCTGGACGGACAACCCCTCCCGAACGCCGTCGTGACGTTTGACGCTCCGGACGGACAGTTTGCGTACGGCCTGACCGACGCCAACGGGCAGTATTCTCTGCAGGTCGACTCGGTGGCGAAGGGCTGTCCCCCCGGTCCCCGAGTTGTTCGTGTCAGCACGGCTCGGAAGATCCTCGGCCTCAATTCGTCGGAAGAGGGAGGGCAGGAAGGAGGCGAAGGTCCGCCGAAGCCGAAAGCGGAAGAGCGGGTCCCGGCGAAGTACAACAAGGACTCGGACCAGAAGGTCGAAGTCTCTAAAGGGACGACCAGCTACGATTTCGATCTGAAGTCATAGGGAGCTCTCAGTCTGGAGTCGGCCGTTCTCAGTGGGGCGCTGTGCCGGCCGGTCAGGCTGACGAGTTCATGCCGCGACAGCCCCCGCGCGCAGCAAATCTCCGCGGGCCGGCGCGGGCCGGCCGCTTTTCGGTGGCGAATTCTGTCGGGGCTGCGTAACCTCCGAAATGTGCGGAGGTTCGCTCGCTTCCGCCGGTCCCGACCTCGCTGATCCTCGCGGAGGCCGCTCCCGATGTTTTCCGTCCGTCACGTCTCCCGACGTGCCGCCGCTGGCGTCTTGGCCCTGTTGACGCTCGTTGTTCTCTCCGGATGCCCTGGCTCCGGCGGCACCTCCAACGAGATCCTGATCGGACACTACGGGTCGCTGACCGGTTCGGAGGCGACCTTCGGAACCTCGACCGACAACGGCATCAAGATGGCCGTCGAGGAGTTCAACGCCGCCGGCGGTCTGAACGGCAAGAAGGTCCGGCTGATTACGTACGACGACAAGGGAGACGCCAAGGAGGCGGGGAACGCCGTCACCAAGCTCGTCACGAACGACGGCGTCAAAGCGGTCATCGGCCAGGTCGCCTCCAAGCTCTCGCTCGCCGGCGGACCGATCTGCCAGGAGCACGGCGTGCCCATGATCAGCCCCTCCTCGACCAATCCCAAGGTGACCGAGATCGGGGACATGGTCTTCCGGGTCTGCTTCATCGACCCATTCCAGGGTTCGGTCTGCGCCCGGTTCTGCCGCGACCAGCTCAAGGCCGAAAAGGCCGCGATCTTCTACGACCAGTCGAGCCCCTACTCCGTCGGCCTGATGGAGGAGTTCGAGAAGGCGTTCGTCAAAGCCGGCGGCACTGTGGTCCGCAAGGAGACGTTCCAGGCGGGTGACCAGGATTTCTCCTCGCAGCTCACGCAGATCCGCGGCAGCGAGCCGAACGTCGTCTTCATCCCGGTCTACTACGCCCAGATCGGCAACATCGCCCAGCAGGCCCGGAAGCTGGGGATCCAGGTGCCGATGATCGGGGCGGACGGCTGGGAGTCGGGTGAGCTGACCTCGCTGGCGGCGGGGGCTCTCGATGGATGCTACTACTCGAGCCACTACTCGCAGGAGAGTGACTCGCCGAAGGTCAAAGAGTTCCTGGCGAAGTACAAGGACCAGTACAAGGGGGAGGCGGACAGCATGGCGGCTCTGGGCTACGACGCGGCAAAGGTGTTGTTCGAGGCGATGAAGAAGGCCCCTTCGCTCGAGGGGAAGGATCTGGCGGCCGCGATCGCCAAGACACGGGACTTCGACGGTGTGACGGGCAAGATCACGCTCAACGAGAAACGCGACGCCGTGAAGCCGGCGGTGATCCTGGAGATCAAGAACGGGCAGCCGAAGTACCTGACGACGATCGAGCCGGACGCGCCGTAGGGAAAGGGCAGAGGAGTCAGGATCGTCCATCTCCTGGAACCGTCCATCTCCTGGAACCGTCCGTCTCCCACCCCGTCTCCTCGCCTGAATCCCAGTTCCTAACTCCTGGATCCTCTCTTCCTCCGGATGACGGACTTCGTCCAGACCCTCGTGTCTTCCATCACGGTCGGCAGCCTCTATGCGCTGATCGCCCTGGGATACACGATGGTTTACGGCATCCTGCGGTTCATCAACTTTGCCCACGGCGACATCGTCGTCCTCGGGGCCTGGTTCAGTTACACGCTCGCGACGAAGTTCGGGTACGTCGGGGCCGATGCCCCCTGGTACGCGGGGCTGCTCGTCCTGCTCAGCTCCTGCGCCCTGTGCAGTCTCATCGGATTCGTCATTGAGCGGTTTGCCTACCGCCCGCTCCGCCGCTCCCCCCGGCTCAATATCCTGATCACCGCCATCGGCGTCTCGCTCCTGCTGCAGAACATCGGCATCCAGACCTGGGCCTTCGGCGCCAGTCCGCGGGCGATGCCGAACCTCTGGCCGAACCGCGATCTCATCCGCATGACCTTCGCCTCCGGGACGGTCGTGATCGGGCTCGTCGACGTCCTGATCCTGAGCCTCTCGGCGATCCTGATGGTCGCCCTCCAGTACCTCGTGTTCCACACGAGCCTCGGCCGGGCGATGCGGGCCATTTCATTCAACGCCGACACCGCGGCCCTGATGGGGATTCCGGTCGACCGCGTCGTCTCGATGACCTTCGTCCTCGGCTCGGCCCTCGCGGCGGCGGCCGGGTTCCTGTTCGTCATGAAGTACCCCGCGGCCCTCAATCACCCCGCCGATCCGGCCTGGGTGCTGCTGGGGCTCAAGGCGTTCGTCGCGGCCGTTGTGGGAGGGATCGGAAGCATCCGCGGGGCGGTCGCCGGGGGCTTCGTGATCGCCTTCGTCGAACAGTTCGGCATGTTCTACATCGGGGCCAGCTACCGCGATGTCTACGTTTTCGGGCTTCTCGTCCTGATCCTCCTCGTGAAGCCGACCGGCATTCTCGGGTCACCTTTGCGGGAGAAGGTGTGATGGGAGTGGGGAGAGGAGGATGGCTTAAGGCGGAAGGCGGAAGGAAGAGGGCCGTGCGGTCGCGGCCTCGTCTTGTTTCTTGCGACCCAAGACCAACCGGCCACCACCTACTGGAGCGTTCCTGAGATGCCGACGACGATGCATCTGGACTCGCTCCGCCGCCCTTCGCCGTTCCAAACGGTCTGGCAGTCGGTCTGGCCGCTCCTCGTCGGGATCGGCCTGGCCCTCGTCCTGCACTTTGCCCTCCCTAAAGTCGTCAACGGTTACCGGGTCCGGATCGCGATGGACATCGGGATGGCGATGATCTTCGCCGTCTCGCTCAACATCGTGAACGGCATGACCGGCCAGTTCTCGATCGGACACGCCGGCTTCATGGCGCTCGGCGGCTACACCGCCGGCCTGATCACGTATTACGTCTCGCTCACGGCGTGGCATTCCACAGCCCGCCACGGCGGCTTTCTCGGCGTCGGCGAGTGGCTGTTCTTCTTCTCCTGCATCGTCGGTGGACTGGTGGCGGCCGGGCTCGGGTATCTCGTGGGCCTCCCGTCACTCCGTCTTCGCGGCGACTACCTCGCGATCGTGACGCTCGGCTTCGGCGAGATCCTCCGCGTCCTGCTGCAGCAGACCAATCCCGTCATCGACGACTATTCGGAGCTGCAGAGCGCCACCGCCGCGCAGCTCTTTCCACCTCCCGTCGGCGGAGCCCTGGGGTTCAACGGTATCCCGAAGTACACGAGCATTTTCTGGGTCTACACCTGGCTGGCGATCACCGTCATCGCCGCCTGGCGGCTCAAGAATTCGAGCCTCGGCCGGGCCATGATCTCGATCCGCGAGGATGAGATCGCCGCGCGGGCCATGGGGGTCAACGTCACCCGCCAGAAGGTGTGGGCCTTCATCCTGGCCGCCTTCTTCGCCGGCTGCGGCGGCGGACTGTTTGCCCACGAGTTCGGACTGAACATCGAGCCGCGGGACGCCGGATTCCAGCGGTCGTTCGATTACATCATCATGGTCGTCCTCGGCGGCAGCGGTTCGATCACCGGCTCGATGATCTCGGCGGCGATCCTGACCTGGCTGCCGGAGGCCCTCCGCGACTTCCAGAAGTACCGCCTCATCGCCTACGCCGCCCTGCTGGTCGGGATGATGCTCATCCGTCCGCAGGGACTCCTCGGCTTCCGCGAGATCTGGGAGATCTGGCCCCTGTCGAAGTTCTTCGGCCGGAAGGGGCTGGCGAACGAGTCCGTCGAACGAGACGGTCGAACGGAAGGGAGCCGCGGCATGAGGAGGCTTCCGTGATCGCTTCGCCCGCACCGCTCCTCAACGTCCAGAAGCTCAGCATCGCCTTCGGGGGGTTGAAGGCGGTCCAGGATTTTTCGCTGGTGCTGCCGGACAAGGCGCTCTACGGCCTGATCGGTCCCAACGGGGCGGGCAAGACGACGGTCTTCAACCTGCTGACGGGGGTGTACCGCGCCGATTCGGGCGAGATCACGCTCGCCGGCAACAACCTCAAAGGACGCAAGCCGGAGGCAATCACGGCCGCCGGTCTGGCCCGGACCTTCCAGAACATCCGTCTCTTCGGCGAGCTGAGCGTCCTCGACAACGTCCGCCTCGCCTGTCAGGTGCGGGGCCAGCACACGCTCGTCCGCACCCTGTTCCGCACGCAGCACTACCGCACGCAGGAAGACCGCTTCCGGGCGAAGGCGCTCGATCTCCTGGACCTGTTCCAGATGGGCCCGCTGGCGGACCAGCCGGCGAACTGTCTGGCCTACGGCTACCAGCGGCGGCTGGAGATCCTGCGGGCCCTGGCGACGGAGCCCAAGGTCCTGCTCCTTGATGAGCCGGCGGCGGGAATGAACCCGCAGGAGAAGCGCGAGCTCGCCCAGTCGATCCGCCACATCCGCGACAGCTTCGGCGTCGCGATCCTGCTGATCGAGCACGACATGGGGCTCGTGATGGACATCTGCGAGCGGATCACGGTCCTCGACCAGGGCCAGATCATCAGCGAAGGCCCCCCGGCCGCGGTTCAGAACTGCCCGCGGGTGATCCAGGCGTACCTCGGGGTCGAGGGCTGATTGGTTAAACACCAAGACACCAAGGAGGCACCAAGGTCACAAAGAATACAGGTGCAGCGAAGACCTTGGTGTCCTTGGTGCAATCTTTGTGTCTTGGTGTTTAACTCTTCTCCCCGCTCAAAAGAGCTCGCTCACGGGCCGGCCGTTCTCTTCGACGATGTAGCGCGGACGGCCGCGGTCGTCGTCATAGGTCGCGTCGAGCGGGACACCCATGTACTGGTAGATCGTCGCCGCCAGGTCACCGGGCGTGACGGGACGGGAGGCGATCGTCCCCCCCTGCGGGTCGCTGCTGCCGATCACCTGGCCGTGCCGCAGACCGCCGCCAGCGAGGCACATCGACATCACCTCGGGCCAGTGGTCCCGGCCGTCCGTGCTCCCCTGCGTTCCCATGTTCGGCGTCCGGCCGAATTCCCCCATCGCGATCACGAGCGTACTGTCGAGAAGGCCGCATCGTTCGAGGTCGCTGACGAGTGTCGTCAGCAGATGGTCGAAGAGCGGGAGGAGCGGACCGAGTCCCTTTGAGATTCCGCCGTACGGCGGAATGTTGTCGCCGTGTGTGTCCCAGGTTCCTGAGGCGCCGTGGTAGCTAAGGTCGAGCGTCACGAAGCTCGATCCCGCCTGGACGAGCCGCCGGGCGACGAGGGCCTGCTGGCACCACAGGTGTTTTCCATAGCGGTCGCGGACCGCGGCCTCTTCCCGCGAGAGGTCGAAGGCCCGCTGCGCCTTCTGGCCGAGCAGCATCTCGACTGCCTGCTGCTGGTAGACGTCTCCCGCCTCCATGATCCCGGACTGGTCGAGGTTCGTCCGCATCCGGTCGAACTGGACCGCCAGCTCGCGGCGGCTCTCCAGCCGCTCGACCGAGACCCCGCTCGACATCCGGAAGATGTCGGCCCCGGTCATCTGGCCGGTGTCGATGCCAACGTCCGTCAGGATCGGCAGCCGCGTGGCGGTGTTGGCCAGGAACGGGTCGTACTCCTTCCCCAGCCAGCCGCCGTAGGCGACGTGCGTGCGGGACTTCTGGAAGGCGACGTAGGCGGGCATCGCGTCGGTCTGACCGCGGCGGTGCTTGGCGATGATGGAGCCGAAGCTGGCGTACTTGTCTCCGTTGGGGTTGCTCCGCGGCTCCGCCTCGCGGTTGCCGGTCTGCATGACCTTGTTGGGCTCGTGGTTGCTTCCCTTGCAGTCGACCGACCGGATGACGGTCAGCTTGTCCATCATCCCGGCGATCTTCGGCAGGTGCTCGCAGACGATGACGCCGGGGAGTTTCGACGAGATGACGGAAAACGGTCCGCGGTTGTTGTACGGGCGGTCCGGTTTGGGGTCCCACATGTCGATGTGGCTCGGCCCGCCCGCCATCCACAGGAGGATCACGCTCTTGGGCCGGGCCCCCGCCGCCGCGCCGTGGGCCTGTTGCTGGAGGAGCCGTGGGAGCGTCAGTCCGCCGATCCCTGCCAGACCGACCTTGAGGACATTGCGACGGGAGTGGACCTGGAGACCTTCTGGGCGCCGGGCGTTGAGAAAGGACCAGACCGGCGAAGATGCGTGCGCAGCGTCATTCATGGACGGAACCGGGGATTCCTGGGCGACGACGATCCATCAATGCGAGCTGATGAGATGGTAGCGTGACGTTTCAGTGGAGGCAATTCGCGATTTCGCGATGGCCTCGGGGCTTGTGACAATCATGGCTCGTCGGCAGGAATGTCAGGTCGCCACAACGGGAGGATCAGCCGGAGAGGTGTTGGCGAGCCATTTTCGCCTTCTCGCGGCGATAGGCCGCAACGGCCCGTTGTTGTCGAGTGAGAGGCCGATGGTTGGCTTCCCAGATCAGATAACCCAGTCCTACTAGAAACGTGGTTCCCAGCGTCGCGTTCAGACTCCAGAATACCCAAGGCGCGGAGGGGCGAGCCTGGACGGCCAGCCGACTGTGAAAATACTCACCCGGGATGTAGTCGACCGCCACGATCTCCGCGGTAGGACGGACGGCTTGGCCGATCTCCGCGCTGTTGACCCGGGGGGCTCCGGTCTCCGGATCGTTGAACCGGTACTTCACCAGAAGACGACGGGACTGGGGGCCGCTGTCGAACATCTCCACAACCCGGCCCTCGACACGGATGCCGGAGACTCGAAATCGAACCTCTTCCCAGTAGGCCCATGCCACCAAGAGATAGACAATGGCCAGCTTGAGGGCGACCCGCAGCCAGAAACCGGACCGCCAGGGGTGATCGCTCTGCGAATCACCGACGTAGTCGAGCGCATCGTGTTCCGTCCACATCGGGGCCTCGCCTGAAGGTGATGCCCAGAGGAACGGAGACTTTTCTGCTCCGGTTCAGCCCGAAGACCGCCGGTTTTCAGGAATTCTCCCGGCCGACCAGTCGCTGTGGTCTGCGAGCGGACGACGGGACCTGGTCATTTGGGCAGCGTTCGCCGAAGCCGTTTGGCCCGTCCCTTCCAGAACATCTGCTTGCGGGCAATCGCCTTCGGGGCCGCCTCCAGGTCCATCAGGAGTCCGTCGAGCAGCCGCCGAGCCTCGGCCACCTCTCCCTGCTTGGCGAGCAGGTCCGCCAGGATGTAGAGCGCCTCCGGATGCCGCCACCGCCGCGTGTGCTCCCGGAGGTGCGCGATCGCCGCCGGATCGTCGCCGAGCGCCTGGAGCACCCGGCCCTGGAGGAGCGACACATCGCCGAACTTGTAGGCGGGGTCCTTCTTCAGGACCGCCGCCAGATGGACCTTCGCCTCTTCAAAGCGTTTCGCGTGGAACTCGCACTGCCCGGCCCCCCACAGGGCGGCGATGTTGTCCGGCTCCTTGGCGAGGGCCTGGTCGTAGCTCTCGCAGGCGCCGTCCCACTGGCCGACTTCGCGGCGAGCGTCTCCCAGTTCGACGAACTGGTGCGCGTTGCCGATGTTGTGGGCGGCGATCTCCTTCCGCCGGATCTCGCTCCCTCGTGTAAACCGCCGGAGCCATTTCGGGCCGTGCCAGTCGCGGGTCGGGAGATAGCGGGCGAAGAAGTACAGGAACGGACCAAAGGGCTGAATGACGAGGATGATCCAGATCCAGGCCCGTGCTTCCGGATCGTCCCGGACACAGACGTAAGCCATCCAGAGCAGGAACGGGAGGTAGACCCACGGTCCCAGTCCCACGAGTTGCTTCCAGAGGGCATGCTGCCAGCCGAAGTCCCTCGGGACGGGCGGAAGGACATCCTGGGCTAGGGTCAGCAGGTTCACGACTGGCTCACGGTTCGTGGTGGCGTGCCGAGAGCATACGGTCGAGAGGCCCATTCGTCAGCATCGACCAGCATCCGGCTGGCTCGGACCGCGTCCTTGCCGGCACGGCGTCCATTGCTCAAACCCAACGTGCGACGGCAGCCTGGGGTCAAGGGGGCAATCCCTGGCCGCCGGAGGCACTCCTGTGAGGAACCGTTGTAAGCAACGGATGTCCCCTTTGTGGTACCGGCGTTGAGGACTCGCCGCTCGCTCTGCACTCCCCGCGGATTGGTGAGGGGGGCATACGGCACGGTGTCCGCGTTTTGACACGATCTCCTTCAGACATCTCTCGACGAGAGGGCCTCCGGCGGGCAAAGGGGCGTCGCCCCTCTGCACTCCCCACCAGGGTGCCCCTGGACCCAGTGAGGGGGCGCAATGCCAGTCGTCGCACGGATCGACAGAATCGCTGGCTTCCCCCTGAACGTCGGCCCATTCACAATCCTCGTCTTCTTTGAGCCCGGCCCGGTCCCTCACCTCCAGCCTCGTCAGGAGCGATCCCCATGCGAGCGTTCATCACGTTCTGTCTTTGCCTCTGCAGCGTCACCACCAGCGCCGCGGAACTCAAAGAAGTCTGGACCGTCAACACCGGACTCATGAAGCCGGAATCGGCGTGGTACGACCCTCTGACGAAGATCGTCTACGTCTCCAACATCGGCACCGCCCCCGACAAGAAAGATGGAACCGGCTACATCTCGAAGTACGACACCTCGGGCAAGGTGCTCAAGGAAAAATGGATCACCGGCCTCAACGCCCCCAAGGGGATCCGCGGGGTCGACGGGCTGATGATGGTCAGCGCGGTCGACGAGATCGTGGTCATCGACTCCGAGTTCGACAAGATCAACCGGACCATGCCGGTCGAGGGGGCGAAGTTCCTCAACGACGTCGCGATGGACAGCGAAGGGAACTTCTACATCTCCGACACGGGAACCGGCGTGATCCACCGCGTCGATCCGTCCGCGAAGCTCTCCGTGTTCGTCCAAGGGCCCGAGACGCAGGCTCCCAATGGACTGCTCGTGAAGGACGGCGCCCTGATCGTCGGCGGGTGGATGAAGGAACAGAACGCGGACGGCTCGACCAAGGTGGCCGGCCAGCTCATGAGCTTTGACCTCAAGACCAAAGAACGGAAACTCATCACGCCCGAGCCCCTCGGCAATCTCGACGGGATCGAGGTCGACGAGCACGGCCACTACCTCGTCACCGACTGGCTCAACGGCAAGGTGTTCCACGTCACGACGGACGGCAAAGCAACAACACTCCTCTCGATGAAGCAGGGAACGGCCGACCACGCCTACATCCCCGAGAAGCGGCTCCTGATCCTGCCGCGGATGATGGAGGACAAGCTGACGGCCTATGAGCTGATCGAATAGGTCGAACGGCACCGGACACGGGGAGCGGTCGGGGCGAACGTAGCCTTCCCGCTGGGGCGGTCTTCGGCCCTGTGCTACACTGACTTGGCGCTCGCGCGGTCTGGAGAAGGTCATGTCGGTTTCGCTGGAATCATTGGAACTCGATCAACTGAGCGTTTCGGAGCGTCTGGGTCTCATCGAGAAGATCTGGAGCAGCTTGTCGGACGTTCCCCCGGAGAGCCTTCTGTCCCCGGCTCAACGGACGGAGATCGAGCGCCGCATCGAGCAGTACCGCAACGACCCGAACGTCGGCCTCCCCTGGGACGAGGTGAAATCCCGTCTTGAGGCGCGGCGCGGGTGAATCATCCGGTCGTTCTTCTCGAAGAGGCGGCCCGGGAGCTGGGCGAAGCGACCGCCTACTATGACCGGATTGACGCCGGTCTGGGGGACAGTTTCGTCGAGAACATCGACCGGGCTCTGGATCGTATCGCTCGTGGCCCGCGGCAGGCCCCGATCGTTTTTTCAACGGCCCGGATTGCCCTCGTCGAGAGGTTTCCGTTTGTGATCGTTTACGAATTTACGCACGACCGCGTTCGAGTCCTGGCCATCCAACACGCGCACCGTGATCCCGCCAAGTGGCAGGGTCGAGTGCCTTGAGTTCACACGTTCTGTCTGCAGGAATGGATCGATGCCTCAACTTCGCGCCGGCATGGTCGGCTTTGGGATGATTTTCGACGAGACCTACCGCCCGTTCTTCGAGCGAGTCGCCCGGGAAGGACTCTACGACCGCCGCTTCGGCGACGTTGCGGTCGAGCTGGCGGCCGTCGCCTCGCGGACGGGAAAGCGGGTCGAGGCCTACAAGAAGTCCGCCCCGGCGGCGTTCCGGAACCTCGTGAGCCACTCCGGCGAGAATCCGGTTCCCGCGCTGCTGGAAAGCGGCGTCGACTTCGCCTGCGTCGCCACTCCGGACAACCGGCACTTCGACGCCGCGAAGCAGGTCCTCGAAGGGGGCCGGCACGTCATCATCGAGAAGCCGTCAGTCCTGGCCCTCCAGGAGCTCGACGAGCTCGCGGCTCTCGCCAAACAGAAGAACGTTTTGGCGAAGGTCGTCTACCACAAGCTCCTCGATCCCGACCACAAGAAGCTCCGGACCCTCGTCGCCGACGGCCTCCTGCAGCACGTCAACAACGGCTACTGCTCGCTCCTGGAGCCGAAGCAGATCGCCGGGGCCCAGTTCTCGGAATGGATCACCGGCCGCAACCCCGGAACGTATGTCGCCTGCCACTACATCAAGCTCATCGACTTCACGTTCGGCGGCCGGCTCAAGACCGTTACGGCGACCGGCCAGCGGGGGATCGTCGGTCCCAAGGACGGGCCCACCTGGGACAGCACCCAGATGCGGATGATCTACGAGTACGAAGACGGCCGCGAAGCCGCCTTCGACATCCACACTTCGTGGGTCACGCCGGACAACTTCCCCGGCTACGTCGAGCAGGAGGTCCAGTTCCGCTTCGACAACGGGGTCTGGAACGGCCACTCCCGCAAGCGCGGCGTCGAGTGCACGATCGAGGGGAAGACGCCGTTCGAACGGAAGATCACGATCAACAACCACTACAACGGCACCTTCCTGGAGCCGTGGGGCGAACGGTCGCAGCGGGGCTACGGGGTCGAGGTCATCGAGCGGTTCGCCCGCGAGGTGGCCTACGTCGAGCACGGCGGCGACAAGTCGAAGCGAAGCGAGCGTTTGGCCGAGATGCAGGCCCTGGGGTACAACGACCTGACCGCCGACCGCCAGTCGGTCGCCGCGGTTCAGGCCCTGGAGGCGATCCTCGAAGAGCAGGCCGGGGGACACGCCGACTGCGTCGTGCGGGTCAACGAGGCCAAGGGGGGACTCGTCCTCTACCGGCCCGGTTCGGCCGAGCCGCGCGTTCTCTATCCGGGACGCGTGTAGCAGCAATGGCCTCGGCGGCGGCCCGTGTTGCCGCAGGCCGCCGCGGTCGTTCAGAACTCGACATCGACGTATTGAAGGAGACACCGCATGTCCCGCCTGACCCGTCGTGACTGGCTGAACGCCGCGGCCCTGACCGCCGTCGCCGGTGGACTCTCGCCCGCGATGCCCGCCGCCTCGGCCGCCGAGCCCGCGGCGCCGAAGCCGTCCCGCCCGCCGCGGATCGGCGTCTCGACCTACTCCTACTGGCGGTTCCGCGACGACACGAAGCTCGATGTCGAGCAGTGCATCGACCTCGCCGCCCGGGACGGCTTCGACGCCGTAGAACTCCTCCACATCCAGATGGGGGACGACTTTTCGAACGCCCGCCTGCAAAAGCTTAAGCAGCGGGCGTTCCGACACGGGCTCGACCTGTGCGGAATGTCGACCCACCAGTCGTTCGTCTCACCGGACAAGGCGGTCCGGCAGAAGAACATCGACCATACGATCGGCTGCATCGAGCTCGCCTACCGGCTCGGCATCCCCACGATCCGGGTCAACACCGGCCGCTGGGGGACGACGAAGACCTTCGACGAGCTGATGAAGAACAAGGGGATCGAAGACCGTATCCCCGGCCACACCGATGACGAAGGGTTTCAGTGGGTCATCGACAGCCTCACGCAGTGCCTCCCGAAGGCCGAAGAGTGCGGCGTGGTCCTCGGCCTCGAAAACCACTGGGGTCTGGGCCGGACCGCCGAAGGGGTCCTGCGGATTCTCGACGCCGTCCAGTCTCCCTGGCTCCAGGCCACGCTCGACACCGGCAACTTCCTGGAGCGGCAGTACGAGCAGTATGAACTCCTCGCTCCGCGGGCCGTCTTTGTTCAGGCCAAGACCTACTTCGGCGGCGGGACGTGGTACACGCTCGACATCGACTACCCCCGCGTCGCCGAGATCCTCCGCAAGGTGAACTACCAGGGCTACATCTCGCTGGAGTTCGAGGGGAAAGAAGACTTTTCGACAGCCATCCCCCAGAGCCTGGAGCTGCTGCGGAAGGCATTCGCGCCGGCCTGATCATGGGCCCGGCGTCCGGGCTTTGGGGGACGGATTCGTCTCCGCGGATTTTCTCCCTCTCTTCACGGAGCATTCGTTCCCAACTCACGTTCACCCGCTATCCCTCGCGGACTCTTTGCCCTTCCCCCGTGCGGTTCGGAGAACGTTCGATGTTGCGGAATGATTTCGTCACGCTGATTGGATCCCAGCCCGGCAAGGCCGACTACATCCCGGTCGCCTGTCTGCTCCGCAATGGTTACGGCGTTGCCGGTTACTTCAACACGCCGGTCAATGAGGGGCTGGTTGATACGTGCGTGCTTGTGAATGCCCGTCTGCTCGATCTCGCCTCGGCCAGCGAATCGCGGCGCGGTCTGCACAACTTCACGGACTTTGTCGAAGAGATCGTGACGCGGATGATGGAGAACGACGACTTCACGGCGAATGGGGAGTTCGAAGGTTCGAGCTACATCGGCGGGGCGGTGCCGCTGACGGCGATTCCTTTTGGGGATATCACGGTTGTGTACCCGGTCTCGCGGATTCGGCATCTGCTGCAGCGGGTGCAGGAAGATCCGCAGACGACTCCGACGTTTCTGGACTTCCAGAACAAGAGCATCGTCGTGAAGTTGTTGACGGCCAAGATCTGGTGAACGCACCAACGCGTCCTTGCCGGCACGGCGTTGCTTGCTCGAACCCATCGTGCGACGGCCGCTGGGGTCAAGGGGGTCTCACCCCCTTGCCGCCGGAGGCCTCTTCCTCGCTGAACCATGGGACACTACGGATGCCCCCTTTGTGGTGCCAGCTATGAGGACTCCCTCAATCGACACCACTCGCTTTGCACTCTCCGCGGGTTGGTGAGGGGGCATACGACACGTTGTCCATGTTTGGACACGATCTCCTTCAGACATCTCTCGACGGCCAGGCCTCCGGCGGGCAAAGGGGCGTTGCCCCTCTGCACTCCCCACCAGGGTCCCCCTGGACCCGGTGGGCCAATCACGTTGGGCCGCGCTAAGGATACCCGTCGGACGGGCGCGGAGATCAGCCATCCACTCTACCTTCAGCCTTACGCCTTCAGCCTCGCCCCCTGACTACGGCAGGCCGTTCACCTTGCGCAGCACCCACTCCGTCATCACGATCCCGCAGAACAGGAACAGCACCCACCACCGATTCCACAGCGGCTCCTCGCCCTCCTTGTGCAGCGTCTGATTCACGTCCCGGAACAGGCTCGGAATCTCCCCCGCCTGATCAGGCAGGAACAACCGCCCGCCCGACACGCTCGCAATCTGCTCCAGCAACGCCCGGTTCGCACTCACGTCCGCCAGCTCGCCCGTCGTCGGCGGAAGGACCACCAGCTCCGCCTGAATCCCCTCCGTCTTCACGTCCGCATTGTCCACCTGCAGCCGCACCCGATAGTCCCCGGACTTCAGCCCGATCGCCCGTCCCTCGAACGTCAGCGGCTTCGATGGCCGCAGATCGATCGTCACAGGCGCGATTGCAGGATGCGCCCCATCGGCCGACCCGTCCGCCCGGATCGGCTCCAGGATCGCCTGCACGCGGACATTCGGCGCCTTCTTGAGTGCCTGCTCGTCCCAACGAACCCGGACAACAGCATCCTCGCCCAGGCTGATCGTGGGCCGATCCAGGCTCAGCTTCAGGAACTCATTCCCCGCCGCCGACTTCGCATCTGCCGCCCACCGGGCTAACTGCCCCCAGTAGCGATGGTGGTACTTGTCCCCCACGCGGAACCGCCACCGCCAGGTGCTGTCGATCCCCATCCAGACCACCTGGCCCGCCCCCACAAACTGCTGCACGAGCATCGCGTTCTTGCGGTCCCAGTCGAGCCGCGGCGTTTCGGCCTCACCCGGCGGAACTTCCAGCGACGCCCAGACCGTCGCGGCGGGCCGCGCCTCGGCGACGAGTCCCCATTGATGCCCCGGAAGCTTCGACCAGATCCGCCGGTTCTCGGCCATGTCGGCGTCGAACTGGAGCATCGACTGCTGCTCGCCGTCGTCCGTCAGCCGCAGGTGAAAGCCCCGGTCGAGCGGCCCCCCTGTCTGCGTCGGCCCGGCCAGATCCTTCGCCCGGAGATTCGTGACTGGCAGCAGCCCCGCGACGATGTCGGAGGCATAGTCCTGAGGGAAAAAGTTCTTCCCGGCGATCAGGAGCAGCGTCCCTCCCTCTTCACGGACATAGCGGTCGAGGAACTCCCAGGCCCGCGGCGAAAGGTCGTTCGGGGCGACATCGCCGATCAGGACCAGGTCGTACTGGCTGAACGGCGTCGGGCTCCCCGGAGTGAACTGCTCGGGCAGCTTCAGCAGCCTGGGAAAGAAAGTGTCGGCCAGGACACCCATGTAAGGCTGGTTGAAAACGATCTTGTCGACCTTGAGGCGGTTGTCCCGCATCAGGGCATCCTGGATGTACCGGAACTCCCACCGCGCGTCCCCTTCCAGGACCAGGACGTTCGCCTTGTCGTCGACCACCTGCATCTGGAAGTCGCGTTGGTTGTTGTCCTGCCGGGTCTCATCCGGCTGCGGCTCGACCCGGAGGGCGTACTGGTGCCGGCCGACTTCCTTGGCGTCGAGATCAAACGGAACCTCGGCGGTGGGTCCGTCGATGCGGACCGTCTTGCGGACCGGTTCGCCCACGGGCTGGCCGGCGGCGTCCCGCTTCTCAAGGACGACGGACATCTCCTTGCCGTCGTAGCCGCTCGTCCGGAGGATCGCCTTGACGATCGGTGTGTCGTCCTGGAACACCGTCGAGGGGTAGTCGAGCCCCGCCACGGCAAGGTCCTTGGGACGCCGGTCCGACCCGATCAGGATCGGATAGATCGGAGCCAGGCCGCCGAACCGCTGAACGAACCGGCCGTCCCCTCCGTGCAGGTTGTCCCGGCCGTCGGTCAGGATGACGACTCCTGCCAGCTTCCCGCCTCCGGAGCCTTCGATGGCCGCGTTGAGCGGGAGCGTGACGTCGGTTCCCTCGCTGTTCCCTTTGACCTTCTCCGGAGATTCGAGCGCCTTGACGTCCGTCGACGCCACATCGGCGGCGAAGACGTACAGCTCGGTGTTGGCAC
>Ga0247822_10000939_pt1 | contig 16985 bp, 12 predicted proteins | sample 13C_Cellulose_Da_FD_192423 | JGI IMG/M metagenome (GOLD analysis project Ga0247822, IMG submission 192423) | Soil microbial communities from agricultural site in Penn Yan, New York, United States - 13C_Cellulose_Day30 | ecosystem: Environmental > Terrestrial > Soil > Agricultural land | place...
CTCGATCCCGAAGCCTCCCGCGAGCCCGGGGGTGCGGTACGTCAGGTCGAGCTTGCCGGTGGTCTGGCGCGCTCCGGTGTCCTGCTGCACGTGATCGACGGAGCCGCCGAGCGCGAGCCGCTCCGAGAGCTGCTCCCTCGCGCCGAGGTGCAAGCTCGTGGACGACGCCGCGCGGCTGACGTTGGCGTCGAACGAGGTGTTCGCGTCCTTGTAGGTCGCGGCGAGCGCGCCGGTCGTGACGTCCGCGTCGCGGCCGCGGTCGACGTGATCGGCGTTGCCTCGGAGCGTCCATCGATCGTCGAGCTTCTGCGAGCCGCCGAGGTGGTAGGTGGTCGCGTCCGCGGCGCGCGTGACGCTGCCGTCGATCGACGTGCCCTTGTCGTTGTACGTCGACGCGACGCGCCCGGTGGTCACGTCGTCGTGGCGGACGTAGCCGTCCGTCGTGAGCGTCGCGCCGCCACCGAACGTGTGCGCGTGCTTGGCCGAGAGGGACGTCCCGGCCGCATCGTGGCGGACCGCGGCGTCGACCTGATCGTGCTTGCCGAGAGCCGTGGAGACGCTCGCCGATCCCGCCAGCCCGCCGCCCGAGACCCCGAGGCCGCCATCGATCGTCGTCGTGCCCTGCTTGTAGGTCGCGAACAGCTGGTCGCTCGCGACGGACTCTCTGGCGCCCGGATGCTTGGCGGTCTGATGGCGCACGCCGCCCGTGACCGTCGCGCCTTCGCCGAGCTCCCAGCTACGGCGCACGCCGAGCTCGCTGCGGTCCTTGTCCTTCCAGTCGCCGTACAGCTCGGCCGCGGTGCGGCCATCGTGCTGCCACGCGAGCGAGCCCTTGCTGTCCTTGATCGACACGTCGGCGTGGAGCGCGTCGTTCTCGTCGATCTGGTAGTGGCTGGTCGCCTTGTCCTTGGTGACCTCGCCGGTGAAGTCGCCGTCGGCCGCGCGCCACTTCACACCGTTCTTGGTGGCGAGGAACGAGTCCGCGTTCGGGTCGCCGGGATCGCCCGCGGCGATCTCGACGCGCTTCACGTCCGCGCGCAGGCCATGCATCGCCTGGACGACCTGCTGCACGAACGCATTGCCGAGCGTGCGCTGGAGCAGCGCGAGGATCGCTTCGCGCTCGCCGCGATAGGCATCGATCACCTTCACGATCTTGTCGGGATCGGGCCGGCCTTGTGCGAGTAAGGCTTGCAGCGCTTGTACCCCGGGCCCGCCGGGGCCTCGCTGGACCACGGGCTCGGTGGCGGGTTCCGCGTGCGCGGTGTCGGGAGCCGCGACGTGCTCTCTGGCCATCCGGATGAGGGTATCAAATGCCGGCCGTCGGCCGCACCCCCAATTGCGCGGCACACTTACATCGGCAGCACGTTGCTGAGGACGAGGTTGGCGATCCCGAAATAGATCAAGATCCCGCTCACGTCGACGAGGGTGGCGACGAACGGGGCCGATGCGCTCGCCGGGTCCGCCCCGAACCTGCGCAGCACGAACGGCAGCATCGCGCCGGCCAGGGTCCCGGCGGTGGTGCAGCCGATGACGCTGAGCCCGACGGCGAACGCGAGCAGCACGTAATGGTCGCCGTACCTGCCGAACGAGCCCCACAGCAGCACGCGCAGCAGCGTCACCCCGAACAGCACGGCGCCGAGCGAGGCGCCGATCACGAGCTCGCGCCGCAGGATCAACCACCAGTCGTTGGCGCGGACCTCGCCGAGCGCCATCGCGCGGATCACCAGCGTCGAGGCCTGCGAGCCCGAGTTACCGCCGGTCGAGACGATCATCGCGATGAACACCGCGAGCACCGGGACGCGATCGATCTGATCCTGGAACGACTCCATCGCGGTGGTCGTGAGCATCGACCCGATCAGCAGCAGCACGAGCCAGCGACCGCGCTTCGTGATCATCTCGCGCCGGCTGCTCTGGAGGTACGGCATCTCGAGGGCTTCCATACCGCCGAACTTCTGCGCGTCCTCGGTGGCCTCTTCCTGAACGACGTCGACGATGTCGTCGACGGTCACGATGCCCTTCATCCTGCCGTCGAGATCCACGACCGGCACGACGGTGAGGTCGTGCTCGGCGAACACGCGCGAGACCGTCTCCTGATCCATCTCGTCGGTAACGCGGACGACGTCGGTCTCCATGATCTCGGCGACGATCTTCTTGGGATCCGCCGCGAACAGATCGCGGAACGACACCACGCCGAGGAGGCGCTGCTCGCCGTCGAGCACGTACGCGTAGTAGATGGTCTCGATCTTGTCGCGCGCTTGACGCCGCAGATAACTGATCGCCTCGTCGGCGGTCATCTGCGGGCGCAGCCGTGCGTAGCGCGTCGACATGAGGCCACCTGCCTCGTCCTCGGCGTACGCGAGCAGCGCCGTGACCTCCTTGCGCGTCGGCGCGTCGAGCAGCGCGAGCAGCGCCTTCTTGTGCTCGGAGTCGTCGACCTCCTGGATCACGTCGGCCACATCGTCGGGCTCGAGCAGACGCATCCACTGCCGGCGCTGCCCCGGGCGGAAGTGGAGCAGCAGCGCGGCCTGATCGAAGGCATCGAGCGCGACGAAGAAGTCCTCCGCATCCTCGCGCGGCATCACGCGCAGGCCGTCGCCGCGCTCGTCGAGGTCGAGCAGAGGCCACGCATCTCGCAGCTCCTCGATGGAGAGCTCGTCCTCCGACGGCGGTTCCTGTGGGGCCTGGTCGAGGGTCGGGATCGGGGGCAGCACCGTCGTGCGCTTCGCGCGCCCGGTCGGCGCCTCGCCCGCCTCGACCGGCTCCTCGCCCTCGCCGCGGCTCTCGGCGACCGCCTTGATCTCCGCGACGACCTTCTCCGCCTCTTCGGGCGGGAGCATCGAGATCTCACCCGTCGCGTGCTCGGGCCGATCCGGCACGTGCTCGGGGACATTCTCGTCGGGCGGGACCACGAGGACACCCTGCCCAATGCCGGTGGCTTCGTAAAGCGAAGTCGCGCTCGATCAGGTCGAGATCAGCGCGGCGGTGAGCGTGGGCAGCGCGGTCGCCGAGGCCTCACGGATCACCCCGCCCGACGCCGCGGCGATCGCGCCGAACGGATTGTCCTCGACGTTGATGTCGACGATGACGGCGGCGTTGCGCGCCGCCAGCGTGACGACCTGCCGTGGCAGGTTGGTCTGCGCCGACGTCCCGACGATGACGAGCAGCGCGGCCTGCGCGGCGAGCCGGCGCACGGTGTCGAGGTGAAAGCGTGGCTCGTCGTAGCTCTCGTCGAACCACAGCACGTGGGGGCGAGCGATGGCGCCACACCGTGGGCACCGCAGCAGCGCGATCGCGGCGGCCGGCACCTCCTCGCCCTTGTCGAGATCGGGTACGCCCTCGGGGATCGGCCATCGGTCGGGCACGCAGTCGTCCGCGCACCGCATGAGCGAGATGTCACCGTGGATCGGGAACGTGCTCGCGTCGGGGCTGCCCGCGCGGCGGTGCAGACCGTCGACGTTCTGGGTGATGAGGGCGAACCGGTCGGGCAATGCGCGGGCGAGCTCGACGAGCGCGACGTGCCCGGCGTTGGGCGCGGCGCGCCGGCACACACCGCGGCGATACAGGTACCAGGCCCACACCTGCCACGGCATCGCCTCGAACGCCGCATGGGTCGCGAGCTCCTGGGGGTGATACTCGCGTGCACCGACGGTCCAGTAGCCCTCCTTGCCGCGGAACGTGGGGATCCCACTCTCCGCGGAGACGCCCGCGCCGGTGAGCGCGAGCACCCGCCCGGGACGGGCGAGGGCGGCCCGGCAAGCAGCGGTGACGGCGGCGTGGGAGTCCATGGACGGATGCTACAATCTGACCATGCCGCGCCGGTCGAGCATCGTGGTCGCCATGCTCGCGGCCGCTGCATGCTCGCGTGCGAGCGATGAAGGCGGGGCCAAGCAGTGGTCGCAGCCGCACCCTCCGCGCGACATGCCCCCGCCCGCCGATCTGGCGATCGCGATCACCGTCGACGGCGCGGCGCGCGGGCCGATCACGGCCAAGACGCTCGCGACGGCGAAGCCGGACTTCGAGGATGCAGAGCGCTCCGCGTGGCTGATCCCGACGCTGGTGCCGGACGCCGCCGCGCGCGGGACGACGGTCGAGGCGGTGTCCCCCGCGGGCGTCAGCGTGAAGTTCGAGCGGCCGTCGAGCGCCGGGCTCGAGCCGGTCCTGTTCCTCACGCGCCGCGGTGAGGTGATCGTGTCGGCGATCGATCCCAAGGATCCGTTCCCGCGCTACCACGGCCAGGGCGGGCGCCTGCATCGCTCGGGCGACTCGTGGCCCCGGGTCGCCCCCGTCGAGCGGCTCGCGATCACGCGCGCCGCGCGCTAGCGAACGAGCCCGAGCCCAGCGCGAAAGCGCGGAGCCCGAGCCCGAGCCCGAGCCCGTTCTTCGGTTCCGCGCGGTCGGCTTCGAACGGTCGGCTTCGACGGCATCAACATTCAGCGCGACCGTTGTATCGGCGACCGTGGCTGCACCACCGTGTCGCTCGGTATCGTTCGCTGATCGGGCTCGGGCTCGGGCTCGGGCTCGGGCTCGGATCAGTCGTTCGGCGTGCCGAGCGTTCGGTTGAGACCATCGGCGAGCTCCTGGCGCTCCGCATCGGTCAGGTTCGCCTCGGGGTGCGCGGCGATGTACTTGCGCAGCGGCATGTTGCCGTCGGCCGTGCGTACACCCGCATAGCGCGCGCGCTCGTACGGCCGGTTCCACTCGGAGAAGTTGAGGACGTCGCGGCCGACCTCGACGTCGAATTGCACCATCCATGACATCGGCGCGACGTTCGCGTACCACGGCCACTTCGTGTGGTTGCTGTGGCAGTCGAAGCAGGCGCGGACGGCGAGCTCGCGCGTGCGCGGCGAGTCCCACGCCGGCTCGGCGATGGTCGGCGGGTTGCTGTGGGTGCGCCCGTAGGGGATGAGCTGGATCAGCCCGAACAGGCCCACGAGGACGCCGAGGACGATCAGAAAGCCCTTCGTGATCGACCAGATCCGTCTGCTCATGACGGGCGTAGGATGCGCAGAACGTGCCGTCGCGCACGGCGCCAAGTTGTCGCACCTACGCGATCCACGCAGTGACTCCGTCGGCGCCGGGCGCGATCAAAGGAACCGCACCGGACGGCGCCGGTGCGAACCCCAGGCGGGTCGTCCCGCAGCGGCGGCGTAGGGCGTGAGCGACCCAGCCGAACGTGTAGCGCGCGTTGATCTCGCAGAGCGGGTGGAACCGGCGCGCGCCGTCGTCGTCGCGGTACGCGAACGCGTCGATGGCGTAGGGACCCGCGTAGCCGCGCGTGGTCAGGGCACGTCCGACGAGCTCGACGACCTCGGCGAGCCGCGCGTGCTCGTGTGCCAGCAGCGCCGGCGGCGCGAGGTCGATGCCGAGGAAGCCGCCGCGGGCGTCGGTGACGAGGCCGTGCGGTGGCTCGGCGGTGATCCGGCCATCGGCGTCGACGCGCGCGCATGCACCGACGTCGAGGATGCGGTCCAGCCACGGCTCGACGACGAGCGGCCCGAACGCGGCGACGAGGCGCGTGAGCCGCGTCCGTTGCTCGGTGGTCGGCGGACCGTCGCCGCGGCAGCGGTCGCGCCCCGCGGAGGTCCACGCGGCCTTGGCGATCCACGCGCCCCTCGCCATCGCGAGGTCGTCGGCGCTCGCGATCACGCGTGCGCCGGGGAGCGCCGCCGCGTGCGCCTGTGCGAGAGAGAGCGCGAACCGGCGATCGTTGACGTCGCGCGCGCTCGCGGCGGCCCACGCGAGATCCGGATCCGCGAGCTCGCCCGCGTGCATCACCGGCGGAGCCCAGCCGGAGGCGGCGAGGAGGCGCGCGGGATCCAGCGCCGCGGGCGCCCAGATCTCGACGGGCTCGCCGGCAGGGGCGAACGCGGCGAGCAGCGAGGCGTACAGGCTGATCCGCGCGCGCACCGCGTGGGGCAGGGTGGCGCCGGCCCAGCGGGCCTCGCAGTCGAGGTTGGCGAGCACGCGCACGCTATTCGCGCGGTTCTCCCGACGGCCGCGTGGGAGCGGTCGCCTCGAGCGCCGCGATGAACGCGGCATCGAAGCCCGCCCGTTCACGTGCCTCGCGGTCGAAGCGCGCACCCCGCGCGCGCCTGGGGCCGAGCGGGAACTTCACGTGATCGAGGTACGCCTGCCACGGATCGACATCGCCGGCGAACCGCTTCAGCCACACCCACCCGAAGTGCACGTGCGCGATCTCGTCGGCGTGCACGCGATCGAGCACCGCGGCGGTCGCCTCGTCGCCGCACGCGCGCGCGGCGGCGGCGTAGTCGCCGGCGAAGTCCAGGTTCGCGTTCTCGAACGTGAGCCCCATCGCGCACACGAACTCGAGGGGGCCGCTGAGATGATCGAGCTTGTTCCAGAAGTGACCGGTGACAGGGAGCGCGCCGAACGCGATGCCGTGCGCGACGAGGCGCTCGCCGTACAGCGCGAGGTGGCGCTGCTCGTCGGCGAGGATCGCGACCAGGCCGCGGCGAAACGCGATCGGGGCCTCGGGGTACGCGAGCAGCGCCCACGCGAACAGCTCGATCGCCTGCAGCTCGTGGTTCGCGAGGGCGTGAAGGATGCGCGCGCGCTGCTGCGGGTCGCGCATGCCGGCGAGCGGCGGCACCTTCGCCTTGCGGCCGGGCACGATCGCGAGCTCGGCCGGTCGGCCGGGCGCGGCGAGCCGGAGCGCGGGCTCGGTGTCCTCGAGCACCAGGTCGGCGGGCGGGGGCGCGAGCTTGCCCGCGAGGGTCTCGGCGGTGACGATCGCCGTCGCGTAGGTTCGCGCGTTCATCGACGCCGACGGCGTAGCACGATCGCGACGACGCCGAGCGCGACGAGCGAGCTACCGGCCGGCGAGCCGCCGGCATCGCAGCAGCCGCCGTCGGGCGCGTACCAGCACACGCCGGCGCCCGCGCCCGTATCGACGCACGAGAAATCCTCGGGGCAGCTGCCGGGCGACAGGTCGCACGACTCCACGCACTGCTTGACGCCCGTGGTGTCGGCGATGCAGCGGTTCGAGAGGCACTCCGTGCTCGCGGTGCACGCGTCGCCGAGGCCGCCGGGCTGCTCGGGGCCCGGCACGCACACGCCCATCACGCACACGTCGGCGCCGCTGCAGCCGCTCGACGCCGTGCACGGCGGCCCCACCTCGACGTCGACGGTCGCGCTCGCGGGCGTGCCCTGGACGTCGAACGCCTTGATCTCGACGGTGTGCGGCCCCTGGGCGACGTCCTTCGGGGCGGCGAGCACGTACGGCGCCGTCTTCGTCATCACGCCGGTGTTGACGCCATCGATCCACATCTCGAGGCGATCGACGGCGACATCGTCCATCGCCTTCGCGCGCACGAAGAACCCGGGCTCGACCTGCTTGCCGGCGCTCGGGGAGTTGATCGTCACCGTCGGTGCCGTCGGCGCGCCCGGACCGAACATCGCGAGGATGTGCATGTACGAGTTCTGCGTCGCCGCCCCCGTGCACTGACAGCTCCGCGCCTGGAATTCGCCGCACGGCGAATCCGTCGCCTGGAACCGCTTCATCGGCGGCCCGCCGTTCAGGTACGTCATCGGATCGGCGGCGTTGTATTCGTGCTCGAGGCCGAACGCGTGCGCCGTCTCCTGCGCCGCGGTCCAGCACAGCGCGTCCGGATCGGGGCCGTACACGTCGAACGTGAACGAGACGGCGTTCGGAATCTCCTCGCACGTGAACGGCGCGACCCCGCCCGCGCCCGCAAGATCCGCGCGCAGCTCCGTCGCGCGCCCACCGACCACGTTCTCGTAGTGGGGCTCGGTGCCCGGGTCGACGTCGGTGACCCCGATGTTGAACGGCGCATACGTCGCGCGCACGCACTCCATCATCCGGTCCCAGACCTCCTGGGACTGCTTGAAGCCGCTGAGCGTGACCTGGCTGTTCGGGATGCTCGACGTGTCGGTGCGAGCGTCGTCGATACCCGGCCGGATCAAGCAACCCGAGGGCGGGCAACGCCGCAGGTAGATGAGGCGGGACGCGGGCTCGGCCGCGGGTGGCGTCTGCTGCGGCACCAGGACGTACCTGGGGAGCGGGCGCTCGGCGGTGGCGCTCGGCGCGAGCGCCGCGAGGAGGAGGCCGGCGGAGAGAAGCGAGCGGCGCATCACTTGCGACGACGACGCACGAAGAGGAGGGATGCGAACGCGAGCCCCAGCGACACCGCGCCGCCGTCGCCGCCGGCCGAGCAGATGCCACCGTCGGAGCCGTCGTCGTAGCCGGGCCAGCACACGCCCTGGCCGCCCGCGTCGAGGCAGCCGAAGTTGTCGGGGCACTGGCCCTCGCCGAGCACGCAGGGCTCGACGCAGTACTTGTTGCCCGCCGAGTCCTGCGCGCACTGGCCCGACGCGCAGTCGGGGCCGGAGTTGCACGTGGTGCCGAGACCGCCCTGCACGCCGGGGCCCGGCACGCAGCGCCCGCCGAGGCAGGTGTCCGTGTTCGTCGGGCAGTCCGACGGCTTTCCGCACGGCTGACCGATCACGACCTGCACGTTCGCCTCCGCCGAGGTGCCGAAGATGTCGAACGCGAGCACCTTCACCTTGTGCGTGCCCTCGGTCAGCATGGCGGGCGCGTTGAACGCGTACGGCTGCGCGATCAAGGTCTGGATGAGCGTGTTGTTGACGTACAGCTCGACGCGGCCGATGCCGTTGTCGTCGGTCGCATCGACGCGCACCGGGAAGCCGGGCGCGACGACGTCGCCGAGCTTGGGCGACGTGATCTTCACGGTCGGCGGCGTCGGCGTACCCGTGCCGAACAGCGCCTTGATCGTCGCCACCGAGTTCTGCGTGTTCTGACCGGTGCACGCGCACGGGTGGTTCTGCCCGTTGGTGCCGGTGCAGGTCTGGTTCTGCGGCGACTTACCGCCGACGCAGTCACTGCCGCACTGGACCTGCGCGTCCTTGAACCGCTTGCGGCCGCTGTAGCTGAAGTACGTGAGCGGATCGCTCGCGTCGGTGACGTGGTCGAGCGCGAACGAGTGCGCGATCTCCTGCGCGGCGGTCGCGCAGATCTCCTCGACGTCGCTGCCCCAGACCTTCTGGAAGTCGAAGACGAGCGAGTTCGGGATGTACTGCTGGCACGAGAACGGCGACACGCCGCCCGTCGAGGGGCTCATCCCGAGGTCCGTCGGCGAGCCCGCGATCATGATCTCGAAGTGCGGCGCCGGGCTCGGGTTGGTCGTCGTGATCTCGACGCCGAACGGCGTGAACACGTCCTTCACGCACGCGACGACGTTGTTCCACGTCGTGTCGCTCGCGGAGAACGGCGTGAGCGTGCGCGTGCTGCTGATGTTCCACAGGCCCTGATAGCCCGAGCCGTCGAGCGAGCTCACGTTGCCGGGACGGATCACGCAGCCGTTCGGCTTGCAGTTGTTGAGGTAGATCTTGTTCGAGTTGACCGCGGGGAGCACCTGCGCGGGATCGACGTCGATCCACACGCGCTCGAGCCGCGGCCGCGGCTTCAGGACCTGCGGTGCCGTGTCTTCTTCGATCGTGTCGCCCTCACCGGGGCGCCACGTCTTGGTGTCGCCGACGGCAGGGGTCGCGAGGGCGAGAAGCGGCAGAACTGCGCAGACCAAGAGTCGCTTCATGGCCTGATCTCATATCCCGCCAACCCCGAGCAAACCTAGCAGAAACGTCTGTCTTTCGATGACGCTTAGCGGCGACGGCGACGCGAGATCACGAGCGCGCCGAAGGCAAGACCAACGAGCACGATGCCCTGGTCGCCGCGCGCCGTGCTGCAGCCGCCGTCATCACCGGCGCCCGGCCAGCATACGCCACCGCCGCCCGCCGCGACGCAACCAAAGTCACCCGGGCACCCATCGTTACCCATCGTGCAGCTCTCGACGCAGTAGCTGCTGGTACCGTCGCCAGCGCACTGCCCCGAGCGGCACTCCGTGTTGCTGGTGCACGTCGTCCCGAGACCGCCGGTCACCGAGCCGCCCGCGACGCAGCGCCCGTCGACACACACGTCACCGTCGCCCGTGCACGCGTTGGAGTCGCTGCACGGTGCGCCGCGCGTGACCGTGATCGTCGTCTCGCTCGGCGTGCCGCCGATGTCGTAGCCGGTGACCTTGATGATGTGGTTGCCCTGACCGAGCGACGCCGGCGCATTCCATACCCACGGCGCCGCGGTCAGCGTCGAGATCAGCTGGCCGTCGATGCGGAGCTCGGCCTTCGAGGCGCCGATGTCGTCGACGATGTCGGCGCGGATCGGGAACTCGGCGGCGACGCTGTCGCCATTGCGCGGCGACGTGATGCTGACCGTCGGCGGCGTCGGCGTGCTCGAGCCGAACGTCTCCATGATCTCGCGGAACGAGTTCATCGAGTTGCCGCCGCACGAGCAGCCGCGCGCCTGGAACTCGCCGCACGGGCCGGCCTCGTTCTGGAACGTCTTCCGCGACGGCCCCGACTGCAGATACGTCATCGGGTCGCGGTTATCGAACTTGTGATCCAGGCCCCACGAGTGCGCCGTCTCCTGTGCGACGGTCCAGCAGATGTCGTCGACGCTGCCGCCGTAGACGTTGGCGAAGCTGAACGAGATGCCCCCGCTGATGTAGCCGCACGTGAACGGGGACACACCGCCCACGCCTTGCTGCATGCCGACGTTCTGGGGCACGCCGGCGACGATCGCCATGTGGTAGGTGCCGGACGCCGGCCGATCGGTGACGATCTGCACGCCGAACGGCGCGTAGGTCTTCTTCACGCACTCGACGACCTGCTGCCAGGTCGAGTCGCTGTACGCGAAGGGCTGGACCGTCGACGTCTGGTCGATGATGCTCGAGCGGTTGGTCGCGGCGCTCTCGTTGCCGGGCGACAGCTGGCAGCCGTTCGGCTTGCAGTTGTTGAGATAGATGACGTTCGACGCCGCCAGCGACACGCCGTCGCCGGAGAAGCTGGGGAGGCCCGGGTCGATGAAGCGATACGTCGGCTGCGGGCGGCTGTACGGCGTCGCGAGCGGGTTCGCGGGCGCGTCGGCCGCGTTGGTCTGCGGCTCGGCGGAGGCGATGCCGAACGACCCGAGGAGCGACACCAGCACGACAGAGGAGCGCTTCATGCCCGGCGTTGTAGCGAAAGCCGAACGCTGTTCTCTATGCGGTGATCCTGTCTTTGGCTGAGCGCTGCGCACCGACTGATGCCCTCGCGCCGCGACCTCGCGGTCTCAGCGAGATCTGCCCAGATCTCGCCGACCTGGCGCCTTACAGGATCGCGCAGCTGACGATGAAGCCGATATATGCGGCCACCAGGATCCCGCCCTCGACCCGCGAGATCCGGCGCGAGCCGCGCATCATCAGCACGCCGAGCAACGTGATGGCGACCAGGCCGACCAGGTCGACCAGGTGCATGCGTTCGCCGACCCGGATCGGCTGGAGGTAGGCGGTCACGCCGAGCACGAGGAACACGTTGAGGAGGTTCGAGCCGATCACCGAGCCGACCGCGAGGGCGGCGTGGCCGCGCGCGGCCGCGACCAGCGATCCGATCAGCTCGGGCAACGCGGTGCCGAGCGAGATCACGGTCAGGCCGAGCATGCGCTCGCCCATCTGCAGCTCCTGCGCGAGACCGCGCCCGCCGCGCACGAACATGTTCGAGCCGACGACGAGCAGCACGAGGCCGATCAGCGTCATCAGCCCGGCGATGGTTCGCGACGCGCGCGGACGGCCACGGCCGCCGTGCACGACGCCGCTCTCCTCGGCGCTCTTGACCTTCGCGAGGTCATCTTCCTCGGTCGGCGACAGCTCGTCATCGGGATCGATCCGCACGGACACCGTGAGCGTGACGATCGTGAACAGCACCGCGCAGCCGATCAGGATCCCTCCCTCGAGCTTGGAGAGCAGACCGTTGCGGAGCAGCAGCGGCACCGCGATCGCGGAGCCGAGCAGGATCGGGACCTCGCGCCGGATCAAGCGACCGTCGATCGTCGGCGGCGAGATCAGCGCGGTGAGCCCGAGGATCAGCGAGATGTTGGCGGCGCACGATCCGATCACGGTGCCGAGGGCGATCGGCTGGTGGTGCGTGAGCGCGGTCTCGGTCGCGACCGCGAGCTCCGGCGCCGACGTGCCGTACGCGACGACGGTGAGCCCGACGACGAGCGGCTTGACGCCGAACGCGCGCGCGATCGAGGCCGAGCCGCGGATCAGCCACTCGGCGCCCCAGTAGAGGATCGCGATGCCGACGACGACCTGGGCGATGTAGAGCGCTGAGAGCAACGCCGGCGCAGTGTATCAGGGGCCGGTGACCGCGAGCGACAGCGTGTAGTTGTTGAGCATCAGGCGTGCTCCGGGCTCCGCGGCGACCTGCGCGTAGTACTGGCCGGGCGCGAGGTCGCGCGCGATCGCTCGGAGCTCGGTCCGCTCGCCGGTGACCGCCGTCGCGGTCGCGATCGGGATCCCGCCCGCGTTGAGGATCGAGGCGACGAGGGGTGCCCCGTTCGCCTGGAACTCGGTGACGAGCTCGATCGCTTCGCCCTGCGTCGCGATCGTGATCGCGAAGACATCCCGATCACCGGCCGCGCAGATCGCGAGATCTTCGCGGCGGAACGTGTTCGTGCCGTCGAGTCCGGTCGAGGTCGCGTCGCCGAGCAAGTCGTTCGGCTCGACGTCGCTGTCGTCCGCGCAGTCGAAGTCCGCCATGAGGCCGTCACCGCCGACGCAGATCCGATCGCCGGTCGTGGTGTCCTCCTGGCAGGCATAGCCTTCGGGGCACACCGGATCGGTCTGGCCGCACAGGTACGGCGTCGGGCCGAGGTCGGTGTCGTAGGCGCTGCACGCGCCGGTGAGCAGCGCGAGGAAGAGCAGGGTGCGCATCAGAACTCCGCCGTTGCGGCGGCGCCGGCGAACTGGTCGCCGACCGCCGGTGCGATCATCCACGCGGTCGAGCCGTCCGGAGGCGGCGCCTGGCGCTTGTGGGTCAGGTCGCGGATCCACAGGTACGTGGCGACGCCGGCGGCCGCGATGCCGACCCCGAGCGTCACGCGGTAGACCGTGTCGTAGCGCTTGCCGAGCGTCTGCACGCGCTCGCCGAACGGCTCGTCCCACTCGCGACACGGCGGCAGCCCGCAGTCGCTCGCGTCGGCGACTAGCTTGTCGTGCTGATCACCGGCGAGCTTGTAGGAGATCAGCGACGTGCCGAGCAGCGCGATCGCGGCACCCGAGGTCCCCCACTTCGCGACGCGCTTCGCGCTGGCCCACGTGTCCTCGGGCGGTGCGACGGTGCCATCGGCCGCGTACGTGACGCCGGGGATGGGAACCGGCGCCACGACCTCTCCACCCTCGTCGACGTAGTCCTCGTAGTAGCGCTTCTTCGCGCGCGGTTCGATCGTCACGAGGTTCGGGCTCGTCGACTTACCCGAGCGGACGAGCAGCTTGTCCGTGCGATCGCGGACCTCGAGGTAGTACTGGACCCACTTGCCGGTCGCCTTGGTGCCCGGGATGCGCGCGACGAGCTCGTAGTTGCGCCACGTCATCGGCTTGGTGACGAAGCGGTCGTCGCCGCTCGCGCGATAAAATAGATTCACCGTGACGGCGGCGTCCGCGGGCACGACGGCGGTGATGTCGATCGGCCAGCCCGGAGGTGCGGTGTCGATCGTCTCGTGCTCGAACTCCTTGGCATCGAACGTGGCCGCCGGCGCGGGCTTGGCCGCGTCGTTCTCGGCGGTCTCGCCCTCGGGCGTCACCGCGACCACGCTCTCGGCATGCAGCGCGGCGACGCGCTTCTCCACCGCGTCGCGCATGGGCGCGTCGGCCGGGCCCGCCGCGAGGAACTTCTGGTAGTAGAACAGCACCAGCGCCTTGTCGCCGAGCAGGTCGTACGTGTGCCCGATGTTGTAGAGGAGGTACGCGTTGCGCGAGAGGCGGTACGACTCCTTCATCTTGACGATGGCGTCCTCGAGCTTGCCGTCGTCGAACAGCGCCTGGCCCTCCTGGAACGCCTTCTTCGCCGCGGCGAGCTCGTCCTGCGTGGGCGGAGCCGGCGCTTGCGCGTGCGCAGGTGCGGCCACACCGACGGCCACCACCAGCGCGAGCGTGCACAGGCGCATGGTCAGTTGAACTGGCACGTTCCCAGGCCTCCCGTGGCGCCGCCCGCGCCCGTGTTGATCAGCGAATAACCGCCGGCGCCGCCGGCGCCGCCGGCACCGCCGGAGATCGTGTTGCTTCCGCTCGTGCAGTAGTTCGGCGAGCCGATGCCGCTCGTGAAGATGCCGAAGCTGCCGCCGCCACAACCGCCGCCGCCGCCCGCACCGTGACCACCGTCGCCGCCGTTGCCGCCACGCCCCGCGGCGCCAGCGCAGAACTCGACGCTCGTACCACCGGCCGCGCCGACGCCACCAGCCCCGCCGGAGCCGCCCGCACCGCCGGCGCCGCCGATGCCGCCCTCACCGCGGATGAGCGTGTTGCCGGTCACGACCGGAGCGCTGGCGCCGCCGACGATGAAGATCGCGAACGCGCCGCCGCCGGCCGTCGCCCCGCCACCGCCGGTGCCCCCGCAGCCGCCCGAGCCGCCGCCACCACCATGGCCGCCGAGCCGGTCGCGACCGTCCTGACACGCGTAGGTACCGCTACCAAACTCGCTGTTCGCTGCGCATTTCGCGCCGCCGCCACCGCCGCCACCACCGCCGCCGCCGCCGTTCCCTCCGGTGCCTCCACCGCTCCCGGTACCGCCGACCCAGTGACCGTTCGACACGATCCCCGCGTTCATCGAGCAGCCAGCACCAACGGTGCCGTGCGAGGCATCCTTACCCGCTTCTCCATCCCACCCGAAGTCGTGCGAGTCCGGAACAAAGCAAACGGTGACGAGGTCGATCGGGGGAAGTGGATTGTTGTCGAATTGCCCAAGTGCGCCGTCATACCCCGCTTCTGCGCCCGCACCGATGAGCGCGGGCGATCCGAGACCGGCGAAGCCGTCAACACCGCTCACCTTGTTCTGATAGACCGGGCGCGGGTTGCAGCGATTGCCGCCGCCGTTGCCGCCGCTCACGTTATCGGCGCCGCACATGCGCTGGCCGCCGTTGGTGTAGGCGCGGTTGTTGGCCGCCGCGTCACATGGCGCGGTGCCCGTCGTGACCTTCGCGTCGTAGCCGGAAGGATTGGACGCGCGGCCGACGCCGTCCGCGCCGGTCGTACCTGCCGCGCCGGAGCCACCGCTCTGGCCGGGACCGCCCTTGCCGCCGTACACGGAGTTCCTCGCGATCGCGAGCGCGCTCGAGCTGCTGGCGACGTAGATCCCGTACGAGTTGCCGCGGAGCTTCGGGTTCACGCTGCCGATCACGACGAAGCCTTCGAACATGGTCGGGCTGGTGATGCCGATCGCCTGCACCGTGTAGTCGTGGTTCGTCGATGCGATCGTCGCGACGCCCGTGAGCAGCGTGCCGGTGCCGGCGACGTTGCGCTGCCAGGTGTCGGGCGCGTAGCCGCCCAAGAGATTCTTGCCGCCGACGAGCGAGACGGCCTCGGAGTAGATGCCGTTGGCGACGAACACGTTCGGTCGCCCCGTCGTGCTCGCACGCGCGAGGCCCTGCGCGATCGTGCGGCACGGGTGGTTGCCGGCGCCGGTGCCGACGGGGCCGAGCCCGCACGAGCTGTCGTCGATCGCCTGCGGATCGTTCATCGAGACGTAGATCGCCATCGGATCGAGTCGGAGCTCGCATCCGTTCGACGTCGCGCCGTCGAGATTGAAGGCACCCGCGGCGCACTGCAGGGAGCACGACGCCGTCGTCGTGGTCGCGGTGCACACGCCGCTCGCGTTCGGCAGGTTGTAGATCACGGTGCAGTCGGTCGCGCAGCTGCCACACGCGGTGTGCTGGTTGTAGATGCCGGAGGCGTTCTTGAACGGCTCGTCGATCGCACCGTCGCAGTTGTCGTCGACCCCATTGCAGACCTCGGTGCCCGGCATGCCCGCGGTGACCGAGCACTGCGTGGTCGTCCCGGTCGGCGCGCAGATCCGGTTGCCGGTCCGCGCGCACGCGCCGACGCCGATCGAGCAGGACTGGCCGAGCGTCGTGAACGTCTCGTCGACCGAGCCGTTGCAGTTGTCGTCGAGGCCGTTGCACGTCTCCGCCTGCGGCGAGCCCGCCGTGACCGAGCACTCGGTGCCATTGCCCGCCGCGTTGCAGCGGATCACGCCGAAGCGCTGGCACGCACCGACGCCATCCATGCACGTGGTCGCCAGCGTCGGCCAGGTCTCGTCGACCTGCGAGTCGCAGTCGTCGTCGCCGTAGTTGCACGTCTCGAGCGCCGGCGTCTGTCCCTGACACACGACCGTCGTTCCGGTGCACAGCTGGACGCCCTGGCAGGTGCCGACGCCCGCGACCGTGATCGGGCACGCCGAGCCGCTCACGCCGTCGTCGATCAGCTGGTCGCAGTCGTTGTCCATGCCGTCGCACGTCTCGACGCTCGCGGTCGAGGCCGTGCAGCCGCTCCAGCCGCCGTCGCCGGGATGGCAGGTCTCCAGGCCGTAGCAGGTGCCCGCCGCGTTCGTCGTCTGGCAGGTCCGCACCTGGCCGTCCTGCGCCTCGGTGCACGTGCAGCTGCCGGTGTCGGGCACGCAGTACTGGCCGTCGTGCTCGCCGCTCGGATCGGGCTTGCACGTGTAGCCCGTCGGGCACGAGCCCTCGAACGGGCAGTCGGGCAGGCAGAACCGGCCGCCGTCGAGCTCGGCGCACACGCCGCCGTTGCACTGGTTGTCGCCGCTGCACGGCGTGCAGTAGTCGAACGTCTGCGGGAGGCACAGCGAGACGAGCTCGCCGCCGACGTCGGTCGCGCGGCAATCCCAGCCCGGCGGGCAGCCCTGATCGCAGCCGTACGTGCAGAGGTCGTTGCTCGCACCGTCGACGCAGTAGCCGCCCGCGAGACAGTCATCGGACGTGGTGCACTGCTGGCCGAAGCTCGGGCCGCCGAACGCATCGATCGGCAGGACGTCTTGCGGCGCGCCGGCGTCGGTGTGGCTGTTGCTCGGGCCGCATGCGACCAGCGCGACGAGGAGGAGGA
>Ga0247822_10000940_pt1 | contig 16979 bp, 18 predicted proteins | sample 13C_Cellulose_Da_FD_192423 | JGI IMG/M metagenome (GOLD analysis project Ga0247822, IMG submission 192423) | Soil microbial communities from agricultural site in Penn Yan, New York, United States - 13C_Cellulose_Day30 | ecosystem: Environmental > Terrestrial > Soil > Agricultural land | place...
GTGACGGCGCCACCGAAGCCGGAGGCGGCACCGTCGCCGAGGCCGGCGCCGAAGCCGGAGGTGGCACCGTCGCCGAGGCCGGCGCCGAAGCCGGAGGTGGCGCCGTCGCCGAGGCCGTCACCGACGCCGCAGGTGGCGCCGTCGCCGAGGCCGGCGCCGCAGGCACCACCGCCTCGCGCCGCACCACCACCGCGCGCCGCACCACCGCCGCGCGCCGCCCCACCGCCGCGCGCCGCACCACCGCCGCGCGCCGCACCAGCGCCAGCACCGCGCGCCGCACCACCGCCGCGCGCCGCACCACCACCTCGCGCCGCACCGCCACCTCGCGCCGCACCGCCGCCGTCGCGCCCCGCGCCCGCGCGATCGATCGCGAATCCACCGGCTCCACATCGCCGGTGACACGCGTGTGCCTTCGTGATCTGCGTCGCGTCGTCGACGTGATCTGCATCGCCCCTACATCGCCCGCGGTCTTTACGCTCGGGACAACCAGCGTAGATTGCCGCGCACATGAAGTACTTGCTGTTCTTTGCCGCGCCGATCGTCTTGATCGGCTGCGGCGAATCCTCGACTAACCACGACCACCGACCTCCTCGAACCATCACCGCCACCGACGCGCTGACCTTCCGCGGCGCCGACGGCACCCACGACGAGTGGCCGATCGATCTCGATCGCGCGATCGTCCAGGCGATCACCCAGGCCGACGACGGTACCTGGACGATCGTGCCCGGCATGGGCACCTCCGGCGGCGTGGTCGTCGTCGACGACGTGCCGGCCGGCGACGGCTACCTGCGCGTCGACTACCACGACAGCTCGCCCGAGCCGCGCCCGCGCAACGAGTACTTCTGGATCGGCAGTGACGACGACCTCGACCTCGATCTCGGCGTGTGGCGCGCCGGACGCGCCGACGCCGACCGGGCGTGGACCGCGCCGACCGATCTCCAGCTCGACGTGACCGGGCTGTCGCCGTGGCAGCCGGGCGCCGACCTCGCCGTCGTCTACACGCCGAACCTCGGGTTCGTGAACGTGTTCCAGCAGGACATCCCCGAGGCGGTCAGCGGCATGCCCGCGGCCAGCGCGGTCGCGACCGAGCTCCACATCGACTGGGCGACGGCGGTCTTCGGCCCGCTCGCCAGCGCCGACCGGGGCGATCGCTCCTATCTGATGCAGTTCCGCTTCCGCCAGGTCCAGGGCGTCATCGTCGGCGCGCCGGTGCGGGCGGTGGCGCTGCCGCAGTTCGACCAGCACGACGGCGAGGCCACCGTGGTCGCCGCGGCGCTGGCCGAGCCGGCGCCGCTGCGGGTCCGCCTCGCCATGGACCGGCCGGCGTTCGACGCCCTGCGGCCCGACCTCGGCCGCGACGTCGGCGCCGCGCTCGGCCGCGGCTTCTCGATCTCGTCGAGCCCGAGCGCGGTCGCGCAGGAGTTCTCGCCGCAGTCGGTGCCGGCCGAGCTGGTCGTCCTCGACGACGGCGCGCTCGACGGGGCCGGGCCGGCCGACCTCGGCGATCTCGACGTCGCCTCGCCGTTCCCGGTCGAGACCGTCTACGGCCAGTTCGTGTCGGTGTACCCGGTGACCGTCGCCCGCGACGACGGCCTGGTCGCGCAGGCGCAGGCCGAGGTCGGCGTCATCACCAACGCGATCCCGACCCAGGCCGCGCCGGCGGCGCCGATCATCGGCCCGGTGCGCGCGGTCACCGTCGCCGGCCACGACGCGGCGTCGGCCCCGCTCGGCGTCGGGCTCACGCCCGAGATCGCCTGGCAGCCGCCGGCGCTCGGCACCCCCGTCGAGTACGAGGTCCGCGTGCTGGCGCCGGGCGGCGCCGATCCGACCTACGACTTCCTGTGGTACCCGGCGGCGATCTTCCACGTCCCCGGCGATCGCACGTCGCTCACGCTGCCGCCCGAGCTCCTGCGCCCCGACTGGCCGTACGCGATCGCGATCCGCGCGGTCACCCACGCGCTGCCCGCCGACGTGCGGGCGACGCATCCCCGTCACCTCGCTCTGCCGTACGGCTGGGCGGACACCATCACCCCCGCCTTCAAGCCGTGATCGCCATGCGCACCACCACCCGCCTCCTGTTCGCGACCCTCGCGCTCGGCGCGTGCGGCGACAACCTGTCCCCCGGCGGTGACGGTGACGGCGACGGCCCCGGTCCGGCCGGCCGCACCGTCACCGGCAGCCACCTCGTCCTGTACAAGCTGCTCGACAAGACCCTGCTCGACGATCCGGCGTTCGACATGTCGGACACCCTGATCGAGGGCCACGTCGCGCGTGGCGGCGGCTGGGACATCTACCCCGGCGTCGGTCACCGCGACGGCTCGTTCGAGATCCCCGGGCTGCCCGACGGCCCGATGTGGCTGCGCGTCGCCACCCGGCCGGTCGGCGAGGTCTTCTACTGGACCGACGCCGACCACGTCGACTTCGACGAGCCGGTGCTCGGGCCCGAGGACCCGCCGCGCTCCGCCGACGACGATCGCCTCAACCTGGCGCTCACCGGCCTCGCGCCGTGGCAGGACGGCGACTCGATCGCCTGGTTCGTCCCCGAGGACATCGTGTTCGCCCAGAGCCTGGTCGGCGTGCCCCCGGAGCCCGGCAGTACCGAGCTCACCGGCACCAGCGTCGACTGGTCCGGGCGCCCGCTCGCCGACACCGGCCCCGGCGAGCCGGCGTTCGTCGTCCAGTACCGCCCGCAGGAGCTGGCGCCCGGCGTCGAGGTGATCGCGCCGATCCGCGCCGCGTCGCCGACGATGCACCAGGTCGCCGGCACCACCGGCACCCTGACCGCGACGCTGGCGGCGCCGCCGGTGCTGCCGTACCGGCTCAACTGGGCCCGCGACGCCTTCGAGGCCACCCGCGCCGAGATCCACCCGACCCGCGCCGAGGCGTCGAGCAGCCACTGGTTCTCGGTGGTCGCGATGCCCGGCCTGGTCGACGGCGAGGCGTGGATCTCCGTCGACTACCCGGTGGCGAGCCTGGTCGACCCCTCGATCCTCGAGGGGACCACCCCGCTCGACCTCGGCGAGCTCGCCATCCCCAACCCGTACCCGCGCGCGTGGCTCACCGACTCCTACGTGGTGACCTTCCCGGTGTCGCTGCCGATGCCCGACGGCAGCCCGTGGACGATCGAGGCCGCGGTCGGCACCCGCCGCACCGAGTTCCCGACCGCGACCAGCCCGGCGGCGCCGGCGATCACGCCGATCCGTGCGCCGAAGATCGGCTGGCGCGACGCGTTCACCGACCTCGACGGCGTCGGCCTGACGCCGGTGATCAGCTGGCAGGCGCCGGCGACCGGCACCGCGACCTCGTACGAGCTCACGATCGTCGAGGCGGTGCTCGACCCGCCGCCGCCGTACCGGCCGGGCTGGTACATCACCGCCACCCTGGTCGTGCCCGGCGACGTCACCTCGCTGCAGGTCCCGGCCGACCTCCTCGTCGAGGGCAAGACCTACGCGATGATCGTCAAGGCGATCGCGCAGCCCGGCCAGGACATCACCACCCGGCCGTTCCGCATCGGCGGCGTGTACGCGTTCGCCGAGGCGGTGACCGGGCGCTTCACGCCGTAGCCCGCCGCCGGCGGCGCGCGGCGCTCACATCGCCAGGCCGCCGTCGACGTCGATGGTGCGACCGTTGAAGTAGTCGCACTCGAGGACGAACTTGACGGCGAGCCAGATGTCCTCGGGCACGCCGATGCGGGCGACCGGGATGTTGGCGACCAGGGCGTCGCGCGCCTTCTGGGGCATGCCCTGGGTCATCGGCGTCTCGATCATGCCGGGCGCGACCGCGCCGACCCGGATGCCGAACGCCCCGAACTCCTTCATCCACGTCACCGTGTCGGCGGCGAGCGCGGCCTTGGCGGCGGTGTAGTTCGACTGGCCGCGGTTGCCGTGGCGGGCGATCGACGCCATGTTGACGATCACGCCCGGGCGCTGCTCGGTCTCGACCATCTTGGCGACCACATCGCGGACCATCAGGGTGGCGCCGGTCAGGTTGACCGCGAGCACCGCGTCCCACTGGTCCTTGCTCAGCTTGGTCACCGCGCCGGTGGCCTTGTCCTTCTTGACCAGCAGGCCGTCGCGCAGGATGCCGGCGTTGTTGATGAGGCCGTTGAGGCCGCCCATGGCGCCGTGGGCCCAGTCGACGAACGCGCCGACGTCGGCCTCGGACGAGACGTCGAGCTTGCGGGTGTGGACCTGGCCGGGCAGGCCGCGGGTCGCCTCGGCGAGGGTGGCCAGGCCGTCCTCGCGGACGTCGCCGGCGGCGACCTGGGCGCCGGCCTCGGCGAGGCGGGTGGCGAAGTGCGCGCCCATACCCTGAGCGGCGCCGGTGACGATGATCTTCAGGTCGGACAGCTTCATGGTGGCGCGCACGTTAGTGAAGCGCGGTCGCGGCGGCAAGCCGGGTGGCGAAGCGGATCAGTCGTGCGGCTGGCCGGTCGCGGTCCCGCTGCTCCGCGGCGGCGCCCCGAGCGGGCGCCGGCCGGGGCCCTCGACGTACTCGATCGTGTTCGGGCACGACAGGCTCTCGAACGCCATCAGGCTCTCCTGATCGCCGAACACCTGCGGGCACTCGGCCAGGCACGCCTTGCGGATCGCGTCGTCGCGCTCGCCGCGGCACTCGAGGTAGTGGTCGCACGCGCCCGCGCAGGTGCCGGTGACCCGCGGGCCGGTCACGTAGCGGACGACGCAGCCGCCGGCGACCACCGCGACCAGCACGGCCGCCGCCAGCGCGGCGGCGAGGTTGCCCGCCCTCATGCCTTGGCTCCGTGCCGGCCGGCGCCGGCGGCGAACCGCGCCGCCCCGGCGGCACCCTCGGCGAGGGCCTTGGCCCCGTGGCGCAGCTCGTTGGCCAGCGCCTCGTCGAGCGACATCCCCCACTGCTCGTACGCGCTCATCCGATCGCCGCGCAGCGCGGCCTGCGGCAGCGCCGCCAGCTCGGCGGCGAGCGCCTCCGCCGCGGCCCGCGCCTGGCCGCGCGGCACGATCCGGTTGACCAGCCCCATCGCCATCGCCTCCTGGGCGTCGACCGCCCGTCCGGTCAGGATCAGATCCATCGCCCGCCCCATGCCGATCAGCCGGGGCAGCCGGATGGTCCCGCCGTCGATCAGCGGCACCCCCCATCGCCGGCAGAACACCCCCAGCACCGCGTCGTCGTCGGCGATCCGCAGGTCGCACCACAGGGCCAGCTCGAGGCCACCGGCGACCGCGTAGCCGCTGATCGCGGCGATCACCGGCTTGTGCAGCACCATCCGGCTCGGGCCCATCGGGCCGTCGCCGTCGGGGGCGACGCGGTTGCCGCGGCCGTCGGCGAACGCCTTGAGGTCGGCGCCGGCGCAGAACTGGCCGTGGTCGCCGGCGAGCACCCCGACCCGGGCGTCGGGGTCGGCCTCGAAGCCGCGGAACGCCTCGGCCAGCGCCTCGGCGGTCGGACGATCGACCGCGTTGCGGACCTCGCGCCGGTCGAGGATCACCGTCGTGACCGCGCCAGCGCGTTCGACCCGAACCGGCATCGAATCACTCTGACACGTCCGTCACCGCCAGGCCATGGACGTTGCTTTTCTCGACGGTGTCCAGAACCGGGTGCGCACCCCCTCCGGCCGCGGCGCTGGGGTAGATTTCGCCCGTGCGACGACCCCAGCGCATCGCGATCCTCACCAGCGGCGGCGACGCTCCGGGCATGAACGCGGCGATCCGCGCCGCGACCCTGATCGGCCGCTCCCTCGGCGTCGACGTCCTCGGCGTCGAGCACGGCTACCGCGGTCTGATCGAGGACGCGTTCGTCCCGCTCGGCGCCGCCCAGGTCCAGGACATCCTGCGCGAGGGCGGCACCATCCTCGGCACCGCCCGCTGCAAGGAGTTCCACCGCCGCGAGGTGCGCGACCACGCCCGCGCCATCCTGCGCAACCGCGGCGTCGACGGCCTGGTCGTCATCGGCGGCAACGGCTCGCTGACCGGCGCCCAGGCCATCGCCGATCCCACCGAGAGCGATACCCCGCCGCTGGTGGTCGGCGTGCCCGCCTCGATCGACAACGACCTCGGCGTCACCGGCCTCGCCATCGGCGTCGACACCGCGATGAACACGATCGTCGAGGCGTGCGACAAGATCGCCGACACCGCGACCTCGCACGACCGCACCTTCATCATCGAGGTCATGGGCCGCGACTGCGGCTACCTGGCCATGACCTCGGCGATCGCCGCCGGCGCCGACCTGGCCCTGTTCCCCGAGGCCGGCCGCGACGAGACCAGCATCGTCGACGCCATCGTCGACACCGTGCTGTCCGTGCGCGAGCGGCCGCGCCGCAGCCGCCGGGTGATCGTGGTCAAGGCCGAGGGCGTCCACGTCCCGGTCGAGCGCCTCAAGGTCCTGGTCGACGAGCGCCTGCGCGCGCGGGTCCCCGACGCCGACCCCGCGATGATCGAGACCCGGGTCACCGTGCTCGGCCACGTCGTGCGCGGCGGCCGCCCGTCGGCCTTCGATCGCCTGCTCGGCAGCCGCCTGGCCAACGTCGCCGTCCGCGCCCTGGTCGACGGCCAGAGCCACAAGATGGTGGCGTGGATGCCGCCGGTCGAGCTGCCCGAGGAGATCGGCGCCCGCTCGCCCGCCGACCCCTACTGCTGGCTGGTCGACCTCGCCGCCGCCCTCGTCGAGACCGACAACCTCCTGCGCGGCCGCAGCCCGCTCGCCCGCTGGCGCGCCGGCGCCTTCGACGAGATCGGCGACGCCCTCCTCATGTGACCCGACGGTGACCCCATGAGCGACACCATGCACCTCCGCGGCGACCACCTCGTCGACGACACCGCCGACCACTGGGCCATCGAGCGCCCGTCCGGCACCGACTTCCTCGCCGCCCTGTCGCGCCTCGACGCCGCCACCTACACCGAGGTCACCATCGCCACCGCCGGCGACGCCCACCTCGCCATCGCCGGCGGCGCCGGCCACTACGTCGTCCACGCCACCTACGGCGACTCCGAGCGCTGGACCCTGGTCCGCCGCCAGCCCGGCACCGCCGGCGCCGACCCCGTCGTCACCCTCGACCAGGCCCGCACCGCCGGCCTGACCTACCTCCTCACCGGCACCCTCGACCCGACCCTCCGCTGGGAGAAGGGGGACAGGATCTAGGGTCGCATCCCCACGGAATGTAAGGGTTTCTGAACCGAACCGCGAAAATCCTCAGCGCAGCGGCGCGACGCGCCGGAGCAGGTCGTACGGGCCGCGGTTGGCGTTGGTGACGTAGGCGAGCGCGATGCCGCGCGCCGGATCGGCGCCGGCCAGCGCCGAGAACGCGCCGGCGTGGCCGAGGCACGGCCGGCGTGAGCGTTCACCGCTGCAATCGGGCCTGCAGCGCGCGATCGGTGACCCGCAGGTACCAGGCGGCGCCGGGGCTGTCGCTGGCCACGACCTCGATGGGCCCGTCGACGAACCGGATGCCGTCGGCCACGTCGGCGCCGCGCCCCCACTTGCGCCGGAACGCCTCGAGGATCTGCTCGCGGGCCGGCGGGTACGCCTCGTAGGCGATGCGCAACGTGTAGCTGGCGACCTGGCCGCCGATGCGCGTCGTGCTCGCCACCGTGAAGCCGCTCCCTCCGGTGGCGGCGAGATCCCACTCGGTGGGCGGCAGCTCCGCCGCCACGCCTTTCGTCTGGCCGCGGACGGGGAAGGCGGCGACGAGCGCGGCCGGCGTCGGCCCGACCGCGACCTCGACACCGTCGCCCAGCAGCGCGGCGAGCGGCAGGTAGCGGCGCAGCTCGACCCGCCAGCCCTCGAAGACCGCGCGGATGCGATCGGCCGGATTGAACCAGACGACGACGGTGCGCCCGCCCACGCCGATCGCCTCGCGTCCCGGTCCCCACGCGGCCTCGAGCCGGCCGCGCCCGGCGACGTCGCTACGAAAGGCCACCGACGCGCCGACATACTCGGTGGGCGTACCGTCGGATTCGCGCAGGAAGTCGGCCTCGAAGACGAGCCCGGGCCAGCGTGGGTCGGTCACCTCGGCGTCGATCAGCTCGGGCGCGACCCGTCGCACGTCGTCGATCGAGCCCGCGAGCGGTAGCTTCGCCAGCGGTTCCGGCATCTGCACCGGCCCGCGGACGAACGCGTCGTCGACGGCAGCATCGGTGCTGACGACGTCCGGAGCAGCGGAGGGCGTCGCGGCGGCAGCGTCGAGGCCGTTCGGCGGCGCGAGCGATCCCGTCGCCCGCGCCGGGGGCTCGCGCTGGCCCTGGCGATCGCGCGAGCCACATGCGACGGCGGCCAGCAGCAGGACGGGGGCGAGGCGCACCTCGCGAGTCTCGATCGAACCGGTGCGACCGTCCACGCACTGCCACATGATGCCGCCCGATCAGGGCGCCCACGCGTCGTAGAGCGCCAGCGCGGCGTGCGCGCTGGGCCGGGCGCGCAGCCACGGCTCGTCGAGCTCGAGGCCGACGGTGCACACGACGAACCGGCGCGCGCGGGCGAGGCGCTCGAGGCGGGCGACGACGCGGGTCAACAGCTCGCCGTTGCACGGCGCGTAGAGGAAGAACACCGAGCCGTCGAGCGCGAGCTCCGCCGCGTTGGCGTGCACGAACGACACCGCGGGCAGCCGCAGCGCCGCGCCGCGCGCCCGCGCCCGCTCGACGAGGTGGGCCTGCAGCTCGACGCCGCTGGCGCGCGCGCCCGACAGCAGGTGGGCGACGATCACGACCCGGCCGAGCCCGGAGCCGAGATCGACGAGGTGATCGTCCGGGCCGAGCGGGACGCCCTCCACCATCGCCATGATCTCGTCGACGCCGCACGGCAGGTACGGGACCGCGCCGGCCGGGAGATCGGGGAGGTCGGGCGGCGGCGGCTCGAAGCCGAGGACCTCGTCGATCCACGCGTCGCGGTCGACGAACGGGATGGCGCGCAGCCGCTCGAGCAGGGCGGGGCCGCGCAGCGCGCCGGCCTCGAGCTCGGCGCGGGCGCGGGCGGCTAACATGCGGTCGACGGCCGCATGATCGTCCAGGTGTGGGCGTGGCCGTCCGTGATCGTCTTGGTCACGGTCTCACCGGCGGCGATGCGGCCGAGCTCGTCGCGGGTCATGGTCACCATGTGCGTGTGCTGGGCCGACTCGCTCGACGTGTAGCGGACGTCGCCGCCGGCGAGGTCGCCGCACATGACGGTCAGGACGTGACGGTGGCCGGTGGCGTCGCTGTCGCTGGTGACCTGGAAGCTGGTCTGGTTGTTGGCGTCGGCGGGCGCGTCGTCGCCGCCGCACGCGATCGCCCACAGGAGGCCGGGCACGGCACCGGCCGCGAACAAGAGCTCGCGTCGCCTCATCGGCCGATCATCGCACGGGACGGCGCCGCATCCCGCGATTCTTGCCCTTGAAGCCCAGCCGCTCGTACAGCGCCACCGCTCGGTGGTTCTCGGGGGTCACCTCGAGGGTCACCGCCGCCGGCACCGTCGGCCACGGTCCGGTCCCGGCGGCGAGCGCGTCGAGCAACGCGCCGGCATGGCCGCGCCCGCGCGCCCGCGGCGCGACGTACAGCTCGTCGACCTGGCACAGCTCGCCGCCCAGCTCGTTCGACCAGAACGAGATCAGGAGCGCGTAGCCGACCCGATCGCCGCCGTCGTCGAGCACGACCGCCCGCCCGCGCCACGGCTCGGCGCGCAGGACCGCGAGCGTGCGCTCGACCTGCGCCGCCTCGATGCGCTCCTGGCCGGCGTCCTCGGTGTTGAGGGCCAGGCACATCGCGACGATCGCCGCGTCGTCGGCCTCGGTCGCCAGCCGCCAGCTCACGTCAGCACCCATCGGGGAATGACTCGTCGAAGACGTCGTCGATGTCGAAGTTCCACAGCGCCTTCGACTGGTAGCCGAACCACAGCTCGGCGTACGCGTTCGAGCCCGGCGCGCCCTTCTTCACCGCCTTGGCCCAGATCTCCTTGGCGCTGCAGGTCGGGATCGGGATCGGCTTCTCGCACCCGAACCCCTTCATCGGGATCACCATCGTGCTGTCGGCCTCGACGATGATCTGGACCATGCACAGCGGCTCCCACTTGAGCCCCTTGGGATGATCGGGCGGCATCTTGGCCGCCGACGGCGACACGAACCGGTACAGCACGTCGAAGTCGTCGGGCGCGACCGACAGGTGGGCCAGCCCGTCGGGGCCGACCCCCTGCGCGTCGAGGCGGGTCAGCTGGGCGTCGGGGAAGTGCTTCTTGGCCTCGGCGACGGCGGTCGGCAGCCACTTCATGAAGTCGAAGCCGTCGGGCTTGAACCCGGCGATGCGCAGGTTGTACGGCTTGCCTGGCACGATGTCGGGAGCGCCGCCGCCGCCGGCCTGCGGATCGTCGGCCTCGGCGATCGCGGCCGAGCTCGCCCCGCCGGCCGCCGGTGCGCCCCCGCCGCCGCCGCTGACCTTGCAGCCCATCTGGCTCAGCGCCTGGCGCAGCGCATCGACGCCCTGCTGGCAGGCCGGTCCCGCCGACGCCGCGACCTGCTTGCGGGTCGCCGCGTCCATCTTCCCGAAGTTGGCGTACGCGTCCATCGTCTGCTGGGCCGCCTGCGCGTACGAGTCCCGCGCCATCGCCAGCGCCGGGCAGCTCATCATCTCGGCGAACATGCGCACGTAGGCGTCGCACTGCGGGATCCCCGACGAGAACGACGCCAGGCGCTTCAGCAGCGCCGCGTCGGCGCCGCTCGCCGGCTTGGTCTTCGATGACCCCGACCCCGAGGTCGGGCTCGGCGGCTGCGGCGGCGTGACGACGACGTGGTCGTCATCGTCCGGCGGATCGGGCGGGTCGTCCGCGTCATCGTCGGCGACGGGCACGACCGGGTCACCGGGGAACGCCGCCGCGCTGCCGGTCCCGGTGCCGCTACCGGCCCACGGATCGCCCGCCGCGCCGGCCGCGTCGGGGGCGATCCCCGGCGCCGCCGCCACCGCGCCGCTGCCGCCCGACGAGCCACCGCCGACCGCGACCGCGATGCCGATGCCGCCGCCGACCAGCAGCAGCCCGCCGAGGGCGAGCAGCAGCCCGGTGCTCGACTTCTTCGCCGGCGGCGCCATCACCTGGCCGGCCGCGCCGGCCACCGACGACGGCGGCGGCGGCATGTTCGGCCCGGTCCCCGGCGGCGGCGGCGGGTACGAGCCCGGCGGCGGCGCGTACGACCCCGGCGCGGGCGGCGGGTACGAGCCCGGCGGTGGCGGGTACGAGCCGCGATCGGGGTGCGTCGGTCCGCCCCAGCCGCCGGTCGCCGGCCCGTGCTGGGCCGCCATCCGCGACAGGCTGCCCGGCGACACCGGCGCCCACTGCGCGGTCGCCAGCCCGGCGGTCGCCGCCATCAGCGCGTTGGCCAGGTCGTGCGAGCTCTGGTAGCGCCGCGCCGGATCCTTGGCCAGCGCGAACATGATCACCTGCTCGAGCGCGGGCGGCAGGTCGGGCCGCAGCGTGCTCGGCGGCGGCGGCGCCTCGTCGACGTGCTTGCGCAGCAGGTCGAACAGCGAGTCGGCGACGAACGGCCGCCGCCCGGTCGCGCACTCGAACAGGATCACGCCCATCGCGTAGATGTCGGTGCGCAGGTCGACCGGCTTGCCCATCGCCTGCTCGGGCGACATGTAGTGCGGCGTCCCGAGCAGCGAGCCGGTCTGGGTCGCGCTCCCGCCGAGCTCCGGCCGCAGCTTGGCGATGCCGAAGTCGAGCACCTTGGGCCGCCCGGCCGGGGTGACGAAGATGTTGTCGGGCTTGAGGTCGCGGTGGACGATGCCCTTGGCGTGGGCGGCGGCCAGCGCGTCGAGCACCTCGGCGAGCAGCCGCGCCATCGAGCCGAGCGGCATCGGCCCCAGCTTCGAGACCAGGTCGGCCAGCGGCGCGCCGTCCAGGTACTCCATGATGATGTACGGCCGGCCGTCGGGGAGCTGCGACAGGTCGAGGACGTTGACGATGCTCTCGTGGCGGATGAGGTTGACCGCGCGCGCCTCCGAGAAGAAGCGCTCGACGAGATCGGGGCGGTCGGCGCACTCGCGCGACAGCACCTTGACCGCGACCCGGCTGCCGATCTGCGGGTGGACACCCTTGTAGACCCGGCCCATGCCGCCGACGCCGAGCAGCTTGGCGATCCGGTAGGCGCCGACGGTCTGGCCGACCAGCGGGTCGTCGCCGCGCGGGACCAGCAGGGTCTGATCGTTAGGGCAAGGGCCGTCGGACGGCTGGGTGTGGCCGCAGTCGGGGCACACGAACATGGAGGAAGCGCTCACGAGCACGACCCCGCGCCTTCGGTCGCTGGGGGACCGTCGGACGGCTGGGTGTGGCCGCAGTCGGGGCACACGAACATGGCCGCGCAACAGTAACATCCGCCCCTCACGCGCGCCCGCGGCGGCGCGAGCCTGCCGGGTGTCCGGCTGTCCGGCCCGAATCCGGACGGCTGTCCGGAACCCGGACAGACCGGGCGCGCAACTGCGCGCACCGCCACGGCGGCGGGCTGGCGCGCCGCTTGCTCTTGCCCGCCGGCATGGCCGCCTCCGATCGTCCGTCCGCGTCCGAGGACGCCGTGCCTCGCTTCGACCTCCCGCGCGAGCGGCTCTACGCCCACGGCGGCGATCGCGTGTCCGACGCCGAGCTAGTCGCGCTGGTGCTGGGCACCGGCACCCGCGGCAAGAGCGCGGTCCGGCTCGCCGAGGACGTGCTGGTCGACGCCGGCGGCGTGGCCGCCCTGGCCCGGGCGTCGCCGATCGAGCTGACCCACGTCACCGGCATCGGCCGGGCGCGGGCGGCCCGGCTCGCCGCCGCGTTCGCGCTCGGCCTGCGCGCGGTCGCCGCCCGCACCCCGCCGCCGGCGATCCTGGCCTGCGCCGGCGACGTCTACGACCGGGTGTGGCCGCGCCTGGTCGGGGTGGCCCAGGAGGTGTTCCTCGCCCTCGCCATCGACGCCCGCAACGGCCTGGTCGGCGAGGTCGAGGTCGCCCGCGGCTGCCTCACCGGCGTCGACGTCCACCCGCGCGAGGTGTTCCGCCCGCTGATCCGCATGGCCGCGGCGGCGGTGGTCGTGGTCCACAACCACCCGTCGGGCGATCCGACGCCGAGCCCCGACGATCTGGCGCTGACCGACCGGCTGCGCGCGGTCGGCGACATGGTCGGCATCCCGCTGGTCGACCACGTCGTCGTCGCCGCCCGCGGCTACGTGTCGATCGCCGAGCACACCATGGGGGCGGCGCCGGCGATCGCGTAGCTCAGGGCGTGGTCAGCGGCCGCGGGATCGCCTCGCGGGCGCCGGGCGGCGGCGGCGCGGTGTCCTTGCGCTCGACCTTCAGCGAGCCGGTCGTCGACGACCACAGCAGGAACCCCAGGGCGACCAGGGCGACCAGCGCGGCGATCAGCAGGACCCCGAACGGCACCCGGTCGCCCAGCGTGCGCCGGCCGAAGAACCGGCCGGCCGACCGCCGGTGGATGGTCTCCTCGACGGTCGGGCCGAGTTTGGTCGGCGCCGTCTCCTTGCCCAGGCCCTTGAGCGCACCCACGGTCGCCTTCATCTCGTCGAGCTCGGCGCGCAGCGCCGGATCCACGGCCAGCCGGGCCTCGAGCTCCTCGCGCTCGGCCGGCGCCAGCGTGCCGTCGAGGTAGTCCGACATCATCGCCAGGGTGCGATCGTCGAGCTCGCCCGCGCCGGTCTGGGTGCCGTCGGTCATGACTCCTCCCTGATCATAGATGGCGGGTGACCTTCTTGCGCAGGGCCAGCCGGGCCCGGTGGAGCCGCGACTTGACCGTCCCGTCGGGAAGCCCGGTGATCTCGCAGATCTCCTCGATCGACAGGTCCTCGACGTCGCGCAGCACGACCAGGACCCGGTGGTCCTCGTCGAGCGTGCCGATCGCCTCCTGCAGCACCCGCTCCATCTGCGCGCCCTCGACCGCCCGGTCGGGCCGCGGCACCGGCGGCGCCGGCGACGAGCTGGTCGCCGCCGCCTCGTTGCTCTCGTCGAGCTGGTCCTTGTCGCGGTCGTGGCGCCGGGCCAGGTACTTGATCCGGTTCTTGCAGTGGTTCACCGCCACCCGGTACAGCCACGTCGACAGCCTGGCCTCCTCGCGGAAGCTGTCGATGGTCTTGAACACGGTGATGAACACCTCCTGCGCCACGTCCTCGGCCTCGGCGCGGTTGCCGAGCATGCGCAGGGTCAGGTTGTAGACCTTGTCGCGGTGCTCCGCGAGCAGCTCGCGGAACGCCTGCTCGTCGCGATCGCGCAGGCGGCGAACGAGCTGGCGGTCACTCACCGACATCGATCCCGGCGATCATATCCACGCGCGATAGGCCTGTGGACACCGCGGGGCGGCTTTGGTTCCCGCGTCGTGCCGGCCTACATGCGCGGGCCGAAAACCCGCAGGCTGGCCGTGATCAGCAGCTCGTCGCCGTCGCGGACCTGCTTGCGCGCGCCGATGTCGACGGCGAGCTTCATCGTGGCCAGCCCGATGCCGCCGGTGATGTAGGTGCCGGTGGCGACGTCGTGGACCGCACCCAGCCGGATCGGGTAGCCGACCTTGCCGCCGCTGCCCGACACGAAGTACTCGCCGCCACCGCCGTAGCGGCCGGTCTTGCCGTCGGTGTCGAGGTTCCACAGCGCGTCGAACCCGAGCGCGACCTGAGCGGCCGGCTTGAGGTAGACCCCGGCCGCGGCCGCGCGCGGGAACTCGGGCGACTTGGTGCCGACCAGGTTGTAGCCGACCCCGGCCACGTTGATGCTGTCGGTCAGCCGCGCGGTGACGCCGAGGTCGCCGGCGAAGCCCGACGCGTCGGCCTCGTCCATCGACGCCGACTCGAAGTCGAAGTACTTGGCGCCGACCCCGACGATCACCCGCTCGCCGATCTGCTTGGACAGGGTCAGGCCGCCGACGTGGGTGCGGCGGCTCAGCTCCATGCCGCCGATGTCGGGCGACGCCCCGGTGTAGTGGTAGTAGAAGCAGCCGGGCAAGACGTTGGTCGAGTCGCACGCCGACAGCCCGACCAGCGACGCGCGGTCGTCGGGCCGGTAGCCGTAGCTGCCCTCGAACACCAGCTCGCGGGTCAGCGGCAGGCCGGCCGGGTTGAGCGTGGTCGCCAGCGCGCCGATCGCGCCGGCGCGCAGCCCCTCGCCGACCGCGACCTCGCGCGGCCCGAGCGCATCGCCGAGGCTGTCGGCGTCGGCCCGCGCCACGGCGGCGGGCGCCAGGGCGGCGGCGGCGATCGACAGCTTGGCGACGGCTCTGCGCATGGCCCCAAGCGTTCCAGCTCGATCGACCCGGCGCAAGAAAACCGACCTGGCGGCGCGACGGCGCATCGCCTCAGGTCACGGCCGAGGGGCGGGGCCCCAGTCGACCCCGGTCACCGTGCCGCTGTAGATCTTGACCGCGGTGCCGGTGCCGTCGGCGTTGGCGATGTACACGCCGGAACCGCCGGAACGGTTCGACGCGAACGCGATCGCCCGGCCGTTGGGCGAGAAGCTCGGCTCCTCGTTGCTGCCCTCGCCCTGGGTGATGCGCACCATCTTCTTGGTGGCCAGGTCGAGGGTGACGATGTCGTAGCGCCCGCCGTCGCGGGTGGTGTAGGCCAGCACCTTGGCGCCCTTGGCCGGCGACCACGTCGGCGTGGTGTTGTAGGTGCCGTTGAAGCTGACCCGGCGGGCGGCGCCGCCGGCGGCCGAGACCACGAAGATCTGCGGGCTGCCCTCGCGGTCGGACACGAACGCCAGCTCGGAGCCGTCGGGCGACCACGCCGGCGAGGTGTCGATCGCCTTGTTGTTGGTGACCCGGGTCAGGATCTTCCCGTCGGCGGCGCTGATCACGTAGATCTCCGGGTTGCCGTCGCGCGACAGGGTCAGCGCGATCTTCGACCCGTCGGGCGACCAGCTCGCCCCGGTGTTCATCCCCTTGTACATGGCGATCCGCTTGGGGCGGCCGCCGCCGGCCGGGGCCACGTACAGATCGGGGTTGTTGCGCATGTAGCTCGTGTAGGCGATCTGTCCGCCGCTCGGCGACCACGCCGGCAGCATGTTGATCGAGGAGTTGTTCGACACGCCGTACGGCGCGTGGCCGTCGAAGTCGACCGCCATCACCGCCGATCCGGACCTGCCCTTGGCGACGAACGCGATCTTGGAGCCGAAGAAGCCGGGCTCGCCGGTGTAGTACTTCACGACCTCGTTGGCCCACGCGTGGGTGAACGCGCGCAGCTCCTTGCGGCCACCGCGGTAGGTCTTGGTCAGCACCGGGCTGGCGCCCTTGCTGACCTCGTACAGCCGCGCCTCGAGCTCGACGTTGCCGCCGGTGACGACCGCGCGGTACTTGATCACGCCGTAGGCGCCGACGTCCTTCCACTTCTGCGGCTCGATGCCGAGCTTCTCGGCCTGGAGGTCGGCGAGGAAGGTGCCGGGGTCGAGCACCTTGAACACCCCGGCGACGCCGAGGTCGAAGGACGCGACCTCGGCGACCTCCTTGGCCGCCGCGGCGTCGGAGCCGACCCCGACCGGGATCGCGATCGGGTACTTGCCGCGCTTGGCGCCCGACACGTCGATGATCACGCCGTCCTGCGCCGCGGCCGGCGCCACCTGCGCCAGCAGCGCCGCCAGCGCGGCGGCCACGATCAGCGCAACCCGGGACTTCAGACCTTCATACGCCAGCATAGAGGGATCCTCGTCAGGTCTTTGAGGTTGTCGGGGACGGCCTTGGGATCCTGGTTGACCTTCTTCATGAAGTCGGCGAGGGCCTTCTCGACCGACGTGTCGAGGTCGGCGTTGCCGCTCGGCTGGGCCAGCTTGACCTGCTTGATCGAGCCGTCCGGCTCGAGCCGGATGCAGCCGATCGGCGTGCCGACGTCGTCGAGGATCTCGGGGTACTCCCACAGGCGGAGGAAGGTCGACTTGAGCGCGCCCAGGTACGGGTCGCCGAAGGTCTTGTCGCCGAAGCCGACCTCGGAGCCGCCGATGACGCCGCGCTCGATCTTGGTCGGCGTGCCGACCGGCGCGTCGTCGTCTTCGTCGTTGTTCGGCCGCATGTACTTGCTC
>Ga0247822_10000941_pt1 | contig 16979 bp, 12 predicted proteins | sample 13C_Cellulose_Da_FD_192423 | JGI IMG/M metagenome (GOLD analysis project Ga0247822, IMG submission 192423) | Soil microbial communities from agricultural site in Penn Yan, New York, United States - 13C_Cellulose_Day30 | ecosystem: Environmental > Terrestrial > Soil > Agricultural land | place...
ATTTACAACTATGCAGAAACGATTCTAATCCCTGCGACAACTATCAGGTACAAATTGGTCAGCCTAAGTGACAAACCTGCAATTGTGGTCAAGGCGTTTATTAAATAATAGCGTGCGCGACTTTTTTAATGCAGACCATCCGTCTCATTCTTCTTTTAAATGAGAAAGTCACCTCTCCATTGCAGAGCATTTCCAGGTTTCAAATAGGTTGCCTGAATGCCTTAGGCTTAAGTTTCGCGATCTTCAGAATTCATTCTAACTATTTTCGTCCTACATTGCATCGCGTTGCAAAATCTAACCGGAGTTAAATTTTCATTAAAACTCAGTTCCCTCAGCACGCACTGAGTATTTTCACGCGAACAGTTACCGCACCTTCGCAATCGACAGGTCCGAAAGGTAATGCGGCTCCGTCGTGCCAGCTACATGGCACGCAGTTTGGAAATAATTTATTGACCATGGGTGATTCTAAAAGACGATTAATCCTCGTTTCCAATCGGCTCCCATTCCAGCTGATTGAAAAAGATGGACAAATAGCCCTCAAGCAAAGCGATGGCGGCCTCGTTACCGCGCTGAAGGGCTATTTCGAACAATTGAGTCAGGCAAACGGCATCACAGAAAAGATTTGGATCGGTTCCGCCGACTTCTCCGAGAGACGCTGGAATAAATACCAGCAGAACCCGGGCCCCACGCAATCTTTTCGGATCGATGCATTGTTCATCGACTCTAAGGCTTATAGCAAATACTACAACGGTTTTTGCAATGCGACACTGTGGCCTTTATTCCACTATTTCCCATCCTATGTGGTGTATGATGACGCAACTTTTGCGGAATACGAACGCGTTAATCAACAGTTTGCGAATCAAATTATCAAGCGGGCAAAACCCGGTGATACGATCTGGATTCATGATTATCAATTGTTTCTCGTTCCTCAGATGGTGCGTGAACGCATTCCGGATGCCACCATCGGATTTTTCCTTCACATTCCATTTCCATCGTTTGAAGTATTCCGCATGTTGCATCGCCCGTGGAAAGAAAAGATCATTCGCGGCATGCTTGGAGCTGATCTCGTAGGGTTTCATACCCATGAATATGTTCAGCATTTCCTGAAAGCGGTTCGAATGATAACGGGTCATGATCATAACTATCGTCAGATCGCACATGATAACCGATTGGTGAAAGCCGAACTCTTCCCGCTCGGCGTTGACTATGTAAAATTCAGCGAGGCCGCCAGGCACGAGGATGTAGCTCTTACAAGAGATGAGATCACAAAGAACTTCCCCGATAAAAGAATCATATTCTCGGTTGATCGCCTGGATTATACAAAGGGAATCACTCATCGTCTTGACGGCTATGAATGTTTCCTTAACAAACACCCGGAATGGCGCGAGAAAGTGGTATTCATTCTGGTTGTTGTTCCATCAAGACAAATCATCTCAAAATATAATGAACGCCGGAAGTTGATTGAAGAACAGGTCGGCAGTCTTAACGGAAAGTATTCGACCCTTTCGTGGCAACCAGTGATCTACCGGTACAGCACACTTGATTTCAGGGAGCTCTCTGCCTTGTACAGTGCCGCGCATGTCGCGCTTATCACACCACTGCGCGACGGCATGAACCTCGTTGCTAAAGAATACGTCGCCAGCAATTCAGATGACGGTGTACTCATTCTAAGTGAACTCGCTGGCGCGGCGATCGAAATGGGTGAAGCTATTCCAGTGAATCCGCTGGATACCGCCGAAACAGCGGACGCCATAAACCAGGCGCTCACAATGCCGCTACTTGAACAAAAGCGTCGGCTTACGGTGATGCGTAAGCGCCTTCATGACTACGATGTGCTTGCCTGGGTAAACGATTTCCTCGGACAACTCAACGAGATTAAAGCACAGCAACAACAGGAACATAGCAAATATCTTTCGCCCGGAATTCGTAAAAATCTGATTCTAAGCTATCGCAAGGCAAATCATCGCAGCCTGCTGTTGGATTACGATGGAACGCTCGTGCCCTTTGCCCGCAATCCAAGAGAAGCGATTCCCGATCCTGAGCTGCTTGCCCTGCTGACAAAGCTCGGCACCAGAGAAAACACAAGCCTCACAATTATCAGCGGCCGTGATGCCGGTTCGCTCGAAGAATGGTTCGGAAACATACCAGTCAATCTTGTCGCCGAACATGGAGCGACTATCCGGCGTGTAGGGAAGCCGTGGACAAACGCGAAAGTGATCGACCAGAGCTGGAAACCGATGCTCAGACCCACGCTGGAAATGTTTGTGAAGCGTTGTCCACGCTCCTTCATTGAAGAGAAGAACCACACGCTTGCGTGGCACTATCGTAATGTGGATCCGGAACTAGGCTTCCTCAGGTCGCGCGAACTTCTGGATAGCCTCTTTCACCTGGTAAGAAACGCGCAGCTCCAGGTCATCGACGGAAATAAGGTGATCGAGATCCGGATGGCAGGCATCGATAAAGGTGTCGCTGCCCGCCGCATTATCGAACGCACGGAAAGCGACTTCATTCTCGTTGTCGGCGACGACAAGACTGATGAAGACATGTTCAAAGCAATGTCGAATCTGGCTACAACCATCAAAGTGGGATCAGGCCATTCGGCGGCGCAGTATTCTTTGTCACATCATTCGGAAGTCATTCGCTTACTGGCTGAACTTTCCAATTCGCATGATGAACAAGATAGTCACGCAAGCGAGGTGATGCGTGTGCTCTAGAGGCTCCGGTTATACATCATTACAACCTGCCGGATAAATGATGTGATGGCGCTCGTTCGTGCCTTCATTATTCATTATTATTGATGTACAATCCCACATCGTATGACTTCCTCCTGGTTCGCCTCCATCTTGAGAAGTTTTCTCAAGCATAAGTCGTTTACGTTGCTTAATGCCGGTGGCTTGATCTTCGGCTTAGGATGCTTCACGGCAATCCTGTTGTATGTTGTCGATGAACTGAAGTTCGATCGCTTTCACGAAAATGCTTCCAGGATTTATCGGATCAACGTTACCACCTCTTATGACGGATCCGATACGCGCTATCCCACAACGGCAGCGCCACTCGGCGAATTTGTGGGCCGCGATGTCCCCGAAGTCGGCCAGGTTGCCAGGCTCTTTGGACGTGAAGCATCGCTTCAGCCGATAGCAGGCGACTCAACCCTCATTGCCGACAAGAAATTCCGCGAACAGAATTTTTACTTCGCCGATCCGTCAGTGCTTGAAATATTCACCTTCAGCTTTGTTGCTGGGAATGCCTCCTCTGCACTTGACGCACCGAACAAAATCGTCTTATCTAAACGCACAGCCGAGAAATACTTTGGGTCTGTTGCAGCCGCTCTTGATAAACCTTTGATGTTTGAGGGCACCATCCCTATGCAGGTATCTGGTGTTTATGAGGACTGGCCCTTGCAGTCATCTAACGTGATCGATGCGCTGGCACACTTCGACAACTACTACGCTGTTGAAATACCAGAGGTACGCGACTTCTTAAAACGCGACTGGCTGTATAATCCGCTGCAAACCTATGTGATGCTCCAGCCGTCAGCCGATCCGTTGAAAGTGACAGGACTCATTCAGGAGTTGAATAAGCGTTACGCCGACGAGCGCGTACGTGACCACGTTATCTACAGCCTTCAACCGCTCACCGATATACATCTTCATTCCGATTTCACCCATGCCAGTGACCGCAATGCCATCCGTTATGTCTATGTCTTTCTCGCGATCGGAGCCTTGATCCTCTTAATTGCCTGCATCAACTTTATCAATCTGTCCACAGTGCACTCGATGAGACGTGCCAAAGAGATTGGAATTCGTAAGGTTGTTGGCGCAAGCAGGTCTGTTATCTTCTGGCATTATATGACCGAGTCGTTGTTGCTCACGATAATATCCGGTATAACAGCAATGGGCCTGCTGTATTTCACCCTCCCATTAATCAACCAGCTTACAGGTAAATCGTTCAATAACGAGTCGTTATTTGGCGTGGAGGTCCTGCTCATTCTTATCCCCATTATGCTGATCACCGGACTTGCTGCCGGTATCTATCCATCGTTATTTGTTTCGGGAATTAATCCTGTAAGTGCATTGAAAGGATTGAAGACACGAATTGGCGGAGGACACTTCCTGATTCGTCGTGTGCTGGTTGCCGCACAATTCACGGCATCAATCGCATTGATCGCATTCACGCTCGTAATACAAAGACAGATTCACTTTATGCAGGATAAGCCGCTCGGTTTCAACAAAGAATTTGTCCTAACCATCCCGTTGTTCAGCAGCAACCCGAACTCAATTCTGGGTGGCGGCGTGGGCCGTGACCTGCGCCTCAGGATGAATGGCTTCGAAACAGTAATCGGAAATGAAGCTTCGGTAAAAGGCGTCACCGTGTCCTCAACATTACCAGGGCAGGGTGCCGTATTCGCACTGGTAACAACTGACAGCATTAAGGAGAAAGACAATCTCTTCGTTCCCATGGTGAGCGTCGACTATGATTTCCTGGATACATACGGAATGCAGGTAATTGCTGGTCGCGCCTTTGATCGTGCTGCAGGTACGGATCACCTCAATGCATTCATGGCCAATGAGCAAGCACTTTCTGTTTTGGGATTCGGCGATGCTAAAAGCGCCATCGGTAAACAGGTAAACGCCTTCGGTAAACAGGGAACATTAATCGGTGTTGTTCGAAACTTTCATTTCCAGGGATTGCAACAACCGCTGCGTCCATTGCTGATGGAAGTGGATGTAAGCAAGTTTACTGTGTTTTCTATTCGTCTTGAGAACTCGAACGTTCCTTCATCGATAGAGAGGGTCACACAGGCCTGGAACAAAACTTTTCCCGAGCGCGTATTTGAGTATCGCTTCCTCGACGACCAACTGTCAGAGGCCTACGAATCAGAGCAACGTTTTGGAAGTCTCATTGGCACATTCTCTATGCTTGCCATCGGTATTTCCTCCCTCGGTCTACTTGGCCTGGCAGCGTACGTGAGCCTCCAAAGACAGAAAGAGGCAGGCATCCGGAAGGTGCTTGGCGCATCTACACTTCAGGTGTTTTACGCACTGTCAAAAGAGTTTGCACTGATTTTCGGCATCGCGGCGTTCATTGCTGTGCCGCTATCGTACTATTTGTCCGCTTCCTGGCTGGCTACCTTCGCCAACCAGGTGGGTATCGGATGGATACCACCATCATTGGCCGTGCTGATTACCTTTGCCGTGATTCTGATCACCACGGCTTTTCAAACCATTCGCACCGCTTCTGCCAACCCAGTTCAGACCATACGTAACGAGTAATGCGGCCTTGCTGTAAATAATAGGTCGAAGGGCAAGTATCGTATTGGCATTCTCATCCTGGTACTGGAGATTTGAAGGCTGACCAAACCTCAGCATCTTCAATAATGAAATATTCGTCATCAAAGCGTACGTGCGAATTGCTTCCTGATGATGAACATTTCATCCGTGCATTTATCCTCTTGCACAGGACGACCAATCAGATAACTCATTCAAACAGATGAAAAGAAGAGACTTCCTTCGTACCACCGCAACAACAGTCGCAGCGACGGCAACTTCTACGGCGTTAGTATCCAAAGCGATTGCGGACGCTGTGCCCCCGGCAAATCCAACGGTAGGGGTATCGGAATTGCTGGCAACACCACCCAAAAATGCGCTACCGCGTTGGAAGGGATTTAACTTGCTCGACTTCTTTTCCCCTGATCCGGCAAACTCACGCGGCAAAACACCTGAAGAGCACTTCAAGTGGATGTCTGACTGGGGCTTCAACTTCATCAGAATACCGATGGCCTATCCATCATACCTGAACATCGATCGGACAAAGAACATTACCCCTGACGATGTCTACAAAATCAGCAACGAAGCAGTTGACCACATCGATGCCCTGGTGAGCAAGGCGCTCAAATACAACATGCACGTAAGCCTCAACCTTCATCGCGCGCCTGGCTACTGCGTGAATGCCGGATTTAACGAGCCTTACAACCTTTGGAAAGATCAGGCAGCGCTCGATGCATTCTGCTTTCATTGGAACATGTGGGCAAAGCGTTATAAAAACGTCAGCGAAAAAAAGATCAGCTTCGATCTCGTTAACGAGCCCTCTATGCGCGAGGATATGAACGATCAGCACTCAAAGCGCTCCAGCGTGCCTGGCGATGTCTATCGCAAGGTGGCCAAAGCCGCCGCTGAAGCAATTAGAAAGGAGAACCCCAAGCGCATGGTCATCGCCGATGGTAACGACGTTGGCAACAAAGTGATCCCCGAACTGATCGACCTGAACATTGCCCAAAGCTGTCGCGGCTATACGCCGGGAATTATTTCACACTACAAGGCCCCATGGGCGAATAAAGATCCCGACAATCTTCCCGAACCAAAGTGGCCGGGCCAGGTCGGTGATAAGTACCTCAGCCGTCAGATTCTCGACGACTACTTTAAACCATGGATCGAACTTAAGAACAAAGGTGTTGGTGTACACTGTGGTGAGTGTGGATGTTGGAACAAGACTCCACACGATGTCTTCATCGCGTGGTTCACAGATATGCTGGACATACTCAAATCAAACGAGATCGGGTTCGCCCTTTGGGAATTCAAAGGTACGTTTGGTGTAGTCGATTCAGGACGCACAGATGTGGCGTATGAAGACTGGCACGGAGTGAAGCTTGACCGGAAGCTTCTCGATTTGATGCGGAAGTATTGATCTAATTCGAGTAGTGTATTCAGAGTTATTACCTTTCCGACATGAAAGCATATATTATCGGCGACATCACCATTACGGATCCTGTCCGTTACGAAGACTACAAAAAATTAACCCAAGCCACACTCGAACCATACGGTGGAAAGTTTGTTGTGCGTGGTGGACCGCGAACCGTCCTTGAGGGCGAATGGGACGCGGGTCGCATTGTCGTGTTAGAATTCCCGTCACCGGAAAAAGCAAAGGCATGGTACGAAGGAGAAGTCTATGCACCGGCGAAGAAGATCCGTCAGAGCACGTCTAAAGGCAAATTCGTTCTCGTCGAAGGAATTGAATAAAGTTCGGCCTTGTCACAGCAATCGAATAAAAGTTCGAGGTGTGTGGAAGACACATCAATATATTAGTGACCTGATAACGACCTTTAACAAATAGAGAGCGTGTATCACCGGCGACAGCACAACCTGCGCCCTTTTACTAAATGACAATTATTAACTACTAATTACGTCCCGCACGTAACATCACCTCACCATGAAACGAAGAGAGATTGTTAAGCAACTGTCCACGATTCCATTCGCGGGTGGATTGATATCCGCCGCTGCCGCAACACAAGCGGCTGCAAATGGATTGCCACTATCCACTCCGTTGGCTAAGAAGCCTGTAGCTGCCGGATCAATCTACGACACCATCGGAGTCGATCCCATCATCAATTGTCGCGGAACGTTTACCATCATTGGCGGATCGGTAGAGCGTCCTGAGGTAGTGAATGCAATGAAGGCGGCATCGGGTTACTTCGTTCAATATGATGAGCTTGCCTACGGCGTCGGCAAGCGACTTGCTGAATTGACCGGTGCTGAATGGGGAATGGTCAGTTCTGGATGCGCGGCAGGTCTCAAGCACGTGACCGCTGCTTGCGTCACGGATGGCAATCCTGAAAAATTAATTCGTATTCCCGACTTGACAGGGTTTGAAAAAACGGAAGTCATCGTTCCGAAGCATAGCCGTAACGTTTACGATCATGCCATTCGCAATATCGGCATCACAATCATCACGGTTGATTCTCCCGAAGAACTCAGGGCCGCCATTAGTCCACGGACAGCGTTGGTTTACCTCATGGCTTCGGACGCAACAATGCCCGGACAACCGTTGTCGACGGAGGCGATCGCGCAAATCGTGAAGCCACATAACATTCCAATCCTGATCGACGCAGCTGCGGAAGTGCTGACCATTCCCAATGTTCACCTCGCGCATGGAGCTACCGTTGTGGCGTACAGCGGAGGCAAGGCCATCTGCGGTCCCCAATGTGCCGGTCTGTTATTGGGCAAGAAGGATCTGCTTATGTCAGCATGGCAGGCGAGCTCTCCTCACCACGGCCCTGGTCGCGACAACAAAGTCGGCAAGGAAGAAATGATGGGCATGCTCGCTGGTGTCGAAGCATGGACAAAGCGCGATCACGCGGCCGAATGGAAAGTATGGCTTTCTTACCTGGAAGTGATCAGCAAGGAAGTGACAAAGCTCGCCGGCGTCACAACCAAAGTTTTTGAACCCACCGAACTATCGAATAAATCACCCGTCCTGAATGTGTCATGGGAAGTAAACAAATTTAATATCACAGGAGAGGAGGTCGCTGAGCTGTTTGCAAGAACGAAGCCGCGCATTGCGATAGGTGCTCGCACCGAAGGTGACGTTACATCTTTGAGCATTACGACTGGTCAAATGCAACCTGGCAACGATAAGGTTGTGGCTCAGCGTATCGTCGCTGTTCTCTCTGAGAAACGGCCCGCTAAAGACGACACGATGCCAGCGCCTGGCGGTAACGTTGCTGGACTTTGGGATGTAACGATGGAATTCTTCTCGGGTACGAGCACTCATCAATTCAGAATCGAGCAGGATGGAAACTGGCTTCAGGGTCTGCATATTTCCGACTTTTCAAACAACGAACTGGTGGGAATGATCGAGGGCAACGAGATTAAGATAAGGACAAACTACCGCACACCGGGTGACGGCATTACGTATCTCTTTTCCGGACAATTGAACGGCTCCGAGTTCAGTGGTTCTGTTTATATGGGCGAATATCAAACGGCAAAGTTCAAGGCGCGCAAGCGTGTATATAAGATTGCACGTAAACGAATTGTAATCCCAGGCGGTCCTCCACTTGCTACGTGATCGTTCAGGCGCTCAGAGGAGACGTCTATTTCAGTGTTTCACTAAGCTGAATGGTTTAGTGATAAGGGGTCTTGTTATCCTGTACCTTACAGGGGATCGTATGAAGAGTGACCACTGCTGAACGCACAGGTTAATACACGCAGGTATGATGCTTTATACTTAGCTGGTGATAATCTGACCGGGATGGTAATTCAATAGATTAGTTAAAATAATAAGCCGATTGTAAGTCCTATGATGAGATCAGTAAGACGAACGCTCATTCTTCTTCTTTCCCTCTTTGCAGTGGTTTGTCACGCACAGGAGTTTGACCTTCTGATCAAAGGAGGTCGTGTCGTAGATCCGGCCAACAACATCGACGGACCAATGGATGTCGCTGTTAAAGATGGAAAGATCAGCAAAGTTGCTGGCGACATTCCAGCAACTGCCGCGAAGAAGGTCGTCGATGCCAAAGGGTTTTATGTCACTCCGGGTCTCATCGATATGCACGTACACGTCTTTATTGGAAACGATCTGGGCGCCTATATTGCCGACGGTCAGACAAGCGTGGCACCCGATGGTTTTACTTTCCGGTCCGGCGTGACTACCGTAGTGGATGCCGGATCTTCGGGCTGGCGCAACTTCAGAAAGTTCAAGGAACAAACAATCGACAGATCTCAAACTCGCGTATTGGCCCTTCTCAATATTGTTGGCACCGGTATGGCCGGACGTTTCGAAGAACAGGACGTCAGCGATATGAACCCGGTGATGACTGCCAACATGATCACACAACTCTATCCTGATATTCTTGTCGGAATAAAGTCGTCACACTACTGGGGCGACTTCACGCAGGTCGACAAGGCTGTCGAAGCAGGTAAGCTTGCCAGGGTGCCCGTCATGGTCGACTTCGGCGAACATGATCCTCCGAACTCAATCGAAGCATTGTTCATGCAGCATCTTCGCCCCGGCGATATTTTTACACACACGTATTCCCACGGTCCGGCTAAGCGCGAAACAATCGTCGACGACAAGGGCAAAGTAAAACCGTTCGTGTTTAATGCCCGCAAGCGCGGTATCCTCTTCGACGTGGGACATGGAGGTGGTGCCTTCTCCTGGAAGCAAGCCGTTCCGGCGTTACAGCAGGGATTTGTGCCCGACGTGATCAGCACCGATTTGCATACACAAAGCATGAACGCTGGTATGAAAGACCTGCCTAATGTGATGTCTAAGTTCCTCGCGTTGGGAATGCCTCTGAAGGACGTGATTCAACGATGCACCGTGAACCCCGCTAAGGTGATCAGCAGACCCGCACTCGGCACACTTAGTGTCGGCAGCGAGGCCGATATTGCCGTGTTCAGTTTACGTAAAGGCGACTTCGGATTCCTGGATGTTAGTGGCACTAAAATGAAAGGCACTCAAAAACTTGAAGCAGAGCTTACAGTCCGCGCCGGTAAAGTCGTGTGGGATCTTAATGGAATTGCAGCGGCCACGTTTCAACCGTCCAACTGAGCATTATGAGGAAATGTTTGATATTCATATTTCTTCTCTCGCTAACGCTGCACTGCGCGTATGCCCAGGAGTTTGATACGATCATAAAGAATGGTCAGGTAATTGATCCCGCCAACGGCATCAACGCAGCTCGCGACATTGCCGTCGCCGATGGAAAGATTGCTCTCATCGCTAAAGACATTGCCCGCGAACGCGCGAAGAACGTGATCGATGCATCGGGCCTGATCGTTTGTCCCGGATTGATTGACATACATACTCATGTTTTTGTGGGAAGCAAGCCCAACGTGTTTGCAGACGGTGTATTGAGTCTCTCTCCCGATGACTTCTCCTTTAAAAGCGGCGTCACCACTGTTGTTGATGCCGGTACATCAGGAGCGCAGTCTTTTCCTAAGTTTAAGGAACAGGTTATCGACCAATCCAAAACGCGCATCCTGGCGTGGCTGAACATCGCCGGACCAGGAATGATCGGCAACCCCGGCCAGGAAGACGTAACCTCAATGGATGTCGCTTCCGCGGTTGATGTAGCAAAGAAGTTCAGCCAGTATGTTGTTGGCATCAAGATCGGCCACTACGAAAAATCGGATTGGGCTCCATTTGACAGGGCACTTGAGGCGGCTAGTCAGGCCGTTGTGCCGCTGTTCATCGAATGTCACCTGCCTCAATACAGTTTGCAGGATCAACTCGCTAAGATGCGCCCGGGAGACATCATCACCCACAGCTTCGAAAAGGTTTCAGAACGAACACCGATTACGGATGAACAGGGTCATGTTCGCGACTATGTGCTGGCGGCGCAAAAGCGAGGTATACTTTTCGACCTGGGTCACGGCGGTGCAGGCTTCTGGTTCAGTGAAGCCATTCCGGCCATGAAACAAGGACTTACTCCATTCACGTTCGGGACGGACCTTCATCGATTTAGCATGAACGCGGGCATGAAGGACATGACTAACGTGATGTCAAAGTTTATGGCACTGGGGATGACGCGTCAGGACGTGATCAGACGCGCCACAGCGAATGCGGCTAAGGCAATACATCGCGAAGATCTGGGCAACCTTAGCACCGGGTCTGTAGCTGATATTGCCATCATCCGGGAAGTGGAGGGTGAATTTGGTTTTGTCGATGCGGGTGGCAACAAGGTCGTCGGTAACCGTAAGATGATTGCAGAAGTGACCCTTCGCGAAGGCAAAGTTGTCTGGGACCTGAACGGTCTTACGGCTAAACCTTATGTAAAGTCGCGATGAAGGCATTCATCATCACATGAACACGTTCAGTATAAGAGTGGCTTACCGGCAGCATGTGATTTCTCGTCTGGCTGTGATGCCATTATTCGTGTGACCGCCCTTCGCCTCTCGTCAACTGTGTTTCCAGGCTTAAGTTCGGCGTCGGGTATTTCAGTCAACACTTTGCACTTCCCTTACCATCACTGAGTCACCGGCCAGATCGTGGATCGCCCTGCGTTCCGGATTGAAATGAATTGTTATAAATGAAATCCATCCCAGCAGGCCTTTTACAAGCCAACGAACATACGCGTTCAGCACGCTGATCCTTTCCGAAGGATTGTTATACCTGCCAACTCTTATTTTCATCACTCGCTGGCCCGGCGTTCTCGAGTAAGCAGTGAGAAGAGGTTCATAGTTCGAAAGCAGCGCTGCCGATGCAATCATAATCGATGCCTGCAATTCACTACCTTCAGTCATAAGCATGATAACAATCATCGCCAATAGTATCAGCATGCCGTCTATGAACAATGCCTGAACACGTCGGAGAAGTAAAGGATAAACGTGTTGTCTGACGACCTCAATCGCGTCATTCGATACTCCTTCAGATGGTTGCGCGATGTCTTCAATAACGGAATCCTGCTCACGGAAAACAGCAAGGGCCTTCGACTTGTGAATATAAACTCCAAAGAATATCTCACAAAGACCTACGATCAGGAATACCGGGAATTCAAATCCGATCAGGAACGAAAGAATTCCATATAAGATCATTGTCACAGAAAGTATCCACTTCGCCCAAACCAGTTTCTTTGAGAACAAAAGGATGAATAGCAGGAAGAACACGGTCTTGGCGGTTATGCCCAACACATCACCGTCACCTTCAACCATGACGAAGTAATTAAAAATTAACTCGCAGAGGAGAAAAATCCCTGTGAGAATAAGCAGAGTATTCCTTCCTTGTTTCATGGAATGGCGCCTAATGGATGCGTTGTGACACTAAGAACAAATGATTGCTAACCTGCGCTTATGGGCTCGGATTATATTGTGATGTCAATTCAATATGGCGACGGACTCACGCTCGTCCAACCGCCATCGATCACGAGCGACTGCCCCGTAATATGCCCCGCACCCGGTGAAACAAGAAACAAAGCGGCGTGTGCAATGTCGCGCGTTGTAGCAGGCTTGCCTATGGGAGTGATGCGCGACCACGTCTGTTCATAGTCTTTATCCGCAAGGGTTCTCTCCGTTGCCGTTGCTCCGGGTGCAATAGCATTCACGGTGATACCAAACGGTGAGAGCTCAACGACAAGCGTTTTTGCAAGCATCTCAAGCGCGGCCTTGCTCATACCATACGCAGCAAGATTTTTATGCGCCTGGTGCCCGGTAACGGATGACATAAAGAGAATTCGACCGCCACTGTTTTGCTCTTTCATCTGTAGTGCTGCCGCCTGGGCAAGGAAGAAACTCCCGCCTACGTTGAGGTCGAGTACTTTCATGAGATCCTCCTTCTTATAGTCGAGAAACTCACCGTATAAAGTTATTCCGGCATTAGCGATGGCGATATCAAGCTTTCCGAACTGCTTAACGGCCTCGGCTACCATCTCGCGAATAAATCCTACACTCGATGCGTCGCCGGCATAGGGTATACATCTTCCACCTTCATGTTGAATACTGGCTGCTGCCTCTTCCGCCAGCGCTTTTTCAACATCATTCAATATTACCGATGCTCCTTGCTCCACAAGCGAGCGACAGATCTCGAGTCCGATGCCTTGTCCCGCTCCGGTTACAATAGCCACCCGGTTGTGAAATGTCTGTCCGTTCCTTTCCATGAATCAGATCGTTTTGAAGCGTAACCAAAGTTTGAACTGTAACAAACGTAAATAACGGTTCAGATCAAATCTCTGGTTACGATGAAATTGTCAATGTGAATCACGCGATACTTCACTTCCCGATCCGCCGCGCAAATAAACCATATCGGCACCCAGGTGAGCCTGTTCAACCTGTTGCTGGTAAAGACTCACATAGCCTCGATCATAGATCTTATGCTTAGGCTTCCATGCCTGCCGGCGTTTCGCCAGTTCTTCGTCACTCACATTTAGAGTGAGCTTCCTCGCAGGCACATCAAGGGTGATCGTATCGCCCGATTGAATGACGGCAAAGTTACCGCCCAATGCGGCCTCTGGTGAGGCATGAAGAATAACTGTTCCGAAGCCAGTACCACTCATCCTTCCATCAGAAATGCGGATCATGTCGTGAATGCCCCTGGTAAGAAGCTTCTTGGGTAGCGACAGGTTCCCCACTTCAGGCATGCCGGGATATCCAACAGGACCGACATTCTTCAATACAAGTATACAGGTCTCATCAACATCCAGGTTAGGATCGTCCACCCGCTTCTTGTAGTCGTCGATATCTTCGAAGACTACGGCCTTGCCCGTATGGGTAAGCAGTTTTGGATCAGCGGCCGATGGTTTCATCACGGCTCCGTTTTCACACATGTTTCCGGTAAGAATGACCACGCCCGAAAGCGGATTGAACGGTTCTTCAACCGTCGATATGATCTCACGATCGTAGCAGGCAGCCTTCTCATAGTTCTCCCGGATGGTTTTTCCGTTCGCCGTAATAGCGTTGCCATGCAGGAAGCGATCAATCTCCTTCATCACAGCAGGAAGCCCGCCTGCGTAGTAGAGATCTTCCATAAAATGTTTGCCCGACGGCTGAATGTTAGCCACCACGGGAACAAGGGCCGACAACTTATCGAAGTCCTTCAGTTCCAACGGAACACCTATGCGTCCGGCAATAGCAAGCAGGTGGATGATAAAGTTCGTCGATCCGCCAATAGCCGAATTGGTAATGATGGAATTCTCAAATGCCTCGCGGGTAAGAATATCCGACATACGCAGATTCTCCTTCACCATTTCAACGATGCGTATACCCGACATTTGAGCAAGAACCTTCCTTCTTGCATCCGCAGCCGGAATCGCGGCGTTGTCAGGAAGTGTTAATCCCAACGACTCCACCATCGCAGCCATCGTCGAAGCCGTTCCCATCACCGCGCAGTGTCCGCGACTACGCGCCATGCAGGCTTCAGAAATCGTAAGATCCTCCTGCGACATCTCACCGGCACGCACGGCATCATTAAAACGCCAGATATCACTGGTCCCAATATCCCTGCCCTGAAACTTGCCCGCGAGCATCGGTCCACCCGACACAACGATGGTAGGAAGATTCACACTGCATGCGCCCATCACAAGCGACGGCGTCGTTTTGTCACATCCACACATCAAGACCACTCCGTCAACAGGATTGGCGCGGATTGATTCCTCCACATCCATGCTGGCGAGATTTCGATACAGCATTGCCGTGGGCTTGATGAGCGTTTCGCCCAACGACATCACGGGAAATTCAACGGGAAGGCCACCCGCCTCAGATACTCCACGTTTAATAGATTCTGCCAGTTCCCTGAAATGAGCATTGCAGGGGGTTAGCTCCGACCAGGTATTACAAATACCTATCACAGGCTTACCTCTGAATTCATAATCGGGAATGCCCTGATTCTTCATCCACGCGCGATAGATGAAACCATCTTTACCGGTCTTTCCAAACCAACCCTGGCTGCGCAATTTATCTTTCATAGTAGTTTATAGATTCGATCAACAATTTTCCATTATTTCCATCGTGTCAAGCGCCTCCGCCAAAGAACAGGGATTTGCACCCTTACCCCTGAAGTAATCAGACACTTGTTCAATCATCGGCTGCTGGATATTCACCGGGAACGTAAAGCTTTCCGTCGTCGTTTGGTCGCCCCTGGTGACCTCGAGCAAGGCGCTGGTAAAGCTCATAAAGAAGGGGAACGTTAACGATCCCTTTTCTCCGATAATCCTGCAGCTGTCGTGGCGCTGTGATTGATTCACATTAAATGACCACAAGCCGTTAAAGAATACATTGTCATTCAACACCATCGATAGCGATGTAACATCCGGCGCATCATAATACGAGCCTTGTTTCACCGATTTGCCTGTGAACGACAGTGGCTTTCCGAATATCCAATAGATAATATCCAGTTGATGAGGAGCAAGGTCAAAGAATAACCCTCCTCCGGATATGTTTGGATCGACGCGCCAGTTCTCGTTGCTGTTCGTTGGCTTCGCCGGGTGTAGCAGGTTGAGCTGCACAAGCGTCGGTTTTCCAATAGCGCCCTCGTTGATCAACTGTTTGGCACGCCGGAACAGGTCCAGACCACGCCTGTAGTGCGCCACCGAAGCCGGTATCCCCATAGACTCAGATGCTTCCAGCATCCGTCTGCACGAGGCACTGTTCAACGCAATCGGCTTCTCAATATAGACCGGCTTACCCACCTTCATCGACTCAAGCGCATAGTCCTCATGAGAAGAGGGTGGGGTGGCTATATAGACCGCATTGACATCCGGGTCGTTGATCAATGCCGACGCGTCGGCGTATGATTTATCCACATGATGGCGCCTGGCAAAGTCGGCAGCTTTGGCAGCATCGCGTCGCATGACGGCTACCAACGATGAGTTGTCTATTTTGGAAAACGCCGGACCGCTCTTCACCTCACAAACATCGCCGCAGCCAATAATGCCCCAGCGCAGGGGGCCTTCAATAAAACGCATGCCGACAAGTTATAAAATATATCTAAATGAAGGGTCGGTCATTCGATTGCAAACGCCCATCCTTGTTAATTTTTTGAACGGTAAGCGCCCTAATTAACGCTCTGCATGCCTAGCTTAGAGCTATGAACGACATCTTCAAAAAACTCAACTTCAAAGACCAACCCTCGATTGTCATAATGAACGCGCCAGAAAGCTTTAACAAGGATCTGCAGGAGATGAAGGTCATCACCAAAGTGGCCACCACAATTCCTTCAGGTGAGATAAGCTTCTTTCTGGGCTTCGTGACCAGGCAAACCGAAGTCGATTCTCTGGTAGCGAAGGTGATTCCACGGATGGCCAGGGATGGTTTGTTCTGGTTTGCATACCCGAAAGGATCATCAAAAAAGTATAAGTGCGAATTCAACCGGGACTCCGGGTGGAACATGTTAGGCAAACACAACTATGAGCCGGTAAGAATGATTGCTATTGACGAAGACTGGAGCGCCCTCCGTTTTCGTCACGTGGATAACATCAAGGTGATGACACGCAGCAGGACATTAAGCGACGCGGGTACTAAAAAAGCAACCGCGGTAAAAAAGGTTGCTCCAAAGAAGGGTTCTGCTTCCACGGCTAAAAAGCGTACGAAGTAATTTCAACCGCTCGCCGTCCAATGATTTCGATAAGATAACGAAAGGTCAGGCACCGGGCCTGTTTACATCTTCAGTCTCTTCTCCTCTCTGAGCATCTCACCAAAACCCTTTTTCTGACTGAGCGCATTAACCGACAATACAATTCTCTTCGTCTTCGTCTCAACCGTCCTGGCACTCTC
>Ga0247822_10000942_pt1 | contig 16974 bp, 13 predicted proteins | sample 13C_Cellulose_Da_FD_192423 | JGI IMG/M metagenome (GOLD analysis project Ga0247822, IMG submission 192423) | Soil microbial communities from agricultural site in Penn Yan, New York, United States - 13C_Cellulose_Day30 | ecosystem: Environmental > Terrestrial > Soil > Agricultural land | place...
TCGTGATCGTGGCGGGCGACGGTGAGCAGCTCGCGCACGATGCTGCGGACGCGGTCGCCGCCGTCGCGCGCGGCGCGGATGGTGTCGGCGATCTCGGCCCGCAGCGCCGGGTCGGCGATCAGCGCCGGCACCGTCGTCGCCAGCCAGTCGAGGTGGAGCAAGGTGTAGGTGAGCGGGTTGTTGATCTCGTGGGCGACGCTGGCGGCCAGGATGCCGAGGGTGGCCAGGCGATCGCTGCGCAGCAGCTCGGCGTGCCACGCCCGCCGCTCCGAGATGTCGCGGCCGAACGCCAGCGTGGCCGGGATGCCATCGAAGGTGATCGGCGAGGTCGAGATCTCCATCGCCACCGGCGATCCGTCCTTGCGGCGCGCGGCGTACTCGCGCGCCGGCAGCCGCTCGCCGTCGGTGACCCGCCGGTGGCGCTCGAACATCAGCCGGGTCTCGTCGAGATCGACGAGCAGCCGATCGAGCGGCAGGCGTAGCACCTCGTCGACGCTGTCGTAGCCGAGCACGCGCGCGGTGGCCGGGTTGGCGTAGACGAACCGACCGCCGGCGACCACGGTGATCGAGTCGGGCGACGCCTCGGCCACGGTGCGGAACCGAGCCTCCGACTCGCGCAGCGCGGCGGCGACCTGCACGCGCTCGCGCAGGTCGTGCACGAACGACACGGTGGCAGTCCCGTCGGGGAGCCGCACGCTCGCGGTCGACACCTCGACCGGGATGATCTCGCCGCGGCGATCGAGGAGCGCGGTCTCGACGGTACGCGGCGAGTCGCCGCCGGCCTGATGGGTCCGGAGCAGCGCGGTCACCGGCTCGCGCTCGCTCGGCGCCAGCAGCTCCAGCGGGCTGATCGTGGCCAGCTCGTCGGCGCGGTAGCCGGTCAGCTCGCAGAAGCGCGGGCTGCTGTACAGCCGCTCGAGCCGGCCGGGCGTGACCCGGACGATCGTCAGCCCGAGCCCGGCGTGGTCGACGGCACCGAGCACGATGTCTGCGAGCTCACGAGATTCCACCGACGCCCCGGGCACGCCCCCATCGTAGCGTCGGAGCCGCACCTGGTCGCGCCCGATGTGGTCGGGCGCGATGGCGACGGGGCCTCAGCGTGCGCGACGACGACCGGCCGCGTCATCGTCCGTTGCCGCGCTGACGTCCCGGCCGTATCGTTCTGTGTCCGCTACGAGCCGGTTCGTCGGTGATGCGGACGGGGAGGGGATGGGGAATGACTCGAGCGAGGATCTTGCTCGTCGACGATGATCGAGAGCTGGGCGCGACCCTGGTCACGGCGCTGCGCCGGCGTGGTTTCGGGATCGAGTGGAAGACCACGGCCGACGACGCGCTCGCCGCGCTGAGCGAGGGCGGCTGGGACGTCGTGGTCACCGACCTGCAGCTCACCGGCATGAACGGGCTCGCGCTGTGCGAGCGCATCGTCACCAATCAGCCGACCCTGCCCGTGATCCTGATCACGGCGTTCGGCAGTCTCGACGCGGCGGTCGGCGCGATCCGCGCCGGCGCCCACGACTTCGTCACCAAGCCGATCGACGTCGAGGTGCTGGCCGGCGCGATCGGCCGCGCGACCCAGCGGCGCACCGCGCACGAGGCGCTCAAGCGGCTGCCCGGCGTGATGGCGGGCGGCTCGGCGATGGACGGGATCATCGGGGCCAGCCCGGCGATCCAGCAGGCGTTTGCGCTCACCGCGCGGGTCGCCACCACCGACACCACGGTGCTGATCACCGGCGAGAGCGGCACCGGCAAGGAGCTGTTCGCCCGCGCCCTGCACGGCCGCAGCCGGCGCCGCGGCGGCCCGTTCGTCGCGGTCAACTGCGCGGCGATCCCCGAGCCCCTGCTCGAGAGCGAGCTGTTCGGGCACGTCAAGGGCGCGTTCACCGACGCCCGCAGCGGCCGCCGCGGCCTGTTCCAGCAGGCCCACGGCGGCACCCTGTTCCTCGACGAGATCGCCGAGCTGCCGCTGGCCATGCAGCCCAAGCTGCTGCGCGCGCTGCAGGAGAAGAAGATCCGCCCGGTCGGCGGTGACCAGGAGGAGCCCTTCGACGCCCGGCTGATCACCGCGACCAACCGCGACCTCGAGCGCGAGGTCGAGCACGCCCGCTTCCGCGAGGACCTGTTCTACCGGATCAACGTGGTGCGCGTGGAGGTCCCGCCGTTGCGCCAGCGCGACCGCGACGTGCTGCTGATCGCCCAGCACTTCGTCAGCCGGGTCGCCGCCGAGCTCGACAAGCGCGTCACCGGGCTGTCGACCGCGGCCGCGGCCCGGCTGCTCGGCTACCACTGGCCCGGCAACGTCCGCGAGCTCGAGAACTGCATGGAGCGGGCGGTCGCGCTGGCCGGCCACGACCAGATCACCGTCGACGATCTACCCGAGCGCCTGCGCGACTACCGCCGCTTCGACCTGGCCGAGCCCACCGACGCCGCGCTGTTGCCGATGGAGGAGGTCGAGCGCCGGCACATCCTGCGCGTGCTCGCCGCGGTCGGCGGCAGCAAGGCCGCCGCCGCCGCCGTGCTCGGGCTCGATCGCAGCACGCTGTACCGCAAGCTCGACCAGTACGGCGGCGCGCGGGTCAGGTCGTGATCACGGATCGTTGCTGCCGGCGTCGCAGGTCGCGCGCAGCACGGTGCCGGCGGGGCCGGCCGGCTGGGCCCAGGTCGGCCGCGGGTTGCAGCCCTGCCCGGCCGCGTCGAGGGCGACGCAGGTGGCGCTCCACGGGTTGACGGTGACCGCGCCCAGGCGATCGCCACCGTAGGCCTCGCCGGCACCCGGCCGCATGCCGGTGATGCGGACCGTCGTCGACACCGCGCTGGTCAGCATCAGCGCGCGGCCGGGATAGATCGTGCCGCGCACGCCGGCGGCGTCGGTCTTCATGCGGTCGGCGACCCGGGTCCCGACCTCGTGCATCGCCGGGGTGCGGACCGGCACGGTCACCTTGGTGGCCAGCTTGGTCAGGGTCGCGTCGATCAGGTCGCCGAGCAGCGTGTGGGTGCCGTCGTAGGCCCGCAGGTTGGCCTGGTGGAACATCCACGGGTCGACCTCGCCGCGCAGCAAATAGACGACGAGGACGTCGCTCTCCTTGTCGAGCAGCTCGGCGTAGGTCACGTCGTGGCCCCAGTACGACCGGTAGAGGGCGTTGTACTCGGCCAGCCACTCGGCCGGCGTCGACACGTTGTAGAACAGGTTGGTCGGCCGGCGCGGCAGCAGCAGCAGCGACGGCGAGATCGCGTTGTAGAAGGCCTTGTTGGGCGACGGGTTGTCGCAGCCGGGCCGCGACGAGTCGGTGACCGCGAAGCGGATGCCGATCGTGGTCGCCGCCTGCATCGCCGCCGGGTTGACCAGGCCCGAGACGCCGGGCGTCACGATGTTGCGGACGTCGAAGCCCTGCAGCCCGAGCGACAGCGCGGCCTGGCGGTTGTTCTCGAACTCGCCGTGCGCGGTCGCGTAGTCGACGTCGTCGAGGTACGCGTGGGTGTGGGTGTGGCTGATCCAGTGCCAGTCGTTCGACTGGTCGCGGAGCTCGTTCATCAGGTCGTCTTCGCCCTCGACGAAGATGCCGTCGGCGTTGAACGCCATCGCCAGCCTGAAGTTCGGGGTCTGCGGGTTGGCCCGGCGCTGGACCTGCCACGCCCGCACCGCGTCCGCGTCGGCGCCGGTCATGCGGTAGTCGCCGCCGGTGTACATGTCGGAGCTCAGGAACAGGTCGTCGACCTGGGCGCTGAGGTCGATGCGCCGCTCGCCGAGGTAGGTGCCCTTCGACGCCCAGCCGATGATGCCGTGGAGGAACGTCAGCGAGTGCACCAGGTACTGATCGTTGGCGAACATCAGCAGCAGCGACTCGCGGCCGTCGGTGCCGGTGTGGAGCGCGGCCAGCGCGTTGCCGGCGGCATCGGTGAGCAGCGGGGTCAGCGGCGCGCCGGCGTTCGGTTGCGCCAGCCACGACCACGCGTACTTGATGTCGTGGCGCGCGGTGCAGTTGACGTCGCGGAACAGCTGGGCGCCGGCGGTGGTGCAGCCGACCGACAGCGGGGTCACGTCGGTCGACGCCCACCCGGTCGAGGTGAACCCGTAGGCGGGATCCGGCCAGGTGTTCAGGCTGACCCGGCGCACGCGGAACCGGGCCTCGTAGTCGGCGAGCACCTGCCACTCGGCGGCGCTGAGCGCCGAGCCGCTGGGGATCCACAGCGAGCCGTCGGTCAGCACGGTCGCCTGGTAGTTGCCGCGCGTGCCCGAGGCCAGCCGGGTCGCGGTCAGCGGCGGCTCGGTCGAGGCGACGAACACGTCGTAGGGCACGCCGCGGTGCTCGAGCGCGGAGCGGATCGCGGCCAGCTCGGGCTCGCTGCCGTTGGCGCTGAGGATGAGGAACTTGGCGGCGACCGTGGTGGTGGTGGCCGGTCCGCCGAACAGGCTGTCGGGCCGCGACTTGTCCATCGCCGCCACCGAGAACGGCGGCGTCGGCGCGTGGGCCGTGACCGGGAAGGCGACGGTGCCGACCCGGCCCTTGCCGCACGAGACGGTGGCCGCGACCGCGGTCGGCTCACCCTCGCCGTCGTCGCAACCTTGCATCACCAGGAGTCCGAGCGCCGCCGCTCCCAAGCACGCTATCTGTCTCGTCTTCATCTGGCTTCCTTTCAGAGGGTTCGATCTGGGATTCCGGGGTTCTGGGGTTCGTCAGTCGATTCGTCGTCACGTCGTCCGGTCGTCGAGTCGCTCGGTCCGCGCCGGCGTCGCCTGCGCGGGGATGCGGATCGATCCGGACGCGAGCTCGAAGCGCCGGGCCGCGAACGCGGCCGCGCCGCGCAGCTCGTCGATCCGAGCGCGGGCGAGGTCGGCGCCGTCGCCGCCGTCGCCGATGAGGCCGTCGATGAGCTCGAGCGCGGTCGACGGCTCGCCGGCGGCCAGCTCGAGCCGCGCCCGCGCCTCGGCGACCTCGCGCCACCGCTGCGGCGCCAGCTCGAGCGCCTGCTCGTACAGCCCGCGCGCCCGCGCGACCAGGACCGCCGCGCCGGCGTCGGCGGCGGTCCCGGTGGTCACGCCGCTGGCCGCGGCGTCGGCGGCGGCGAGCGCGCGCTCGAACGACGGGGCGGCCTCGAAGGCGCACGTCGCGGCGGCCAGCTGCTCGGCCCGGCGCAGGTCCAGCTCCTCGAGCGCGAGGGCGGCGTCGAGCGCGACCTCGCGCGAGCCGTGGTCGACCGCCCACCGCAGCAGCGCGACCGCCTCGCGATCGGGCGCGGCCGACACCGTGCTCAGCGCGGCGTGGCGCTCCTCGGCGTCGGCCGACATGACCCGGTCGAGCAGCGGCGGCAGCTGGCCGAGGTCGCGGACCTCGGCGACCGACGCGCGGCGCAGCTGCAGCCGGTGGCGCCCGGCGTCGATCGCCGGCGCGCCGCCGCGGACCAGGCGGCACATCAACGCCAGCACCGGGCCGGCCAGCGGCATGATCACCACCAGCGTCACCGCCAGCAGGCGCTGGCTGGAGGCGAGGCCGGGCCGCAGCGCGGCCAGCGTCAGCGACAGGTGGACGAGGGCGAGGACCAGCCAGGTCATGGATCACTCCTCCGCCGGGTAGGGCTGCGACAGGAACGTGTGCTGGATCAGCCGGCCCAGGCGGCGGCGGACCAGCGCGATCGCCACCGCGCACGCCAGCGCGCAGCCGAGCGCGTAGCCGATGCCGGGCGCGCCGATCAGCAGGGTCAGCACCGCGGTCGCGATCAGCTGGGTCAGCGCGGTGGCGAGCGCGCCGCTGCGGAAGTCGAAGTAGTGCAGCAGCAGCGTCGCCGCCACCGCCAGCACCTGCAGCGACGCGCCGACCAGCAACCAGCGCAGGCAGGGCGCCTGGCCGGGCAGGCCCAGGCCGGCGACCACCGCCGGCGCCACCATCAGGCCGATCAGCGCCACGCTGCCCTGCACCCCGATCACCCCGCGCAGCAGGCGGTCGGCCTCGGCGCGCAGGTCGCCGGCCAGGGCCTCGAGGCGGGCCATCGGCGCTCCGCGGTGCAGCGCGACGTCGAACGCCTCGAACCGCCGGTACAGCGCGGTCTCGACGGTGACGAACACGTAGGCGCACGCTGGCACCACCGACAGCCACGCCACCGCGGCGAGGGTCGCGTAGGTCGCGGCCGCCGCGCCGCCGCGCACGGCCAGCACCACCAGCTTGTCGACCCACAGGCTGGCGTGGAAGGCCAGCGTCGCGACCCCGAGCAGCCAGTAGTCGCGGAACGCGGGCAGGATGCGCGCGCCCTCGTCCTCCTCGGCCGGCAGGGCGCGCAGCGTGCCCCACAGCAGCATGGCCAGCGTCACCACCTGGCCGGCGGCGAAGCCGTACAGGTAGCCGGGCGCGCCGAGCAGCTGGGGGCGGGCCAGGGTCAGCGCGGCGATCAGGCTGGCCGGCGAGCCGACCAGGAACGCGCGCAGGATGATGCCGGGCGAGCTCAGCCCGCCCGCCGCCGACAGCAGCAGCCACTGGGCGCCGACCACCACCGTGAGGGCGACCCCGGGCACCGCCAGCGCGCGCGGCGCGCCGCTGACCAGCATCACCACCGGGCCGACCGCGGCGAACCCGACCAGGCAGCCGGCCAGGGTCCGCCGCAGCGGCGCCACGATCTGCTCGGGCCGCCGCTCGTAGACCCGGTCGGCGGTGTAGCGCGACAGCACGATGTCGACCGGCGCGCCGAGGACGATCACGGTGGCGTAGACCAGCGTGATGACGGCCTGGGCGTCGTGCAGACCGGCGCCGCTGCTGACCGCGCTGATCTGCATCAGCACCAGCACCAGGGTGGTGAGCAGCCACGGCCCCGAGGTCACCGCGGCGCCGGTGAGGAAGACGCCGACCGACGACCCCAGCGAGTCGCGCTCGAGCATCGCCTCCAGCTTCCAGCCGATGCCGGCCATCAGCCCACCGCCTCGGCGTAGAGCGAGTCGTAGCAGGCCACGACCTGGCGGAGCTGGTAGCGCGCCGCGATCCGCGCCGCGCCGGCCTTGCCCATGGCCAGCCGCAGCTCGGGGTGGGCGGCCAGGCGGACCAGCGCGGCCGCGGTCTCGCTCGGGCTGGCGACCCGGGTGACGATGCCGCTGGCGCCGAGCTGGCGATCGGCCTCGCTGCCGCCCTCGATCAGCTCGCGACAGGCGCCGACGTCGGTGGCCACCACCGGCAGGCCGGCGGCGTGGGCCTCGAGCACGACCAGCGGCTGGCCCTCGCTGAGGCTGGTCAGCACGACCACGTCGAGCTGCGGGTAGATCTCGGCGACCCGCTGCGGCCCGAGGAAGCGGATGTGCTCGCCGAGCCCGAGCATGTCGACCAGCGCCCGGCACCGCTGCGCGTACGGCCGGTCCTCGTCGTCGGGCCCGACGATCCACAGCTCGATCTCGGGCACCCGCTGGCGGACCTGGTGGATCGCGCGGATCAGGGTGACCAGATCCTTGATCGGCACCACCCGGCCGATGAACCCGACCCGCAGCCGGCTCGTCGTCGCCACCGGCCGCGCCTCGGCGCGCCACACCTCGGGGTCGACGCCGTTGGGGACGACCTCGATCTTGTTGGGGTCGGCGCCGTCGGCGAGCTGGCGGGCGCGGTTGACCTCGCTGAGCGTGAGCAGGCGCGCGGCGCGGTGGTACGCGATGCGCGACAGCATCTTGAAGTAGTGGGTCCACACCCGCCGCAGCGACGCGCAGTCGACGAACCAGCCGACCCGCGACAGCTCCATCTCGCGCTCGTGGGCGTAGATGCCGTGCTCGGTGACCACCAGCGGACGCTGCTCGCGGAAGCTGGCCACCGCGCCGACCAGCCCGGCGTAGCCGGTGGCGACCGCGTGGTAGACCGCGGCGCGCGGACACGGCGCGGCCAGCAGGCGCAGGAGCGGCACGTGCATGGCGCGGAAGTGCCAGAAGAAGTCGACGAACGGCGCGTCGGGGCACAACCGCTCGTACAGGTCGCGGCGGAGCATCTCGAACGTGCGCTCGCCGTGGAGGAGCTCGGGCAGCGACAGATCGTTCGACGCCAGGTCGGCGATCAGCTCGTCGTCCACCGCGTCGTCGACGTGGAGGCGGCGGAACGCGGCCAGCATGCGCGACGGCCCGCGCCGGGCCGGGGTGTGGACCGGCCGCGCGGCGCGGCGCCGGCGGCCGTGGTCGCGGCCGCGGCAGAACGCCTCGGTCAGCACCGTGACGTTGGCCGGCGGCTGGTAGCGCGGCGCGCCGTAGGCGCCGGCGTGCGGCCCGATGTGGAGCAGCGCGAACTTGCGCGCCGGGTACGCGCACAGGATCTGGTGCACCCAGGCGGAGACGCCGCCGGCCACGTAGGGGTACGTCCCCTCGAGGACCAGCGTCACCTCGGCGTCGTACGCCCTGGTCATGGCACCACCGTCTCGGCCGCGGGGCGCAGCCGCTCGACGTGGACGGTCGGCTTGAGCGCCGGGCCGAGCCAGCCGGCGATCACGAACAGGTCGCGCAGCTCGGCCGCGCCGAGCCGGCCGGGGACGCCGCGCAGGGCGATCACGCCGAGCACCGAGCCGTCGACCTCGTCGAGGACGGGGGCGGCGGCGTCGCTGTCCTGGGCGGTGACGTCGGCGACCTCGGACGCCAGCACCGGCCGGCGCAGCTCGGCCGCGGCCTTGACCGTGCGGTCGAACCACAGGTCGATCTGCGACGACGCCGGCAGCTCGCGGCCGTGGCGGGCCAGCACGCGGTGGCGATCGCTGCCGTGGACCACGCCGGAGGTGGCGCCGCAGCGCAGCGCGCACAGCTCGAGCGCCGCCCGCGCCGCCTCGCTCTCGCTGCCGCGATCGAGGCGGCGGGCCAGCTCGCGCCACAGCGTGAGCGACAGGTCGATGCGATCGTGGCGGGCGCGCAGCTTGCCGAGCGCGTCGCGCTGCGCGGCCAGCACCTGCTCGGCGTCGGCGAGCGACGCCTCGGCGTCGGCGAGCCGGCGGGCCAGGCGCGCGGTGCGGCCCTCGTGGGCGAGCGCGATCCACGCCACCCCGATCGCCGCGCCCAGCGCGAAGATGCTCGAGGTGCCGGTCGCGGTCGTGGCCAGGCCGGCCATCGACCCGACCAGCAGCAGCCCGGCCAGCGCCAGCGCGGCGCCGGTGAGGCCGAGGCCGAACAGGAAGCCGCGGGTGCCGTAGCGCGCGGCCGGGACGAGGATCGCGATCCAGGCCGGATGGAACCCGACCCCGGTCAGCCAGGGATCGCCGGGCGACACGAGGGCGACGCCGCCGGTGGTCAACACGGCGCCGGCGGCGGCCTCGAACACGATGGTGCGGCTAGAGGTCGACATGGAGACTCACCATCCCGGTGTGGCGCCGACCGACGAAGCCGGTGACGCTCTCGCTCGCGGAGTCGAAGGTGATGGCCACACGGCTGATCGGGCTCGGCGACACCAGCACGGACGCACCGGCGCGCCACTGGGCGACGTCGCGAGCGCGGTCGTAGCCGGCCCCTCCGCGCGCCTCCACGGCGAAGATGCCGTCCGGATCGATCACCTGCCTGATCACCGCCGACAGCTCGTCGATGGCGCTCCGCTGCGCCAGGACGATCCGGGGGGCCAGCTCGTCCCCCGCGGTGGCTTCGTAGTGTCGGTAGGAGAGGACAAGGGCCGGGGCCAGCGGGCTGGCCCAGGTCAGGTCGTCGTCGAACATCTCGCCGCGCGCGGTGCGCCCGGGCGCCGACCACACGACCAGATCGGCGCCGGCCACGCCGAGCAGCTGGCCGGCGGCCGCCGCCGGGACGTCGCCCCGCGCCGGCAGGACGAGCCGCCGGGCCCGGGCCCCCAGCCCGAGCACCAGCCGGTCGCCGAGCACGGTCCGGTACAGATCGAGGCCGAGCGCGTCGACCTCGCCGCCGTCGCGGTTGGTCACCGCCGACTCGGTCCACGGCAGGCCGAGCTCGGCCGAGCCGTGCAGCTCGAAGCGGCGCGCCGGCCGCACCCGCAGCGCGGCACGACCGCCGACGTCGAGCCCGTAGCCGCCGCCGCCATGGAAGGTCGGGCCCAGCGCCAGCTGGGCGGCGCGGTGGGTGACGACCGCCTGCACGCCGATCGCCGAGCGGGTGAACCCGCCGACCTCGGCGCCGCGGTCGCTGGCCGCGGCGACGCCGACGCGCACCCGCGAGCCGACGGTGATCGTGCCGCCGGCGCGCACGCCGAGGACCGAGCCGGTCGGATCGTCGGCGAAGCTGACGCGGGCCGCCACCTCGGGCGCCACCCGGTGCGCCATGCGGGTGATGTCGCGCGACAGATCGCCGGCGCCGAGCGCGGCGGCGGCGCGGTAGCGGGCCAGCGCGCCGGGGTAGTCGAGGTCGCGCTCGAGCGCGCGCCCGTAACGGAGCAGGCGCCCGGCGCGCTCGGGCCCGGGCTCGGCGGCCAGGCCGGCGCGGACCTGCAGCTCCTCGTCGAGGTGGCCCTGGGCCTCGAGCACCCAGGCCAGCAGCTCGCGACCGGGACCGTGACCCGGTCGCTCGACGAGGAACGCGCGCAGCAGCTTCTCCGCGCTCCACCACCGCCGGCCGACCGCCTGGGCACTCGCCCGCGCCATGGTGATCTCCTCGAACTCCCGCCCGCGGAGATCGCGAGGCACCCACCGCCGCAGCAGCGCGTCGGCACCGTCGACGTCGCCGCGCAGCGCCAGGATGCGCGCCAGCCACAGGGTGCCGGTGCGATCGAGCCGATCGCGCGGCAGCTCGAGCTCGGCCTGGTGCAGCTCCCGCCACGCCTCGTCGCGGCGGCCGAGCGCGAGCAGCGCCTCGCCGCGCAGGTAGTGCAGCTCCGGATCGGGGACCCCGATCCCGCGCAGCACCTGGGCCTGGCCGAGCGCGCGCTCGGCGTACTCGAGATCGCCCAGCGCGTGGGCGCACCGGCCGGCCTCGCGCAGCGCCCCGGCGTCGTAGGGATCGAGGACGACCAGCCGGGCGAACAGCACGCGCGCCTCCGCGAACCGTCCCGCCGCCATCGCCGTCCGTGCCGCCCGCTCGAGCTCCGCCGAGCGGTCGCCGAGCGGCGACGCTTGCGCCGTCGTCGCCGGCTGGTCGCCGTCCACCTCCTCGGCCGTCACCGGCCGCGCCGCTACCCACACCAACCCCAACACGATCGAGATCGCGCCCGCCCTCACGGCCGCGACCATGTTCAAGTGCCATGCCGCAGCGCGGCTCACCCGGTGACGGCGGTCTCGCTCGCGCTCCTCGACGGATCGAGCGGCGGCTCCCGCCGCAAGATGCGACATGTCGCGTTTCGGGACGCACGCCCGTGCTCGCCGCGCGGCGCCCGAGCACTCGGGGCTCGCGTCGCCGCACCAGCCTGCTATGGTGGCGCCCGATGCGTGGCGACGAGGCGGAGGTGAGGCGCCTCACCGAACGACTGCAGGCGGCCGAGGAGGCGCTTCGCCAGCGAGATCGCTCGCTCGCGATCGTGTCGCACGACCTCAAGAACCCGCTCAACGTGATCGAGCTGAACTGCCAGCTCCTCGCCGAGACCGGGTCGGTCGACGACCAGGGCGCGAGCGTGGCGCGGATCCGCACGGCGGCGCGCCGGATGCGCGCGCTGATCCGCGAGCTGCTCGACGTCGCCCACCTCGACGCCACCCGCGAGCTCGAGCTGCAGCGCTCGCGCACCGATCTGGTGCCGCTGACCACGCAGCTGGTCGACGAGTTCCGCCAGATCTGGCCCGATCGCACCATCGAGCTCGCGGCGTCGGTGCCCACCCTGGTCGGCGGGTTCGACCGCTACCGCGTCGAGCGCGTGGTCGCCAACCTGCTGTCGAACGCGCTCAAGTTCAGCCTGCCCGGCGGCGTGGTGCGCGTCGCGCTCGCCACGGCGGCGCCGAGCTGGGCGGTGATCGAGGTGGCCGACTCCGGCCTCGGCATCCCCGACTCGTTCCGCCCTCACCTGTTCCACGCCTTCCGCCGCGGCCCCAACGTGGTCGGCCGCGTCCACGGCGACGGCCTCGGCCTGGCCAGCGCCCACGACGCGGTCACCCGTCACGGGGGAACCCTCACCGTGCAGAGCACGGAGGGCGAAGGCGCCACGTTCACCGTCCGGCTGCCGCTCGACCCGGGCTGACCCGGGGCGGGAGTCAGCGGTCGCCGAGCTCGGCGTCGTCGGCGGCGGCCTGGCGCAGCGCGGTCTCGAGCGCGGGCAGGGCCTCGGCGGCGATGGCGCGCAGCGCCGACCGGAACGCCTCGACCAGGGCGCCGGCGTCGCGGCCGGGCATCGTCTCGCGGCGCTCGAACGTCTGGCGGAGCACGACGTCGCCGGTCACCGTGCGCGCGGTGATCGCCACCACGACGTGCGCGACCGGGGTCTCGCCGGGCAGGGCCAGCTCCTCGAACACGACGATCCGACCGCCGACCGACAGGCCGGCGTCGATCGATCCGCCATCGACCTCGACGTGGGCGAACCGGCCCGAGCCCCGCCACTCGGCGGCCAGCAGCTCGGACACCTGATCGGGGACCGACGACGCCAGCCGGTGGTAGTGGTAGGTCTCGAGGCGGAGCGGCGCCGTGCGCAGGGTCAGCGCGTCGCCGTCGTAGGGCGCGGCCGCGTCGAAGCGCTCGATCACCAGGACGCCGCGCCCGCCGGCGGCCGGCGCGGTGCGCTCGCCCGGGCCGACCAGATCGTAGTAGACGACCTCGGGCGGCGGCGCGCCCGCGCACCCCAACAGCGCCGCGATCAGGGCGACCGCGCCACGCCGCGCGCGCACACCGGTGATGATCATGGTGGCTCCCGCTCGCGCGGCGGACGACCGCGCAGCAACCGACTCGGGTCCTGCTCCAGCGTCCGCGCCAGCCGCCGCACCTGCTCGGCCGCCATCCGCAGCTGCGACATCAGGGCGTGGACCTGCCGGCCCTCGCGGCGCACGATGTCGGCGACGTGACTGGCGGTGACGCGGAAGTCGCCGGCGGCGACGCGGACGTCGCTGGCGGCCCCGCGGACGTCGGTCATCGCCTCGCGCGCCGACCCGGTGATGGCGTCGACGTCGGCGAGGATCGACGCGACCCGCCGCCGGTTCTCCTCGCCGGTGAGGTCCTCGAGGTTGTCGGCCACCTGCTGCAGCTGATCCATGACGTCGTCCAGCTTGGCGGCGACGTCGCCGGCGCGCTCGATGGTCTCGCCGAGGTCGTGACCGCCGACCGGGATCTCGGCGCCCGGCTGCAGCGCCGGCCCGGTCAGATCGCCACCGACCAGATCGATGTACTTCACGCCGGTCAGCCCCTCGATCTTGAGGCGGGCCTCGGCGCCGACCGGGATCCGGGTCCCCGGCTCGATCGCCAGCACGACCGCGATCGGCGGCTCGTGGCCGCGGTCGATCCGGATCGAGTCGACCGAGCCGACCCGGATGCCCCACAGCTCGACGTTGGCGCCGACCCCGAGGCCGGTGACGCTGCGGTCGACGCGCACGACGTAGTGATCCCAGCGCCGCCACCAGTGCAGGTCGGTGAACATCAGCACCGCGGCCACGATCATCCCGACCGTGACCACCACGAACGCGCCGAGCCGGACCATGCCGCCGCGGGTCACGCCACCCCCCCTTCCTCGACCAGGGGCTTGCGCGTGAACAGCGCCGACACCGACGGATCGGGATGGTCGACCAGGCTCTCGACCGGGCCGTCGGCGCGGACCCGGCCATCGCCGATCACCAGCGCGCGGCCGGCGGTGGCCTGGATCAGCTCGACGTCGTGGGTCACCAGCAGCACGGCGGCCCGGGTCTCGTCGCGCAGGCGCGCGATCAGCGCGGCGATGTTGGCGGCGCTGATCGAGTCGAGGCCGGCGGTCGGCTCGTCGCACACCACCAGCTCGGGGTCGAGCATCACCGCGCGCGCGAACGCGACCCGCTTCTGCTGGCCGCCCGACAGCTCGTAGGGGAAGCGCTGGCCGACCCCAGCCAGGCCGACCTGCTCGAGCTTGAGCGCGCACAGCTCGGCGATCACCGGCTCGGGCAGCTGCAGCAACGCGCGCGGCGCGACCGCGAGGTTGTCGGCCACGGTCATGGCGCGGAACAGGGCGTCCTGCTGGAACACCACGCCGATCCGCCGCAACAGGGCGTCGCGGCCGGGGTGACCGGGCAGCGGCAGCGGCTCGCCGAACAGGCGGATCTCGCCGGCCAGCGGCGGAACCAGGCCGATCACGGTCTCGAGCAACGTGCTCTTGCCGGTCCCCGACCGGCCGGCGATGGCGACGCTCTCGCCGGTCGAGATCGCCAGGTCGATGCGATCGATCACGGTCTGGTCGCCGCGACCGACCTTGACCTCGACCAGCTCGACCACCGGCGCGCGCGCTTCGGCCGTCATCGCAGCGTCGCTCCGCTGGTCATCGAGAACAGGCTGTCGAGCACGACGAACAGGAACAGCGACAGCACGACCGCGCGCGTGGTCGAGCGCCCGACCTCGACCGCGCCGCCGCGGGTGCGCAGCCCGATCGCGCAGCACGCCACCCCGGTGGCGGCGGCGAACACCACCGCCTTGAACATGCCGTACCAGACGTCGCCGATGATGAGCTGGTCGGTGACGTGCATCCAGAACAGCTTCGGCGTCATGCCGGTGACCACCACGCTGGTCACCACCGCGCCGAGCAGGCCGACGAACATCGACAGCAAGGTGAGCGCCGGCATGATGATCATGAACGACAGGATCCGCGGCGTGACCAGGAACGACGTCGGCGAGATGCCCATCGTCCGCAGCGCCGCGACCTCCTGGCCGACGGTCATGCTGGCCAGCTCGGCGGTGACCGCGGCGCCCGAGCGCCCGATCACCAGGATCGCGGTCAACATCGACGCGAACTCGCGCACCAGCGACAGCGCGACCACGTCGGGGACCAGCGAGGTGGCGCCGAACTCGCCGAGCTGGGCCGCGCCCTGGATGGCGAGGATCATGCCGAGCAGGAACGCGAGGATCGAGATGATCCCGGCACCGTCGGTGCCCATCGCGACGATCTGTGTGGCCAGCGCGCCCCGCGGCATGCGCGCCCGCCGCAAGACGATGCGGACCAGATCGACCGTCGCGTCGCGTGCGGTGGCCAGCACACCGAGCGCTCCGACCCACCCGGCGTGGGTGTGCTCGCCGATCAGCGCGAGGATCGCCGACGGTCGCAGCCGCTCCTGCGGCGGAGCCGGGATCGGCCGATCCAGCCGGCGCTGGACCGCGGCGGCGACCTCGGGGGCGTCGACGTGGAGCGCCACCGAGCGCGCCGCCAGCTGGCGCGCCGCCGCGACGACGGCGGCCAGGCCGACCGCGTCGACGCGGGTGATCCCCGCGAGCTCGACCCGACCGTCGTGAGGCTCGGCGCCGCTCAGCGCCTGGAAGAGCGCCCCGGCGCTCGCGCGCGTGACCTCGCCGGCGACCCGGACCACGCCGGTTGAACGCTCGATCACGAAGCAGCGTAGCTCGCGCGCTGGTCCCGGCACGCCGACGATGCGAGCGTGCCCCACTGACACGCGCTCCGACCGTGTCCCGCTGGCACATCGGATGCACACCCGGGTCGCGTGGGTTCGCGCGTGCTCAGCCAGCTCCGTCGGATCCTCGACATCAGACGGAGCGAGCTGCCGCTGGCGCTGCTCATGTTCTCGTTCTTCTTCCTGGTCATCTCGACCTTCTGGATCCTCAAGCCGATCAAGAAGGCGATGTTCGTCGCGCAGTACGCCCACGAGCCGTTCCGGCTCCTGGGCTGGTCGCTCGACGCGCCGCAGGCCGAACAGATCGCGAAGGTGGGCAACATGCTCGTCGCGATCGTCGCGGTCTACTTCTTCTCGTCGTTCTCGCAGTCGCTGCGCCGCGAACGGCTCTGCTACGTGGTGCTCGGCTTCTGCCTGGCCTGCAACGTGGCGCTGGCCGTGGCGGTGCCCCACGGCGGCGCCGCGGTGGCCTGGCTCCTCTACCTGTACGGCGACCTGTTCAACACCGTCATGGTCGCGACCTTCTTCGCCTTCCTCGCCGACTCGTTCAGCCCCGACTCGGCGCGGCGCACCTTCGGGTTCATCGTCCTCGGCGGCGTCGCCGGCGGCGCGGTCGGCAGCACGATCGTCGCCTCCAGCGTCGATCGCCTCGGCGCCCAGGGCTGGCTGCTGGTGTCGGCGGCGAGCGCCGTGGTCACGATCCTCATCGCGTGGGCGGCCGGCCGCGAGGTCCGCCGCCACGCGATCGACGAGCCGGCCGAGCGGTGGCGGGCCGCGCAGGCGCGGGCGGCCGAGCCGCAGCCCGAGCGCCCCGCGGCCGCGGGCGCCGGCAACCCGGCGCTGGTCGGCGCGCGGTTGATCTCGCGGTCACGCTACCTCGCGGCGATCGTGATCATGGCCGGCGCGTACGAGCTGATCTCGGCGATCATCGACTTCCAGTTCACGTCCGCGGTGGTGAACGGCGTGCCCGAGGAGCGCGTGAGCTCGCTGTTCGCCGACGTCTACATGGTGACCAACCTCGCGGCGCTGGCGATCCAGGTGTTGCTCACCTCGCTGATCATGACAAACCTGAGCGTGCGGACGGCGCTGCTGATCACGCCGGTAGCCATCATGGCGGTGTCGACGGGGTTCCTGGTGGTGCCGACCGTGCTCCTCGGCTGCGCCCTGTCCGTGTTCGACCACAGCCTCAGCTACACGATCCACCAGTCGGCCCGCGAGGCGCTGTTCACGACGACGTCGCGCGAGGAGAAGTACTCGGCGAAGGCGTTCATCGACATGTTCGTGCAGCGCTTCGCCAAGGCGGCGGCGATCCTGGTCAACATCGCGATGACCGCGATGTTCAGCTCGTTTCACGGCGTCCGCTACCTGTCCCTCGTGGTGATCGGGCTCACCGCGATGTGGCTGCGCGCCGCCGCCTATGCCGGCGCGCGCTTCGCGCACGTCCAGCAGCAGGAACGACCGGCCACGGCAGATGGGGTGCTCAGCGGGGAGGTGGTTCGTGCAGGGGACGCGGCGATCGTGCGCACGTGATCCAGGCGCAGCGTTGGTCAGCAACGGGGGACGGGCGGGGGCCGCGGCAACGGGTCGGGCCGGATC
>Ga0247822_10000943_pt1 | contig 16972 bp, 11 predicted proteins | sample 13C_Cellulose_Da_FD_192423 | JGI IMG/M metagenome (GOLD analysis project Ga0247822, IMG submission 192423) | Soil microbial communities from agricultural site in Penn Yan, New York, United States - 13C_Cellulose_Day30 | ecosystem: Environmental > Terrestrial > Soil > Agricultural land | place...
CCACGGCCCCGAGCAGCGACACGAGCACGAGGAACAGGTGCTCGCGCGTGCGGCGCCACAGCCTCGAGGCCAGGCTGTCCGCCTGCACCTCCGGCTCGATGCCCAGCTTGCGGGTGAGGAACTCCGAGGCCACCTGCCCTTCGGGGACGCGCTCCAGTCGGGCCCTGGCGTTGAGCCGCACCATCTCCTGCTCGGAGATCAGCCCCTCCAGCCGCAGGATGACCGCGAGCACGCGCGGGTTCTTCCGTGCCCAATCCTCGCGGTACAGCAGCACGGCGTCATAGGCGGGGAAGTGCTTCAGATCATCCTCCAGCACCCGGAGGCCGTAGGCGGCGATCTCCGCATCGGTGGAGTACAGATCCGTCACCTGGATGGCTCCGCTCTTCAAGCCCTGGTAGGCGAGATCATGATCCAGCCCGCGCACCTCCTGCTGGGGGAGCTGGTAGCGATCACGCAGGGAGGGCCAGCCGTCGCCGCGATCCATGAACTCGTTGCTGAAGCCGAAGCGCAGCCCCGGGTGGGCGCGCAGGTCGGAGATGCGCCGGATGCCCAGGCGCTCGGCCTCCGCCTCCTTCATCCCCAGCGCGTAGGTGTTGTTGAACCCGAGCGAGGTGCTCATCCCCAGCCCCTCGGCCGCCAACGCCTCACGCAGGGCGGCGTCATCGCGCAGTCCACGCGCGGCGAACAGCTCCTGGCGCAGGGTGCCGGTGTACTCGGGATACAGGTCCAGCTCGCCCCGCTTCAGGGCCTCCCAGAGCACGGTGGTGCCGCCCAGCTCGCGCCGGTGCACCGCGCGCGCCTCGGAGAGCCGCGCCAGCCGCGCCACCATCTCTCCCAGGATGACGGACTCGGTGAACTTCTTGGAGCCCACGCGCACCTCGGGCGTGGACTCCACCTCGGCCTTGGGAGCGCACGCCACGAGCCAGGACAGCACCAGCAGGATGCTCGCGAGCAGCGCCCTCATGCGCTCCCCTGCTGCGGCAGCCGCTGCGCCTGGATGAAACGAGTGACGAACGGATCCGCGGGGCGTGCCTCCAGCTCGGAGAGCGCCCCTTGCTGCACCACGCGCCCATCCCGCATCAACACCACGTGCTGGCCGAGGTATGCCGCCTCGCCGAGATCATGGGTGACAAGCACCACCGTCTTGCCCAGCCGGGCGAAGATGGCGCGCAGGTCCGCCTGCAGCTCGGAGCGGACCATCGGATCCAGCGCCCCCAGCGGCTCATCAAGCAACAGCACATCCGGCTCCAGCATCAGCGCGCGCATGAGCCCCACACGCTGACGCTGGCCACCGGAGAGCTGGGCCGGGAACCGCCCCAGCGCATCACCCGGGAAGCGGGTCAGCTCCACCAAGGCATCCAGCCGGGAGCGGATACGCGCCTCGGGCCAGCGCAGGAAGCGGGCCATGAGGTCCACGTTCTGCCCAGCGGTGAAGTGCGGAAAGAGGCCGCCGCCCTGGAGCGCGTAGCCCATGCGCTGGCGCAGCGTGAGCATCACCGCCTCCTCCGAGGGCAGCGGCTGGCCATCGAAGAGGACCCGGCCGGTGTCGGGGCGAAGCAGACCATTCATCATCCGCACCAAGGTAGACTTGCCACACCCGCTTGGGCCGAGCAGGACCGTGGTACGCCCCGGCGGGAGCCTCAAGTCCACCGGGTGCAGCGCCTGGGTGACACCGAACCTCTTGGAGACGCCTTCCAGCTCGAACACCGGGGCGTCTATCCCTTGACCACGTAGACGCAGGCCTTGTCGCCGCGCTTGCGGCACGGGTGGCTGTCGTCATGGAGGATGGCGCCCACCAGGTTGAGCACGCGCGTGACACCGAACAGCAAGCCCTTGTCGAAGGCACAGGGATACGGGCAGTCCGTCTCGATCTCCATGAACCCATCGGGGCGAACTCTGGCCAGGTAGTGCCCAATCCCTTCCGTGATACGGCCCGTCGCGGGATCGCCCATGACCAGCCCATTCCGGCGGTGGCTCATGTGGTAGCCCATGTCCATCGCCATCATGAACGCCCTGACGTCCTGGATGCCGGGCGGCCACTCCACATGCTTGGGGACCGACATGCCAATCTGGTGAACCACCGAGTCGCCCAGCTCCTGGTTGAAGCGCGCGAGCGTCCGCAGCTGCCCCTCCATGGGGTACCAGGCCGCGGGATCCACGCTGACCACGCCGTCTGCCCCCTTCTGCCCGATGCCCTCCTCGAGCAGGTACTTGGTCGCCAGTGTCTTGAACTGACCGAAGGCCTGCAGGAGCGCGGTGATCGTGCGGCCCGACACCTCGATGCCCTTGTACTCGTTGAACGAACGCAACAACGTCCCCCTATGCCGTGACGATGTAGATGCAGGAGGCGTGGCCGCGCTTGCGGCACGGCTGGCCCTCGTCATGGAGGATGGAGCCTACCGCGTGCAACCGGCGCAGGCCGCCAAATAACATCCCCTTGTCGAAGGCGCAGGGGTACGGGTTGTCGCTCTCCACCTCCACCGAGCCATCCGGCCGCGGCTTCCACCGGTAGTGCCCGATGCCCTCCTTCATCTTCTTCGTCAGCGGATCCCACATCGGGCGCCCGTTCTTGCGGTGGTGCAGGTGATAGCCCGCATCCATGGACTCCAGCATCGTCTTCACGTCCTTGACGGTGGGCAGCCACTCCACGTTCTTCATCACCGACACGCCGATCTGGTGCAGCACCGCATCTCCCATGTGCTGGCTGGCCCGTGCGAACGCCCGCAGGAACGCGTCGAACGGGTACCAGGACTCCGGCTGCACCACGACGTACCCGTCCGGGCCCTTGAGCCCTATCCCCTCGGCCAGGAGGATCTGACTGGCGATCGACTTGAACTGGCCGAACGCCTGCACCAGCCCCAGCACGTTGCGGCCCGACACCTCGATGCCCTTGAACTCGTTGAACAGAATCATCGCGGAGGGTCCTCTCGAGCGGCCTGATGATGGCACGCCTGCTCCTGCCCTCGACACATCCCCGCGCTGAGCCTCTACATCAGATAAATCCATGCTTGCCGTAAAATCCGGAAGAGGGGCTCACGGCCTCATTGGAAACTTCTGCCCACCTGCCGCGGAGGGAAAAACCGTCGAAGAAACACGCCCTTATGCGTGATTGAAGTTGCTGCTCCCTTACGACCTACATTAGTCTTGAGAATAGCTGAATCAATCCCAGACACCGGGGGTTGGCTCAGAGCCACCCGCACGCGGACACCCGGGGGCGAGTGATGGGCCGTCTGCCATCACAGCAGTCCGCTCCTGAGTGGGGTGGGGTAGTGCGCAGCGGGCCTGCCCTTCTGCATCCTCGGGGGATGGTGCAGAGGGGGCCCGCTGCGGTTTTAGCTCGGGGTCAGGGCGCCCGCTTCACCGTGGAGCTGCCCCGCGAACCTTCAGCCCCGTAGGCCCGCTCGAGGATCTCGTCGCTGCTCAGGCCGCTGGCCTTCGCGGCCTCCACGTCCAGTCCCTCGCCATGCCCCCGGCCACGGCCCTCGAAGACGATGTCCGCGCCGTCGAAGGAGGCCGTGCGTGGGCACGAGGGCAGCTTCAGCGCGGAGCGCAGTACCTCGCACGGCAGGGATTCGGTGGTATCGAAGGCCGCTGCGCCCTCCTGCTGCGTTCGGATGAAGGAGACGCGCCCCGCATCGAAGCGCAGCGACGCCAACCCCTGGCCCAGCAGTCCCTCCACTCGTGCTCGGGAGCGGACTTCACGCCACGGCTCCTCGCCTCCCTGGGAGAAGAGGAGCCACTGCTTCCAGCGCAGCGGCGGCAGCGCCAGCGCCTTCTGCTCCTCCCGCTGCACGCGCACCGTGCCGAGGAACGCCTGGCAGTGCGTCGTGTCGCAGATGGGACGCCCGCCGTGCCGGCTCTCGGCATGCCGCTCGTTGTGCGCCGCGATGCGCGCCAGCGCCACCCGGGCCTCTCCCTTCGAGCCCGCGTCCTCGGCGGCCACGACTCCCGCCGTGTACTGCAGGCGCGTGGTGCGGAAGCGGAAGTCAGAGCCCCGCCGCGCGCTGCGCTCGCGCTCCGTAGTGGGCACGCCCGGGGGTGGCCGGTACGGCGGTGGAGACGACCACGTGAAGATGCCCGCGTAATCGCGCCCCTCGGAGGGCAGCCCTGGGACTCGCACGCGCCACGGGCTGCCGAGGCAGAGCGCGGGACCGCGCGCCACCCTGTCTCTCAGCCGTGAGAAGCCTTGGGGCGTCGCGCGGGGCACTCCCTGATCGATCGCGAAGCCCGCTCCCCGGCAGCCCGCCTCCACCTCCGAGGGCGAGGCCAGCCCCAGCACCTGCACCTGCGCCGCCTCCAGCCCCGGCCGTTGACGCATCTGGCCCAGCACCTTCGGCACCTCGGCCGCGAAGCTGCGCGGCATGTTCCCGGGCCGCATCACCACCACGACGAAGTCCGCGTCCACCGCGACGATCCACCCGTACTGCGGCCGGCTCGCTGCATCCCGGACCGTGCCCGTCTTGGTGGCCACGCCCGCGTACTCCGCCGACGCCGAGAGCTCGGACAGCGTCCCTCGCGCGGCGTTGTCCTTCATCAGCTCGATGAGATCCGGGCGGGCCTCTGCCAGCAGCCGGTACGCCTGCGCCATGCCCCACGGGGAGAGCGCCAGCGTGGAGCGCAGTCCGATGGCATCCGCCATGTCCGCCGGCTTCCCCGTCAGCCCCACCGCGCTCAGCACCGCGCCCCATGGCCCGAAGTCCGCGGCGGCTCCACCCTTCGCCTCCCAGTCCAGGAAGTACCCATTGCACGAGCGCAGCAGCGCCGTGCGCCCGTCCACCTGCTTCGGCAACCCCTGACCACACGCCCACTCCGGCACGCGTGTGCGTGGCGTGAGCAGCGGTGGTGACGCGGGGCTCCCGGCGAGCACGAAGGGCTTCAACGTCGAGCCATAGGGTAGCGCGCGCTGGACATCTCCTTCGGAGAGCAGCACCTCGCCCGAGTGGCGGCTCACCACCACCGTCGCATCGGCAGCTGCCTTGACCGTCACATCCGCCAGCTCGTCGATGGTGACGGGCACCACCCACCGCGCCCCATCCTGGCACTGGCGCAGCCGGCGCGAGAGCGCCTGGGGAAAGCCCTGGTCCTCCCCGAGAATCCGCGCGAGCGCCCGCCGCGCTCGAGGTGTATCCACCGAGGGTGCGCGTGCCAGCTCCTTCGCGGCCACGCTGAGGGATTGGTAGGGCCCCTCACGCCAGACCGGCAGCTCGCCGCTCGCGACCAGCGCGAAGGCCTCATGAAAGAGCCGATCCTCGGAGGCCGCGGGACAGGCCCACCACAGCAGCTGGTGCGCCAGCTCGTGCCTCAGGGCCAGGCGCAGCCGCTCATCCAGCACTCCCGGGGTGTTCTGCCGCAGCTCCACCAGCCCCGGCTTGCTCTGGGCGTTGCGCTCCGGAGCCAGCCCCAGGCCACGCTGCAGACGGATGGGCTCCGGGGCCTGCGTGGGACTTCCGCCGGCCTCGGCCACATACCGCGCCTCCAGCTCCTTCCAGGCCGTCTCGGCCTCGACGCGCAAGGCCGCCTCGGGCGTTACATCCCCCTGCGTGAGGAAGACCGGGGTGGCCGCCAGCAGCGTGGCCGTGATGGCGGTCCACCCCATCTGCTACCAGTCGCCCCGCGGCTTCTGGGACGGCTTCACCGCCAGCACGTCCGACTGCGTGCGTCCGCGGATGCTGGCCACGTACATGTCCTCGATGAAGGCCGGCGGAGCGGTGAACGTGCCCGCGAACTGGGCCCGCATCACGTAGCCCACCGTGCGCGGGCTGTCGCTCCACCACGCCGGCTCCTCGAAGAAGAACGTCGCCCGCTCCGGGGTGAGCACGCGGCGCTTGAGGGCCTCGGGCGCCAGGGCCAACGAGTGCGGCGCGCCCCGGTACTCCTTGTCCTCGATGAGCGGCACGAAGCCCGCGGGCACCGCGTCCTCCACCACGTAGTACGCCGAGCGCGCCTTGTTGTCGCCACGCGCGTCGATGACGAGCTCCACGAAGACCTCCTCACCCTGGGAGACGGCCTCGCCCGAGGCCAGCGGCACCTTGCCGCTCTCGCGCAGCACCCAGTACCGGCGCTGGATGCTCATGCCCTCGGCGCGAGGCTGCACGTCCGGCAGCGGCGTGAGGGACGAGGCGCGCAGCGTGGCTACGCCGTCGAACGAGCCCACGTTCACCGAGCGCGTGCCCGGCTCGAGCGTGGCCACCAGCCCCATGCCCCGAGGCGAGAAGCTCACCTTGCCCTTGGCGCCCTTCACCTCCGGCGGCGGCAGCTGCTTGAAGGCCTTGGCATCCCGCTCGATGAGCCACAGCGAGTGCAGCAGCGCCGTGCTCCGATCGAAGGTCGAGAGATCCGGCTGGCTCAGCAGCTCCAGCAGCCGGCGGCGCGCCTTGTCCACATCCAGCTTCCCGAAGGAGGCCGCGTGCGCGAGCAGCGCGGTGAGGCCCACGCGCCGCAGCGGGTAATGGAAGAAGGCCTCGGACTCGAGCGCCGTGTTCAGGCTGGCCAGCTTGACGAAGCCCTCGTTGGTCGCCGTCACGAGCGAATCCACGCGGGCCTGCAGCGCGGGCTCCTTCATCACCCCCGCCTTCTCCGCCGCCAGCACCGCGAGCGCCAGCGGGTAGAGGTCGCCAGGGGTCGCGCGATCAATGAGCGCGCGCACCCGCGCCGCCTGGCGCTCGCCGTACATCCGCGACAACACGTAGGCGCGCGTGGCGTCGTACTCGAAGGGCAGGTTCTCCTGAGCCTCCAGCCAGCGCGCGGCCGCCGTCAGGCGCGGGTCATTCGCGTCCACCAGGCCCGCCTCCGCCGCGTACGCCAGCCCATCCAGGGCGATGAGGGTCATCGCCACATCGGGCTTGCTGTACCCACCGAACCAGGTGAAGCCGCCGCCCTTGACCGCGAGGGCGAGGATGCGGGCAGTGCCCTGCACGGAGCGGCTGCGCGCCTCGGCCAGCAGCCCCTGGCTCTCCGGATCCAACCGGCCCAGCATGTCCACCTTCTGGAGCGTCTGGTAGAGCGCCACGTTGGGCATGGTGGTGGAGACGAGCTGCTCCAGGCAGCCATATGGGTAGGTGAGCAGCTCGCGCACGTTGGAGAGCGCCGCGTCCACCAGCGAGGGCTGGAGCACCAGCTGCACATCCGTCAGCGTGGCCGAGCCCGCCACCGTCAGCGACAGCTCTCCGCCGCCCCAGGCGGACACCTTCACCGGCTCCTCCAGGGCCGCGGGCCGCACCGGCACCGAGCGCCGATCCTTCAATGGCTCCTTGCCACCGGTGACATCCACCGCCAGCTCGGCGGCGCCCGGCCCCGTGGCCTTGATCTGAAGCGGGATGATCTGCTCACCGCCCTGGCCCAGCTCGATCTTCTGCTGAGCCTGGTTGGCCTGGAACGCGCCCGCGGAGGCCAGCTTCACCTCCAGCACCTGGCTGCCCTTGGAGGCCTGCCCCGCGGACAGCCGCACCGAGGCGAGCGCCTCGTCCCCCGCGCGGAGGAACTGCGGCAGCGCCGCGTACAGGTTGAGGCCGCCGCGGGTCGCGAACTCGGCGGTGCCCTCGCCGAAGCGGCCCGCGGTGTCCGCCGCCACCGCCGTCACCACCCACAGCGTCTGGTTGGAGGGCAGCTTGAAGCGCAGCGTGGCGCGCCCGTCCCGGTCCGTCACCAGGTTCGGTCGCCAGACGGCCGTGTCGCGCTCCTCGTCCTTCGCCTTGCGCGTGGGCGGCTTGATGGAGGCGAAAGCGTGGTCCGGCAGCCCCGCCATCTTCCGCGCCAGCGCCTCGCCGTAGCCGTAGCCTTGGAACTCGGCGGAGTAGAAGTTGGACACGTTGTTGCGGGCAGGCGGGTAGAAGAAGTCCAGCACCTTCGGGCGGAACTCGTTCTGGATGGCGTACACGGCCTTGTCCACCACGCCCACGGACACCTGGGACACCACGCCATGGCCCTCATGGTCCGTCACCCGCACATCGATCACCTGCTCGGTGAGCGGGGCGGCCTCGACGCGGCGCGGCTCCAGCTTCACCGTGAGGGTGCGCTCGGCCGGGACGATGCGGAAGGACACGGTGCGCTCCTCCCAGCGGCCCGAGCTCGTCGGGTACGCCACGGACACGTACACCGCGCTGCCGTAGCGCTTCTCCACCGGGAAGGAGTGCACCAGCGTGCGGCCGTCCAGCGCCAGCAGCTGGGTGTCATACAGGCCCGCGCCGGTGGAGGTGATCCACACCGGGCCGCCGTTCTTGCCCTGCGGGCCCCAGCTGTCGGGGAACAGGCCCACCAGCTGCGCCGTGTCACCCGGCGACAGCGTGCCGGAGAGCGAGGCCAGCGTCAGGTTGGCCACCCGCGCCACCGGCTCGTCGTTGCCGCCGATGACGAGCATGGACTGCTCGCCCGTCCATGCCTTGCCGTTCTTATCCTTCACCACGAGGCGCGCGAGCACCGTGCCCACCTCCGCCGTGGGCACCTTCTCGCGGGCGATACCATCCGCGCCCGTGGTGAGGGAGTGCTTGCTCAGGCTCTTCTCGCTGCCATCCGCCTTGCGCAGCACGAACTCCACCTCGGCCTGCGTGACGCCGTAGGGCTTGCCGGACAGCGTGGTGGCGCGCACCGCCAGCGTGGCCGCGCCACCCTTCTTCACCACCGCATCCGAGAAGCTGCCCGCGCCGAACACCTCCACGTCCGACAGGAAGAAGGCGGCGCTCGCGTTGGCGAACGTCTCCTGATCATCCCGCGCGCGCACGGTGAGCGTGTAACGGTACGGCAGCCGCTCCTCGCCCGCTGCCAGCGCAGGGACATTGATCTCGATGATCGCCTCGCCGTTCTCGTCGAACTTCGTCGCGCTCTCCCACGGGTCCTCTTCCGCGCCGCGCTCGGCCACGGAGGAGTAGAGGCGCTGCGGCACGCTGAGCTTGCCCTCGGTGGTGGAGGAAGAGCCGTACGTGACCGCGCTGCCCTGGCCACCCTTGCCGGCGTCATCCACCCAGGCGGGCGCGTCCAGCAGCGAGCGGTAGAGGAACACCTCGTACTTCGCACCCTCGGGCACACCGCCCGCATAGCGCCGCGCCCGCACCGTGGCCTTCAGCGTCTCGCCCGGGACGATGTTCTCCTTCTCCGGGGTGAGCTCCAGGTAGAAGGTGGGCTTGACGTAGTCCTGCACGCGCGCCTCGCCCTGGTGCGCCTGTTCATCCACCGAGGCCGATACGCGCAGCACGCCAGTGCCCAGATCCTCGGGCACCGCCATCTCACCGTGGAAGCTGCCGAACTCGTCCACGGCCACCTGCGTCTTCACCTCGCGGCCCTCGGCGGACTCGAGCTTCACCGTCACCTGCTTCTTGCGCGGAGTGAACAGGCGCGCGAGGTAGGTGTCCGGCTGGCGCAGCAGGCCGCGGAACTTCACCTCATCGCCCGGCTTGTAGATGGGCCGATCGCTGTAGATGAAGACATCGGGCGCCACCGCGAGCGAGGAGTAGAAGTCCGTGTCCACCAGCGCCGTGTCCTTGCCCACCGTGGCGGTGGCGAGGATGCGCGGCTCCGCCACCTCGAGCCTCACCTCACCCTTCTCATCGGTCTTGCCCTCGGGCCCCTTGCCGTTCGGCAGGAAGACCCGCACCTGCGCGCCCGCGCGCGGCTTCTGGTCCCGGCCCGCCACGCGCACCAGCACCTGCCCGTCCGTCTGCTTGAGCTGCACGGTGAGGTCCGTGACGACGAGCACCACCTGGCCCTCCACCTTGCCCTGGACGAGTTGGAGCACGTAGGTGCCTGCCGGCAGCGGCGCGAGCGACACGCGGCGCTCCTGGAAGCCGTAACCGCCCCACGAGGAGAAGCCCGGGACGCTGAAGTCCACGCCTGCGCCACCCAGGTCCAGGTTCAGCCACTGGCTGCGCACCACGGTGAAGCCGGGCGGCACGCCGATGAGCTTGTCCGGGCCCTCGGCCATCTGGTTCAGCTTGGGCGCCGTGTCCTCGGGCCCGCGAGACGGCATCGCCGGGGAGACGGCATCCCGGAACTCCGTGCTGAAGGAGTACAGCAGGTACGTGGTGGGCAGCTTCACCGCGTTGAGGCCGCGGCTGAGCGCGCGCCCGGGGTTCTTCAGCACCGGCGGCTCCTCGTACGCCCGGCGGAGATCCCCCTGCGCCTTGATGAAGGCGTCCAGGTTGTCCGGCTTGAGCACCCGCAGCTCCACGGGGCCCTTGCTGTTGAACGCCACATCCACCGCCACCATCTCCTCGGTGCCATAGGCACGGGGCACGGTGATGTAGAGCGGCTTGGCCGCCGCCACGCCCGCCAGCGTCAGCGCGGCCAGCAGGGAAATGCGCGTGGAGTACCTCATGAACCGAACCCTCCCGGAACCAGCGAGTTGCCCTGCACGGTGCCGCGCAGGCCGATGTATGGCAGCGTCTCGAGATCGCGCCGTGCGGCCTCGATCTCCGGCGGCGCCGAGCCAGGCACCGGCGCATTCCTCCCGAGCTGCTGCTCGGACCAGTACCCGTCCGCAAGCAGCTGGCTGAGCAGGTGGCCCGTGCTCAGCCCGATCGTCACCGAGCCCGGCGCGCGCAGGCCCTGCACCACCGGGCCCGCCGCGTTGAGCAGGTTGGGACTCTTGCCCTCACAGGCCTTCTGCAGCTGCTGGAGCACGTCCGGCCCGGAGGCCATCACTTGGTGCTTGCACAGCGTGGCGTGCACCAGCGCGTTGCCGCCGTTGAACATGGTCTTCAGCATGGGCCCGTCCTCCACCCGGCCCCAGAGGATGGCGAACTCGTGGCCCAGGTCCGCGTCACCGCGCGGCGCCCAGACCAGGGCGATCTGCCGCGTGCGCACCGGCCCGGCGTCCTCGCCCTCCCAGTAGGCCTTGATCTTCGCGCCCTCCAGCGACTCGGGCAGCTTGAGCTGCAGCGCGAGCAGCACCGGCATGTCCGAGGGCACCAACTTGAGCAGCTCATCCGAGAGCGGCGCGGCGTCCAGGCGCACCGCGTCCATCAGCGGTCCGGTGATGCCGCGAGCCACCAGCCGGGTACCATCGGCGCCGAACTGCAGCCGGGTGCCATTCTCCAGCCCCAGCGCGTGCGTGAGGAACACCATCTCACGCCCGAGCACCTCGCTGTTGAAGCCCAGCTCCAGATCCACGCCCGAGGGCGCTTCCTGCTTCACCGGCTCGGCGCACAGGCCGCGCAGCACCATGGAGGGCTGCCGTGCCACCACCACGCGATCGGCGGTGCGGCCGGCATACAACGACTGCTCGCCGACGAGCCAGCGCGCGATCTTGAAGCCTCCCTCGGGAGCCTTGACGGACGCGCTGGCACCAGCCGGGCACTTGTCCGCGGTGAAGCCACCCCGGTTGGCCACCTTGTCCATGGCCTCATAGGCGCCCACCGCGGTGTTGCTGGGTCTCGGGACGATGAAGGCCGGGGCGTTCATGTCACTGTCCCCAACGAACCACAGCGCGCGGAATGGCGAGTCCAGGATCTGCCCGGCCACCACGTCGAACACCGCGCCCTTGAAGGTGGCCTTCAGGTCCTCTCCCGTAGAGCCGAAGAAGGCAGCCCAGGAGCTGGCGAAGCCCTGGCCAAGAGGCTTCCTCATCTGCTCCTGGAGCCAGCGGTTCTCCACGAGCGCGTTGCGCACCTTGGCGGGCTGGTACACATCCACCCAGACGGCGGGAGTGCCCTGGCTCGAAATGTTGAGCGGCCGCGGAGATGGCGGCGGCGGCATGCCCTCCACGGTGGCTCCGGCGCTCTGAACTCCTCCGGGACCGCTCGACTCCGTTGCCCCCGGGGTGCTCGAGCCCGGGCCCGCGGTGCGGCGGCCGAGCACGAAGGCGCCCACCCCCACTCCACTCACCACCACGGTGACGAGCGCGACGAGGAGCACCTTGGGGACTCCGCTCTTCGGCGGAGGCGAGGCCGGGGGAACCGGCGGGGTTTCGGATGTGTTCATTGCATCCACTCCTTGAAGCGGAAGAAGCCGAGGAAGGCGGTGTTCTGGGGGACAGGGCGCCACTCGATCGGCGCCTCGGTGGCGAGCCGGTGCAGCACGCCCGTACGCACGGCGGCCCCCTTCTCGCCCGGGTGGTAGACGACACGTGCTGGCGCGTGCGCCTTGTCCTCCGGGCGCACCACCATCATCAGGTGGAAGACAGGGCCCGAGTCCTGCTCCTGGCGGAACGCCACCAGGTCCCCGGTGCGCAGTGCCTCGCGGGTGGCCTCGTCGCGGCCCAGTGGCACGAAGCTGCGCGTGAGCAGCGTCTCCGCGTCCGCGAACTCCGAGGGCTGGCCCTGCACGTCCAACCACAAGGGCCGGGCGAGCCGCTCGGGGAAGAAGCGCTTGTAGGCGCTGCGGTAGGCGAAGCGGATCAGCCCCGCGCAGTCGCGCTGGTCCGGGTGCCAGAGCGGATCGAACTTCGTGAACTGCGCCAGCGCCACCTGGCCTACCTCGCGGCGCAGCAGCACGTCACGGGCGTCGCGGGACCCGGACGCGGGAGGCGTCTCGAGCACGGCGGAGGCCGGAGGCGTGGAGGCGGCAAGCGCCAGCGTGAGGGACAGGGCGAGCATGGCAACCGGGGGACCGTCAGTCCCCTTCCTCGGAACCCTCGTAGCCCTCACCCTCGTAGCCCTCGCCCTCGCCTTCGTAGCCACCCTCGTCGCCGAAGCCGCTTCCATCGCCTGCGGAGACCTTCTTCGCGGCCTCGTCGAGGTTTTTGGGCCACGAGGCGCCCGTGGGCTGAGGGTCTGCCGTGGGCACGTACACCTCGGCCTGGTTGTCCCCGAGGATGTTGATCCATGCGAGCACGCGGGTGGTGCCCGGGATGGCCAGGGGGATGCGCACCATGCGGCGCACCTCGCCGGGAGTCCCCTCGAAGAGCGCCACGTTGAGGGTGGCCACCGTGTGGGCCTTGTCGCCGCTGGGCCAGTAGTTGGTGGCGATGAGGTAGAGGCCCTTGGGCGGGGCCCGGTGGACATAGAGGTAGGGGCCGTAGGCGGGCTGGACGAAGTCCCCTCCCTGCTCATTGAGGAAGAAGGTGCCGCCGCTGGGGCTGGCGGTGTTCGCCCAGTACACATGGGCCATCTTCTCGCCTACGAGCTGCAGCCCGTTGTCCGACTTCGTGACGCTGGTGTCGGTGGGCTCGTAGATGTGGAGGTCCGTGTAGACGCCCTCGGTGTCGCTGGTGAGGATGGCCTTGAGGGGCACGGGAGGAATCTGAGCGTACGTCGTCACCTGGGTGCGCGCCGTGCCTCCTTTGTTGGTGGCCATCACGGTGACGATGTTCTTGCCGCTGGCAGCGGGGAACTTGCGGCTGAAGCGCCCGTTGAAGGTGCGCATCAGGTAGCGGTCGCCGTTGATGGAGACGACCACGGGATCAATAGAGGTGTCGCTGACGGTGCCCTCCACGAGCATCATCCGGTCCACCGTCCAGCCTCCGGAGGGAGCGGTGAGGGTGACCTTGGCCAGCTTGGTGCCACTGCCGATGGGAATGCCCTGCTGGCGAGGGTTCTCGTGCGGCGTCTGGGTCAGGAGAAGGGCCAGGAATACAGGCAGCATGGGGAGCGTGTCCTGGTGAGGTGGGAGAAGGCGAGACGGAGCGACAGCCTGCGGCAGCGGGGCGCCTCTTTCAAGCCGCCTGCCACCCCTGACCGGCAGTCAAGGCGGCGAATTGGGGGCATCAAGGCGCTGGCTCGTCCATGATGGGCCCGGCGTGGCAGAGATCTCCCCACCCCCTACATCCCTCGGACCTCCAACGACCAGCTGAGTGGCGCTCAGCAGGGCCTCCAAAGCAGCCTGCTTTGTCTTCTGTAATGCTTACTTCGGTCCTCCCGCCAAACCCCGCCATTGAGGTGACCCATGCCTGGTGATGATTGGCGCCCGAGACTGGCTCGCATTGATGCCCCCATTGCGGATGATTACTGGAGGTACACCACACCCGAAGGCAAGCGGCGTACCTCCAGAGTCACGGTAGGGAAGCCTGTCCATTTCCCTCAAGAGCGTTGCTGGTACTCACCCGTGCTGATCGAGGGGTACCTCATGCATGTGACCCCCGTCTTTGGTGAAGGGCCTGTGGACTCCCTCATGAACGCAATGGCTCTGGTCAAGAAGTTCCATGACGAGAATCGCGAGATCGTGCCTGGGGCCAGCCCCAAGACAGCGAGGAGGAAGGCCCAACAAAAGACGCAACGGAAGCCGGCCAAGAGCCGGGTACAGCGGAAACGCTCCCGCTCCTCTAGCAGCGACACGAGGAGGCCGTAGCTGGCAGCGAAGAAGCACCCCTCCTACGCGCTGGGTATGGCGGACAGCCCTCCCCGTGGGGTAGGGTTCCGTGCTTCCCAGCTTCATGGAGGCCTGCATGCTCCTCGACGACATGCCTCAGCCCGGCACCACCGTGGGCCCCTGGCTGATTCTCGAACGCATGGACTCAGGCTCCTTTGGCGTGGTGTTCCGGGCCCGGCGCGCAGGACACCCCGAGGCTCCTCCCGTGGCCCTCAAGATGGCCCGAGCGCCCCGGGATCCGCGCTTCCTGCGCGAGGCCGAGCTGCTGCAGCGCGTGCGGCACCCCAGCGCACCCCAGTACGAGGATCAAGGCTTGTGGACTGCACCCAACGGCCACCGCTACCCCTATGTCGTCATGGAATGGGTCGAGGGCTTCACCCTCTACGACTGGTTCCGGGAGCAGGCACGCTCCTCTCGCGAACTCCTCTCCGTGCTGGCCCAGGTGGCCGGGGCTCTGGCTGCTGCCCATGCCTGCGGCGCGGTCCACCGGGATGTGAAGGGCGATAACATCCGCGTCACTGCGGCGGGCAGAGCCGTGCTGGTGGATTGGGGCAGTGGCTGGTTCGCCGGCGCCCACCCCCTCACAGACACCACCGCGCCTCCGGGCACCGGCGCCTACCGGCCTCCGGAGCAGAAGGCTTTCATGTGGCACTTCCGGAAGGAACTCGAAGAGCGCTGGTCCTCTCAGCCCTCCGATGATCTTTACTCCTTGGGCGTGGTGCTCTACCGCTGCGTGACGGGGGTGTACTTACCTCCGTGCACGGACGGAGGCGAGCCGGTGGAGCGGGAGGTGCTCCCACCCAGCGCCATGGCCACGCTGTGTCCGGAGCTCGAGGCCCTCACCCTGCGCCTGCTCTCTGAGGATAAAGAGGTTCGGGGCACCGGGGGGCAGCTCGCGCGCGAGGCCGCTGTGCTCGCGCAAACGACTGGGCCCGAAGCAGACCGTCCCATTCTCCCCACCTCCAGCGCCATCGCCACGGAGAAGGAGGGGCAGGTTCCTCCGGTGAGCAGCGCCAGCGAGGAGCTCTCGGACACGGAGCGAGGCTCGCCACCCAGTGAGCCGAGCGACACCTCCACCCAACCTGAGCGCCCTCGCCGTCGCTCCTTCACCGAGGCGCTGCTCTCCACCTCGCTTGCAGGCATGATGGGAGGTCTGGTGGTGGTGCTGGCGGTGGAGTTGCTCAGGCCCGGCCCGCCTGAACCCGAGCCAGCGCCATCGCTCACCACGCGCGAGGTACCAGCCCCATTCTCCACGGATGGGGGTGTAGCGGAGGAGGCGCTGTCCAGCGTGGAGAACCTGCCAAGTGTTGGTGTTCCATACGAGTCGCTGGGCGCGCAAATGCCCAAGAAGCCATACCCTTGGCAGCGCAAGCCTCCCTGTGACCGTGGTGAGACGACGATCTCTGGGGGGTGTTGGGTCCGCGTATGGGGAGAGGAGCCACCCTGTGGCCCGAAGATGTTCGATCATGAGAAGGGCTGCTACAAGCCGTCCACCGACATGCCACGAGCGCCGACGTCCGGTGAGCCCTGATGAGAGGACTGGTGACTTCAGGAGCCCTCAATTGACGCTGGGATCCCGTTTCTGACGTTCAATCCAGTCACGGTAGTAATAGGTGCTGGTGAACCAGGACTCGTGACCTCCTTTGGCTTTGGTGAACCCTCCACTGATGCCGACAAGCCAGCGTCCCTCCGCCGTTTCTCGGAAGCAGGGACCGCCGCTATCACCTGCGACGACGTGGACCTCACCCGTCGTGAACCGGAACTCCTTGATGTCGCGCGTGGTGACGACTTCCGTCACCAGGTTTCTCCCAAAGCGCCGCACACCTGAATCCGTGCCTTTGTCGGTGCTCGGCCCGAGCCCCACCACGACGAGCGACTCATTGGGTTTGACCTCGACCTCTGGCATATTGCCGTCGGGATTGATGTCAGCCACAGCCTTGTCGAGCCGGATGACAGCGAGATCTGCCTGATGGCTCCTGACCCTCCCATCCTGGACCTCGGACCTGAAACTCTCGTGAGCGACGACAGTTCCCTCGTAGAACTCGGGTAGCGCTGCCCAACGTCCATCCTCTTGCTGATAGCGAGAGGCCTTGACCATTGCTCTCTGCTCGCACTTCGCATTTCGCGTTGTGTAGATCCAGGTTCCAATCCGGCTGCCAAAATCGCTCGGCAAGCAGAAGCAGTGTGCTGAGGAGAGCACGAGACGCGGAGCAATGAGGACGCCGCTGCATCGACCAAGAGGAGTGTGCACCAGAACTGTTGAGCGATAGCGATTGGCGTGATCGTCTTCTCCTCTCGCCACGGCAAAGTAAGACTCGGGTGTTTATACACACCCAATCCCAAGAAACAGGAGGACGGTCACAAAGCCCGTCCACGAACCGTTCTGCTGAGCGTGCATGATTCCTCACTGAGGGTGCTGGGGTGCAGGCACCGAAGGGGAGGCTGCAGAGGACACACGTTGGAGCTCGGCGCGTAGCCAGTTCCTGAAGAAGTACGTGCTCGTGAAGGAGAGTTCCTGCTCAGAACCAACACTGGCGATTCCCACGAGCCATCGCTTGCTCTCGTCTTCCCTGAAGCAAGGCCCACCCATGTATCCATCGTAGACAAATGGGCCCTGCTGTTCATAGAGGACTTTTCCATCCGAGCCTTGGATCCGAATGGCCTTGTTGTGCCTGAAATATCGGACCCCAGGGACGTCTCGGAACCGCTCATCGTCCCCGTAGCCAGCCATCACGAG